>Ga0190312_1000113_pt1 | contig 29848 bp, 28 predicted proteins | sample 487007910_MG_FD_165046 | JGI IMG/M metagenome (GOLD analysis project Ga0190312, IMG submission 165046) | Hydrothermal vent sediment bacterial communities from Southern Trench, Guaymas Basin, Mexico - 4870-07-9-10_MG | ecosystem: Environmental > Aquatic > Marine > Hydrothermal vents > Sediment ... | reverse complement strand
ATTTTTATTCCATGCTTTTCAGATAACCGGTTGCTCTTCATCATATCCGACTATCGGGCTTTCATCATTTTTAAAAATAAGTGAGTGTTCCAGGATAAATAAAATCTTAGTTCTAAAGAATATGATTCCTGCCATGATATCTCCCTCAAAGCCGTTAATTATTAACCTCCCCAAAATAAGGACTTTTTACCTCTCCAAATTCGTAAGTATTTTTCTGAAATAAAGGAGTTAGTTTATCCAAAGACCAGACTCATCAATTTAATAGGATATAAATTTTTATCAGAAGAGAATGAGTTACACTTCATAAAATTTTATTAATCATTCCATAGCTCTACAATCTATTTTGGATGAGGAGAGAGGCCCCGGACTGATTACTGATGAACTTCCACCTCAACCGATAAATGGTTTATGCCCTAAATCTCCTCTTTCGCATATTTAATAGCTAGATCTATAAGTTGTCTAACATTTCCTCGGAATACGTCTCCATGACCTGGACAGAGAAGCTCTGCATCGATCTTTGATAGCTTCTCTAGACTCCTTATTAGTAGTTTGATATCGCCAGTTGGTAAATCGGTCCTTCCATATGCTCCATTCTCAAAAATAGTATCTCCTGTCAATAATGCTTTGTTTGATGGAATGTATATAGTAATGCTACCTATTGTATGTCCGGGGGTATGAATTATCTTTAGCTCTAATCCATCCAATCTGAGAACTTCCTTATCATGGAGAGCGTGATCACATTTTATGGGTCTGAGATTTGAGATGTTGAAGAAGAGAGCAACTGTATTGAGAGGATCACCCTTCTCGATGTATTCTCTTTCGTATTCATGAATCATTACCTGAACATTAAGCATTTTCTTGAGATTTTCCGCACCACCTATATGATCATAATGCATATGAGTCAGGATTAGATAGCCTGGATAACTCTCCAGCCCTAAGCTCCTTATTGCTCGAATAATCTTTTCAGAATACTCTGGTAAGCCAGCATCGATTATAGCATAAGACTTGCTACCCGTTACTATATAAGAATTTGATGAATAGCCGCTCCCTCGGACAATATAAAGATTCTCAGCTATTCTCTCCATTGAGACCCTCGCCCTCTTTTAATTTTCATTAATTGAGATTTCTAACTTGGATTTTAAGGAAATTATGTGTTCTTATTTGACTCTACAATTTGTTCATACGAATTGTTAGCGTTTCTTATATACTCCCCTCACCACCTTAGGTTTCTTGAGGAATTAATAGTGGTGAATATATTGCGAGCATGGAGAATTATGCCATTAATTATAATGATAACTCTACTGTCAACGATTCCTCTTCAAGTATATGCTCAACCAAAACCTAGATGGAATGCTAATACCGCTACAATAGAGGCTAGTGGTATAGTTGTGCAATTCTTTGAGAGGAAACCCCAATACAGATTCTGGTTACCCGGGGAGAATGAGACTGCTGTTTATATAGTTAAATTCGTGAAGATAATAGAGTTTCTTGATTCTAACAACGATAATCAATTCGATTTCAGAAGCGAAAGAATCCTAGCTAAGGCTGAGCTAGATGCTCATGACCAGTGGAACATCACAGCCATGGTTTTAGAAGGATCTAGTAATAGCACAGAGTTAAGAGTTATCATGCAAGGATATGTAGCCGTCATAACTACTGCAGAGGGAATGATGGCAAATGAGAAAGCTAACGTGACCTTTATTAATCACATATATGATAAAGATGTAGAAGTCGAGGGTTATGTTGTAAAAGGTGGAGCTGAGCTAAAAATAGATGTCATAATAAGTAACTGGCCCTGGCATAGTAATGACTCCAAATTAGCCCTAATGACACTGTTTGCTGGTCATTTTAGGGGCAAGAAGAGAATCCCAACAATGCACCATGAGAGAGTAAGAGAGAGGAACACTCATAGAGTCGAAATGAGGGATCCAGAGACAAATCATGTAGGAGTTTTCACGTTTAGGGAGAACGTGAGAATCAGGAGTAAGAATGGGTCTACATATGAAATGAAAGTCAATGCCACAGATGATTTTAGACCTAATAGTGCCATACAATATATTGTCTATCCTCATTTCGAAGGCACTCTTGAACACGATCCAAGCATATTGATAGAGAAGGAAGAAGAATCTATGGTCCAAAGAATTTTCTCATCACCATATATTTGGATGGGAATAATACTAACAATAGTAGTGATAGGAGTAATCATCGTAAAGAGAAGATAGCTAATCCTCTCAATATTACACATTTTTTTATTATTTTTGAGAACAAAAACCAAGCATGATTATTCTCATGTATATTTTTAACTTGAAGCTTGGGAGCATTCATGAAATTTATTAAATACATGAAAGATCGTGGGAAATGTGTAAATTGTAAAGTATGTTCAACAATAGTTTCTTGCCTATCCCCAGAGCGATGTATAGGATGTGGAGCACGTTATTTGGCATACCCATACGAGGCCATAAATCCCGTTCCTGATTATGAGGAGAGAAGTCTAATAGAGATAATAGTTGATGGTCAAAAATATGAGGTTCCAAAATAGGGGTACCTGACATAGACTTCGACTTTTTAGTTATTTAGAAAATTTTCTAGCTTAAACGGTTCTAGAACGTTATTATGGCAAAAAAACATTGAATTTTTGGTAAAATATTTTCAGCCCGCTCCAGCTCCGCCTCCTCCTGCGCCTCCTCCTCCACCAACACCGGCGCCTCCAGCTCTGCCTCCTCGGACACCTATTGTGGTTATGAATTTTGAGATTGCGTTGTTGAGGTTTGTTAGGAATGATGCTGTGTCTATGGGTGTTGCTTCTCTTTCATGTATTCTTGGTTGTCTGTACCAGTATGGGTGCCAATAAATACGTCCCTGTAGTTCCCGTATGATTTCTTCTGGTATTAATTTTCTTCCGTATCGTGTTAGTAATAACCATCCGATATTTGCTTCAATCACTTCTTTTAGAATATTTTCGAGCTCTTCCTTTCTAATTTTTGCATAGTATTCTAATTTCTTTAATAGTCCTTCGGAATACCTTTTTGCTTCTTCAGCTATTATTACTCCTTTAGCCGTCCGTGTTGAGAAGATCGTGCTTGCAAGCACCATGATGAATATAAAGCTGAAAAGTTGTATAATTCCCATTTCTATTAGACCGCGTATATAATTTATTGCCCCTAGAATTAGTAAAGCTATGCTTGCTAAGGCAGGTATTAAGAAAATCACACTCCATTTCTTACGCACTTTCCTTGGATCCTTGTAGAAGAACCCTCTATCCAATAAAGCAGTCATAATTTTATCCTCTACTCTTTTGAGTTTCCTATTACGTATCCTAAGCGCTCTTGCAAACTCTCTTAATGGAATAACACCATTAACTACTTTACCTTTACTCACAAGTTCGGTATGGATTTCATCAATCAACCTTAGATAATCCCGCTCATAGTCTCTAAGATCACTGTCAGTCTCTATCTTACTCTTTTCTATCTCGATACCAATCTTCCCATCCTCAGTCTGAACTATTTTTAGAAAACCTCTGGCAGCCAAGTCGTAAAGCATAGCGATCCACATTCCCCCATCAATTCTCTTTCTAACGAGAACCATAGCTTCAGCTGGTCTGAGGTTATCTGGTGGAGGTACTATTCCACCATATGCTAGTGCTTTATATTTCTCTCCTACGGCTTTCAGTTTGTCCCTAGGAACTTTTTCATCTCTTCCCTTGAAGTACCAGACGGGAATAAAAGATGCAATTGCCAGTATGATAATTACTAGGCAGAATATGATTGCATTCTCGTTCAGGAATCTTCTAAGACTAAATCTCGGCTCTATGAACTTTGGGAAGTACACTATGATACGGTAAGCGTTGCCTGCTGGTATGTTTTTCTGCGAGAAAAAGATAACTGTTTCTGTTGCTGTGGAGTAAACATCTTTCGGAGCTGGATCAATAGATAATTCAGATTCATCAAAAGCTTTCGGAATTATCACTTTCACATTAGCCTCAGCTACAAACGGCGTATCAGCTGGTACAGCGTCCCAATCTAAAACATTAAATTCTTCAACAGTATCAATAACGACGGTTGCCGTATATTTTAGGATAAATGTTTTCTCCGTCAATGTATTAACTTCAATAGTTGGATAAAACCATTTGATTAAGACTTTATCCGGATCTCGCTCCACTATGTACCCATATTCATGTTCCCCCTCCGTATACCAAGTAACGGTACCATTTTTAACTTCGCCAACAGTTATGTTCACTACATCGTCAAGCTTCCAATAATTTATGTAGCGGTACGCGTACGAGAATGATCCCGAATAAAACCTGAATTTAATTATTTCTTCAACTTGTACGGAGGCATCCTCCCTTATGACTAAGGTAACATTATATACCCCGATATCGTACGTTCCGCCTTTGACACTTATCTCGGCATTAGATTTATCACTAGCATGCACGCTAATAAAACCAGAAAATAGAATAATGGTTACTAAAACATATGTGGCCAATTTTTTCATAAGAAAAACCCTATACCTACTATAGGTATTAACATCTATATTTCATCATATGTGTCGTAAAGCTATTTATGATTAACACCATTACCACCATTATCATAGAAAAAAACTCAATGCTAAAAAAATAATTCTGTTTCATAATATGATACATAGCAAAGCACGTAATCGTAATGCAAGAACCGTATATAATCCTCCGATGAGAGACGTTTGGCATTTCTGGAATATTTAGGAAGATCACAGAGGAGATTTGACTTGCGAGAAGTTGAAAGATCGCATCTCGTTACTTCTTGGCTTCTTGGTGCTTGCTTTGGTATTGGGGCGGCAATTTTTAACTCAGTACATCTGATGCTAATATTCATTCCAATTACATCAGAGACGACTGTTGAAGTATTTTCATTAAATCTAGTGACCATTCTTGTGCCTTTCATAGAAGAAATAACAAAACTTATACCCGTTTTCTTCTTAAAGAATCAGGAAAATTTAGATCTTGACGTCGACCAATGGATCTATCTGGGGGTTTTTTCAGCACTCGGTTTTTCAGTTTTGGAGAATATTCTATACTTCTTAACATTTGTAAACATGTATGGTTACTATGCTGGCTTCTGGCTTTTACTTCTACGATTTTTATTAACAACACCCATGCATCTCACAAGTACAACAATCGCATCTTATGGGGCCGGAGAATGGGATAACTGTGGCGAACCAAAATATCTTGGGTTTATATTGATAGCAATTATAATTCACAGCTTATTCAATTATATTACATTTATAATGGCGATATAGAAGAGGAGAAATGAACATGTCCTCTAAGAAAATATCGAAGCTCCTAAGTCTATTTATTGCATGGCATGCCGTTGGTTGGATTTTATCCACATATATAATTGAAATTGCAGGAATACGTGCAGAGGTTGACAATATTCTCATTTTAAGGTACAAAACAACAATCTTGGGGCTTGCACTATTAATTATAGCTGGTTCGCTTTATTTAGCATCAAAAGTTATGAAGCAAAGAGAGACGGAGAGAAATATTTTTAGAACTAGAACGTTTATTAGGTGCCCTATTTGTGGAAGAAGGATTCCTGCAGATACTGTCATGTGCCCCTATTGTTTATCTATCATAAAGAAAGAAATAAATGATAATGAATTTCAGAATTGAAAAAGTTGGAAACGATATTTTAGCTAGTTATTGTTGCAAGTAAATTATCTTCGAGAACTGCATGTGCTTCGAAATGATTATGAGGATCTTTTATGAGTACCCACCACCAATATATCTGGAATAATCCGCCTAGTATTATTGTTAAGATGATGTATAATCCCGCGGATCTACTTGGTACCTCTTTCCAATACGGAAATGCTACTGAAACACCAAGTTTATCCATTGCTGCGGTGGCCTCTTTATAGAATGCTCTTTCCTTGCTATCATGGTTTCCAAAATCTTTTGTAAGGAAGTACATTACATAGAGACCTATTACTGGTATTAAAAGCGTTAAAAGAGCATAGAGTCCCGGTGATTTGTCTTTCTCTGAGTTGTTTAATTCAGAGTGAATCATTCTCATAGTTGCCAAGTGTGACTGTACTTCAGATGTTTTCTCGGTTTCCTTTGCTTTCCATTCTATGTATTGTATTAACCCCTCTCTAAGTACTCGACTCCTTTTAAAGTGCTCAGTACGTCTCTTTACGAGTTTATATATCAACAGTATAATTAGAATGTCACCGATTATTATTAGAGATAATCCCATGGAAAACAATTCAGCTACAGATGATCCCATGAAACACAAAAGAAGTCCTATTGCTTCTAATATAGGTGCTAAAATTACAACTAAGATCCAAGCTCCAGACATTCTTATATCTGTTTCAGATCTTTTAAGAATTGCATCTTTTATGGCAACTATTGCTGATTCACTCGACATATAAATCTACCATTATACAGTTTGGATTCAAAATGTTGATTCAAAAAATTTATATAAAAATTTTTCTCAATAACTGAGACCGCACAATTCTAGAATATTCTAATATCTCTGACTAATGTTTACTTTTTGGCTGGATAGTGACACATTTAATTAAATGCACTAAAGGAAGACAAATCTTTAGAAAGCTTTAATGAGTTGCACGTATGGGAAATAAGGTTCTATGAGTTATATATGGTGAAGAATTGCAGATATATTTACTTGGTCAAAGTAAGGGGGATCTGACATAGACTTCGACTCTCTCACCACATGGTAAACTCTGTTAGATTCATTTAGACTCATGGTCAAATATAGTAATACAGTTAGAATATGATAATGCTGTCCTCAAATGCTACCAAAAAAGATTCCTCGAGTTAGCTAAAGGGCTACTAAGAGAGAGCGAAGAAGACACCAAAATGTTAAAAGTACCTCAACGTCAGAAGCCCTAAGGCTAGAAACATTTCAGTTAATTAGGGGGGAATAAGAATAGAGAACTAGCCAGAAAGTACCTAGATACGGCATGGAGGGCTAAGAATGGGACAAAGATATTGCCTAGGGTTGGATTAGAGAGAATAAGGAGCGGAGGAGAGTTCCTTTGCGCTCATTTCTATATGAAGCCATTTTCCATGAGTACCTTTATCTTTTCTTCTCGCATTTTAGTTCTTTTTCTCAGAAAATCTTTGAAGATTTTAACTGCCTCAGCATAGTCTCTAACGCTTATTACTATTGGGAATCTTATAGCTTCTCCATAGATCAGCACTTCCCTATTCCTCAGTAAGGGAATAAGTTTCTTAAATAAGCTGGCTCTAGGCGCCCCCATTAATGCAGCTTCAATATCATTCTTTTCCGTTAGGGAAAACACAAAAGCGGTCCATAACATACTTATGACATCTGGATCAAGCTCACTAGGTCTTTGATCTATTATGCAGAGAATAACACCACGTTTTCTCATTTCCCTAGCTATATCCCCAAATGGTGATAACCTATAAGTGGTTCTACCTAAGAAGTTATGTGCCTCCTCTAAGAAGATGATAATCTTTGTTTCTGGCTCTCCACCAGCCATTATCTTCTTGTTAATCTCATCTCTTAGTCTCCTAGCTATGAGATTAGCTATAAGCATATAGAGAGGAGTCTCTTTCTCATATTTACCCAAGCTAATAGATACACTTGCTCCATCACGCTCAGTTATGTACTTCACAATCTCACCAACTGGATCCTCATCCATTGTGCATGGATAAGAAAGAAGTCGCTTAAGCTTTGGGATCTGGGATTTATAAGAAATTAGAGCAGATGATCCTATATCATTCTTAATTCTATCCTCTAAATAAACCCTTAAACTAGATATGGATTGAAACCTTCCTCCAGTCCTCTTTTTAATCTGATCAAGTAATCTCTGGATTATCTCCCTTCCCTCCTCTGTTCGCATCATCTCCTCTTCTTTTCTTTCATCAATTAAAAGAACCCATAACCAATGCTCCTTTACTCCGAAATGCTTCTCAATAACTTTCTGGATGTCATAGAGATATCTCAGGAAAGTCTCGCTAATACCAAAAATTGGGGCGATCATTTGGATATCCTCAATTCTTATCTGCGAGAGATTTATTTTGAAGAGCTTGAGGCCTCTCTCCTTAGCGAGTTCAGGGTCAGGAGTATAGCGAACAAAATAATCTTTGAATATCTGAGCTACACCCTCAGCTATTGGTCTACCCAGATTATCCTTTAGTTCAAGAGCATACTCAGAATGCATGTCAAATATCAATAATCTGTAAGGCTTATCCTTTGAAACTAGAAGATTATACAAAGTGAGATATCCAGCTAACAAATTCCCGAGAAAAGTTTTCCCTGTCCCAGATTTGCCAAAAATGCCAAAGCTTAAATTAGCTAGCTTTTCAACATCGATAGGGACTTCAACAGCTAAGGCTTTAGGAGTCTTGGGCTGACCAATACTCCACAGATTTTCTCTATTCTCTTTACCAAAGAAAGATATAAGTTCTTCTGCAGTAGTCTCTACTAAAGCTGACGCGAAACTAGGCATTGTATCCGCGAAAGTAGCATCCATTTTATCGGAACTAGCTTGAGCTATTAAGGCCGCCTCTATCCACTGAGTTCTTAACCTATCTCCATAAACTCTTAGCAAATGATCCTTAACTAGATCACTCGTATTAGGGTTTATCATCTCATAAGCGTTTTTTTCATGAGAGGATATCCCAGCATCAGTAATGATGCCTAAATATTTATGTTGTTTTCCAAGGATGGTGATAAGAGAACCAACTGGGAAATCCTCGATATTTTCTGTATTCTCAAGAAAGATTTTAACGCCGGAATCAACGCTACCAGAGACCACCTTACCTAGAATCTTCATAATAATCACCAATTTAATACATCACTTATCTCTTCAAGCCATTCTCCGATATGCTCTACTCCTGCTCGAATAATGGATTTTATTAAAGCTTGTAGGATATTTTCTTTCTCATTCCTCATCTTCTCAAAGAAGTCTCGATAAAAAATTAGGAAATCTCTAAACTCTAATCTAGAAGCTCCTTCGGCGAAGAAGTATCTTAGAAAATCAAAATTCCAAGAATTATTCGGCTTAAAGAATGATGATAGTGCTTTGTGCTGGTCATTATCAACTAAAAAAACGAGGTCATGCAACTTAGGTGGACCAGCCCTAGCATGTTTAACGTTTTTTCTCTCATCTAGATGACTTGTATAAGCGATAGTTGATACGAATAGATGATATCTCTCCAAATCTGGATACGTGCTGGTTATTTCGCTCCGAGTCATTTTCATTGGGGTGAATGTTCCATACCTAGAGGAGTGGGCCAACTTAAGAACTAATCCCATTGGCTTATACTGTTCAGAGTTAATAATTAGGATAGACCCTATCCGTACCCGAGAGAAATATTCTGGGTAAACAAATATCTCTATCTTACCACCCTCAATTCCCGCAACCTCACCAATGGCTCTAGTCTTATCACTCATGATTATATCCCATATACTCATGCTATGGGCCACCTCTTAGAGCTGGCTTTCTTAGATAAAATATAATCTATGACTGGACGATTTAGAAATCTAGCAATAACGTCCTCTATCAGAACTCTTTCCTCCCTAGTTATGATGGCCATCTCATGAGCCCTCTGCAAACCTAATGGGTACCCATTCCCTAATAATGCTTGGAAATAAATAATTTCTTGGATATCATCAGTGAATTCTTTGAATATTTCTGGAAACTCAACCCTCACGATATTCCTTTCACCAAGTTTAAGATAGAATCCAACCAGCTTATAGTGCTTCCGAATAGCCTCCGAGTGAATCAGGAAGAGAGGAGATCTAGATCCTTCTTTTGTCAAGAATATATTCATTAGTACTCTATCGGATATCTCTAGAGAGTTCCTCTGATTAATTAAATGAATCGTTGAAATCCCTCTACTTATATCCTTAGCTGTTGTATAAAAAACACCAACAGGGATAACATTGTTTTTCACACAAGTATCAATTATAGCCTTTACTTTTAATATGAATTCCTTTCTAGCATCCTTTGACCAAGAAAGCGTATATGAGAGATTAAATGATTCATCAAAAAGTAATACTTTGATAGAGCCTCTGAGCTTACCTATGAGCTCATTAACTGCCTCTTTCTCAACATTCTTCACCTTCAACTGGAGCCTAACCCTATTCTCAACAATGGATTCCGCATCAATAGAGCATCCGGCAGAGCTTTCCTCAGCACCATAATTATGAAACCAATAACCAACACTTATCACTGTGATGGGAACCTGGAGATGTGGGCCGGGACTATAAAAACTAGAATCTAAGGCACCTACAGAAACACTCTTCCCTCTTAAATACTCAACAATAGCGGCTTTATCCTGAATCCTATTCCTCAAAGGATACTCTTTCACGATCTCAATAGGTAGTAGAGCCGAAGAATACTGGATTAGAAACTTATCTCCTTTAACTGGTTGAGTATCGTTAAATAATTCTATCAATCTCTCTACTTCCTCCTTACGCACAACATCCATTAGGTATTTCTTGAGAGCCTTCTCAACGGCTTCACTTAATAATTTCTGCTTACTAATTCTATAATCCCAAGCCATAGTTACTCCTCCTCAGATATGCCTCTTATCAACACGCCCCTGCGCGAAAGTTCATTAATGATTTGATGAAAGATCTCTCTCCTCATTCCTAGATACTCTGGAGGAACTACTCCATACATATCTATTCTCCCTTTAGCAATTAGTTGAGCGATTATTGATGCTGTAAAACCAGTTGTTCTCCCCATAGCTGTAATCCCATTCCTATATCGATCAATAATCTCGAAAACTCTCCTAGTCTTCTCATTCCTCAAGACTCCTTCAGTAATTACTTTGAGGATAACGATATCCCTAACATCTTTGCAAGAAATCTTCCTCTCTAATAATTTGGCAGTAATTTTCATTATGGATACTTCGTTATCATCTATTTTTATACGATCTTTATCAAAGAACCCGAGATCAATCAATAATCTTATTTTCTCAACATGACCTGGGTATCTAAGGGTTTTTTCCTCCATATTCTTAGCTCTTATTGTGTGAAGAAGTGTTCTTAAGCCATCAGTATAGAATGCTTCCAATTCCCCAACTCCATTAATATATATTCTTTCTAAACCACTCAACGCTGGGACGCTAATTAATTCACCATTCCTAATAATTCTCGCAGGCCTAGTATATTCCTCAATAAGATCCTCAGCAGACCAAGTTAAACAGTAATCAAGAGGAGGAATCTTCTTCTCAGGCAATCCTCCAACGTAAATCTTAACGCTCTCTACCCTATCAAAGATGGCAGAGGCATAGCCTACTAAAATATTACTTAACCCAGGAGCTACTCCCGCATCTGGAACCACAATTATTCGTTTATTCTTAGCTAACTCGTCTAATTCTAATGGGTTCTCGGGCATGTATGAAATATCAACAAGATTGGTTCCCAGCTCAATAATATTCTTCATGACATGAAAACCTATGGAACCCGGAAGAGAATTAATCACGACGTCAATATTAGCTGTAATGCTCTTTAAATAATCCCTATTCGTAGCATCACCAACGATGTATTCAAATCTTTCATCTTGTAACTCATCTTTCATCTCTCTTAGGCGTTTTTCAGAAATATCCAATGCAATAACCCGTTTTGTGGCCTCGCTCACTAACAAATCTTTAATGATTACCTTACCTATATTACCACAACCAAGGATTAGAAAGCGCATATAAATCACCTATTATCTAGTGAATTCCCATAAGGAGCTTTGACGTCCTTCAATCGGGACTAAGTCCTCTATATTTAGACCCAGTAATTTTATGAATTGAGAGGCGTTTTTAGGAGCGTAAGCCCTGAAATGATTATTGAAATAGATATAGATTTCTTGTACATTTGGCTCTATTTCTTTCCTTACTTTTTCTGCCCAAGGCTTTAACTCTTCCTCAGAGTAATAATAGAAATACCATACTTTTCTTCCTCTACCATGGAATCGAATATACGCGAAATCAGAAGTTATTTTAATAATCGGGGGGAGATGAGGTTCATCAACAATTACATATCCAATATCGTATCTATCCAATAACTGGAATGTATCATCGGTTAACCAGCTGTGGTGACGAAATTCGATCGCGTACTTGAATCCTTTTGGTAACTCGTTTATGAAGCTCTCTAGTCTAGGTAGATTCTTCCCAATACTAGCTGGGAGCTGAATCAAGAAAACAGCTATTTTATTCCTAGCAATCAAAGGTTGTAATACTGCAAAGAACTTATTAATAATGGGTCTCGTATGATACAATTTCCTTTCATGAGTAATACCTTGGTAAAACTTTATCGAATATTTGAAATAAGGAGGAGCACGGGAGGCCCAGTAACCAACAGTTCTTCTTTCTGGTATTTGATAAAATGTCGAATTGATCTCAACGGTATTGAACTTCTGAATATAATAATCCAACATATCTTTCTTCTCTATGTTCGAAGGATAAAACCTACCAATCCAATCATTATAGCTATATCCACTACACCCAACCCAATACTTAACGGCCAAAACAATCACATGCATAGCATTTTTTCATACCTAAATAAAAAATAACGCACACACTTTTATAGTTCTTTGTCACTTACTTTAACTCAAAGGTATCAGACTGGTATGAAAACATTGGTGGTATTTAATAATGATCCTTGGTTATATCCTTCTAGATGAAGGAGGAACACCGATTCTCGAAGAAATTCTAATCCCATTAACAACTAAAGATGGGAGAGGTTTCTTTTCAACATTATTAAGTACAACCTCTGAATTATTTCACACCATGCTGAAGTCAAGGATAAAATACATATCTCTTAAGAATATGCATTTTTACCTAGGTTACGGTAAAAGAAACATGATTATAGTAATAAGTGATGTGAGGAATGACGAGCTAGAAGAAGCAATTAACAAGATTATCGAGTTTCTCGAAGAATCGGAGATTGATCCCCTCCAAATCCAATTCTCTTCCGAAATTGCTGAGGCTATGAAGGAGAGAATAAGAGAATTATTATTCGGTTCTCCTCCTAAAATAGGTTTTATCGTGGGAATATTAGCTGAGATGATTAAACGAGGAATTATAAGTGTTCAACCTAGTGAACCAGACATCAGAGAAGATAAAGCTATGCAGAAAATAAGAACAGCCCCCTCAGATCGGGGAGAGAAAACCATCGAAGATTTAGTAAAAGCTTTTCATGAAGGAAATCTTATTGAAGTTATTAGAACAGCTCCTCTCCTCTTTCATTCGGATGATGCTGAGTTAGCAAAAATATTATACATAAAGGCAGGGCTCATCTTCCACCTTTCTAGCTATGAAACTGGATTAAGTTTTCTTAGGGAACTGGAAGAGATTCTTAAAGGGGTAAAAACTGAATTTCCTAGAAGATTTCTTGAGGCTGAGATAAACTCTACTTTGGATGTGTCGAGTTATATTCAATTGCTTAGAGCGATAAATGAGGTAAGGTTTGAATTAGATAATGTTATTCTAAGGCATGATAAGCAAGCACAAGTTTATAGAATAATGCTAATAAAAACCCCCCTCCTTTCCTTCCTAATCAGGTTAGAGGAGTACTATAAGAACAGATCCTCCTTCTTATACAACATGACGTACGAAGAAAAAGTACTAATGATCCTTGAGAGGGTAATAGAGGAGGATATCAGCTTATTCTCGCTACTGACTATGCTTCAGGATCGTTTAAATAAGGCCCTGAAAGGGAGAGATGAGTCCATAGCGAGATATTATCACATGTTACTAAGAACTATAATAGACATCCTACTTACTTCCAACATAACATATGAAGAGGGATCAGAATGGATTTACATACTTCTGAACTCCTTTGAGAAAAATTGGAAGAATCTTAATAAACTTAAAAATCAGCCTAATGCAAGTAAATTCGCTAGCTTATACTTAATGTACGGTGTACTTTATCGTCTTCTCCTTGAAGCGGGAGACCCTAAAGCAAAGAAGATGGTTAATCATGTTGCTAATATGCTATCTCAGAGCATTGAGAAATTACTTAGCATGAAGAGAAAGAGAAAAATTGAACACATCCAGTATCTCACCATATTAACAGGCTTATTATCAATGCTAGCTCGAGTATACGTGGAAAATAAGAGAAGGTATCCTTCGGCCTTAAATTACTTAACAGATGCTGTAGATTTAGAGATGGAACAATTATGGTTTTACAATAAACCCTATTATCTCCAATATTACACGGCCTTATTAGATATTATTGGCCACCTACTAATCTTATCTGGTAGGAAAAATACGAGTTATCAAAAATTGACGTATAGAATAATAAAAAAGTTAAGAAAGATAGGTAAGGAAATGGCAGAGTATTCATTTATTCGAATTTTCACAGGAATCAGAGCGCTTAATCTTTACCGATTAATGGGACTTAGAATCTCTGATCAAGGAATAAACGAAGTTGCGGAATTGGTAAAGAGGAATGCTTCACCATTTATAACCGAGGTAGTTAATAACATGATTTCAGAAAAATAAAGTAAAAAATAACGATAGCATGAAATATGAGTTCTCTCTCATATTCGGGAAATTATCTCCTCATACTTCTTCCTAGCCTTCTCCATTACATCAGAGTAGATATTATTTCCATGCGAATCAATAGCAACAACAAGCGGGCCAAAGTTCTCTACTTCTAGAACCCATAAAGCCTCTGGGGTTCCCAGATCCAACCAATATACGCCTTTTAAGCTCTTTATAGCCTTAGCAGCTAATGCCGCTGCACCACCAGTAAATGCACCATAGAAAGCTCCGTACTTCTTCATAGCCTCAGTAGTTTTGGGCCCCATGCCTCCCTTACCAATAACAGCTCTAATTCTGAAAATCTCGATGAATTCTGGTTCTATAGCCTCCATCCTAGCGCTAGTCGTTGGTCCCGCTGCTATTATTTTCCATGTTTCTCCAACTCGCTTTACTAGTGGACCACAATGGTATACGGCTAAGCCCTCAAAATTAATTGGTATTTCGGACTTCTTACCAGCTCTTACAAGCTCTAATGCTCTTCTATGAGCAGCATCCCTTGCCGTGACTATTGTCCCAGTTATATAAACAACATCCCCAACCCTAAGCTTTCTAACATCTTCTTCTCTTATTGGTGTTGTTAAATGATACTCAGTCATTGAATCTTCACCCCATGACTAATTATTTCAGCAGAACCATCTTTATGAATGATTAGAGTGCCTCTTCTCATAGCCCAACACCCGATAGCTATACCAACCAAGAATGTCGCTGGATGCCTATGAGCCCATTCAATGTTAACTCCTAGCACGGTTGTTTTACCACCAAAACCCATCGCACCAATCTCCAAACTATTAAGCAGACCTAGTAGTTCCTCCTCCAACTTAGCAATATTTTCATCCTCATTCCTAATATTTATTGGTCTTAAGAGGGCTTTCTTAGCAAGTATCATAGCCAAATCTTCGGTTCCACCGACACCTACACCAACTATTATTGGTGGACAGGGCTTTGGCCCAGCATCATATACCGCATTGATAACTGCTTTCTTTAACCCCTTTACTTTCTCCGCCGGAGGTATAGAATATAGCTTAGCAACATAGCTTGATCCACCACCCTTAGGCATTACAGAGATTTCAAGAGAATCCCCTGGAACGAGTTCGTAGTGGATATAGGGAATATACTTCCCTGTATTATCCCCACTATTCTTGCCAGTCCATGGATTAACAGCATTTGGTCTTAAGGGAACTTCTTCAGTAGCCCTTTTGACAGCTTCGATTAAGAGAGAATTAAGTTTTGATCGGATTGGAAACTCGTCTCCTAATTTAACATAGAATGTTATTAAGCCAGTATCTTGGCAAATAGGTATGTTCTTTTCAGAAGCATATTTTATATTATCCAGAATCGCTTTTAGCTGAGTCTTTGCTAGGGTCTCTGTTTCTTCATTATATGCTTTTTTAAGAGACTCAATAATATCAATTGGAAGACGAGTCTCTGAAATCCTAAGAAGCTCCACAACACTTTCAATAATTCTCTGCTCAAGCGAGATTTTTCTCACCTGACGATAATTAGTGAGTGGAAAAGTTCTCTAATTATTCGTAAAACTTTTTTAAAAATATTTCACAATGAAGAGAAGGCTTTATGATCTATGATACTTAGTGCCAAGAATTAGTTTTTGCTGCATGCTTATTGATAAGAAATTATCTTGGGATCTTCTTCTTTATTACGTTAGCAAGTGAAAACTTATAGTTGGGAATAAACAAAATCTCTCTTAGGTTTTCCTGTTTTCCTCCACGAGTATCGTTTAAAGGTGATTTATTGCGGGGAAGCAGTGGGTTAACTTTTACGATGGCTATCCGTGATCCTATTCATGGGATAATTCCAATAACAAGGTTAGAGTATGAGGTTACTGTAACTAGCCTATTTGAGCGGCTTAGATATATTAGGAAAGCTGGAGGCGCTTATTTAGTATATCCAGGAGAGAACGATAATAGGTACGCTCATAGCCTTGGGGCATGTCACATAGCTTATAATCTTCTAAAGAATGCTTTTGATCATTATTTAAAGAGACTCAAGGAAAAGGAGTGGAAAGACTTCTGGAGCCCTGAATATAGTGTCGATGACATACTGCAAATAGTTAGATTAGCTGGTCTATTACATGATATAGGTCATGGACCATTTTCACATACGACTGAAAGCGTTCTATATTACATTCTTAAGAATTTTTACCCAAGCGAGTTTCGGGAATTCAAGGAAAAAGTTTTTGGGAGTGTGCATGAGTTTTATAGCTATAAGCTTATCTTAGAAAGTAGGGAGCTGAGAAATTTATTAGAGGACCAGGGATTTAACCCTCTTGACATCGCAATTCTACTTAGTAAAGAGGAGCTTGAAGAAGGCAAATCATTGTTAAACCCAGTTAGTATAGGCGTGCTTAGAAGGATAATTAATAGTCAGATAGATGCTGATAGATTAGATAATCTCCTAAGAGATAGCCATACAATTGGTGTACCATATGGCGTGATAGATGCTGATTCAATAATAAGGAATGTTCTCATATGTAAAATAGGGAATGAGCGGTTAGAACTTGTTCACCATATAAGATCACTCGGACCCATAGAAGATCTCCTAGATGCGCGTTATAAGATGTATAGATGGCTATATTATCATCAGCGAGTCATCCTTGTAGACGCTATTTTACAGCGATTAACAATGAAGCTTCTAGAAGACAAAATCATTGAACCTAAGTCTTTCCATTACACCAGTTTCGTTAAAGAAGAAGGCTTTTTTGTCGATGATTACTGGTTATGGGATGTGATCCGCAGAAGCTATAAGGATGATCCTCAAGAATATTACTTGGCAAAAGCATTAATGAATCATGACTATCTACCACTATCTCTCTGGAGAACCTATGAGGAATTTATAGAATTGATAAAAAATGTGGTAGAAATTAATTCACCCCAAAATGCGATCATGAAGATTCTCGATCTAGTTAAGAAAGGAGAATTGAACGAAAACGAGCTATCGTCTATGATAGAGGATAAGACAGGAATTAGAAATTTAAGAGTTCTTCTTGTATGGGAAAAGCCGACAACTCCTTATGATTGGCGAAGCGGGGAAGATATCCTAGTATATATTTCTCCTCAGAGAATCGTACCGATTACTGAAATTTCTGTGTATATAGGTAAGCTGATAGAAATGAGTAATGAATATTATCCTCTCTATATATATTATTATATTCTAGGGGAGAATCGGAGGAGATTCATAAGATATATTAACAAGATTAGAAGAGTTTTTCTGGAATCTTTAAGGGAAAAATTGATTGTTTAACTCAGCTTATGATAGCGTGGATAATTATAGTTCATTTAACGCCTCATTATAGACACGGAAAACCTGTTTAATTATTCTATGCCAATCATATCTTCTAACGAAAGCTCTTCCTCGCATACGCATTTCTTCTAATTTTTCTGGGTTCTTGAGCAGATTTATAATTGCTCCAGCTAAAGCGATGTGATCCATTTTACCCAGAAATACTCCTGCTCCGCTTTTCGAGAAGATTCTCTTGAGAGCTCCTCCCACAGTAGATACAATAGGTACTCCGAGAGCTAGCGCTTCTAGGAAGATCATTGGAAAGCTCTCTCCTCCATAACTAGTGTTTATTAGAAGATCAGCTTGTTGATAAATTTTAAAGAGTTCTCTTCTTGGAATATACCCAAGAAATCTCACATTATCTCTGATTTTCAATAATCTTGCCCATTTTTCTAAGTAATTATACGTGAAACCAGTGGGTCCAATAATAAGCATTTTCGCTTTAGGATACCTAACTAAGACATACTTAAATGCTAAGAATGCGAGTTCAAAACCTTTTCTTGGAGAACCCCGACCTATCAATAACATAACGGGAGATTCTGGATCAACTTCCTTCTTTGGATCAAAAGCTTCAAGTTCTTTTAAATAAATAGCATTCGGGATGTAGTATACTTTCTTCCTATACACATAAGAGAAAAATCTTGCACCAATAGGATTAACTGATATGGCTCTTGTATACATTTTTAATGCATTCGTAGGTGGAATCTTAGATAATATCCTGGCCCCTCCATACCACCAGAAATGAATCTCCCTGAAGAATGGTGGTGTGAAATGATTAGTAATCACAGTAGGTATCCCAAGTTCCTTACCTATTCTCGGCGTAGCAATTCCTAATGGAGAAAAGGGGTGATGAGCATGCATAAGATCTGGATCAAGAGCCTCAATTAAGGGTCTTATTCTCCTCCTAAAAGCCCTCATTCCAAAAGTAACTGGGGCAAGGATTCTAGATTTTCTGCGGAAAACTGGAATTCCCTCATAATCATCAAAATCTTTTGTTTCTCCAGCAGTAGTTATGATGAAGACCTCATGACCTAAATCTCTTAGTGTCTTTGCAAGCCCCTCTACATGTGTAGCTATCCCCCCGAACCTTGGATAGAAAAAATCGGTTAACAATACTATTCTCAAGATATACCTCCCTCATCAAGCTTCTAGCTGCTAATCGCTAAGCCTAAAGTCTCAACACCATGTCTTTTCTAACTATACTTCATATATGTATTTTAAAAATGATTAACATGCCATATCAGAAGGGAAAAGAGCCATATGTGTTGAAAAGATCAAGATCTTCCATCAGTTATTTCCTTGGTTAGGGATATGTTTAAATAGGGTAGTCAACGGCTTTCGGTATGAAGTAATCTGGGTTGTTAAAAATGTTAATCGTGCCTCAATCAATAATGGCTCTTTATAAGCACCATTAATTTCTTCTAATTTTTGAGGAAGGTTTTTAGAATTCTGGTTTTTAAAAGAGAATTGGGAAACTACCTAATTTTTACTAGCTACGGAACTATCCCCTGAGGTGGTTAGAATTGGGCGAATATTACCCAGTGATAGATGCAAATGGAAGAGTTAAGGAATTTATCAACAGTGGTGCTGATGTTATCAGCATTTTACGAGGTGAGGGGGAATTCTTCTTTTTCTGGAACGGTTTACACGAAGGCATCGATGTTACTGGATTGATTGGATCTGAGAAGAAGTTAAGTGTACCCTATGGTGAAATTCATATTTACGCTCTCTTAGATCCTTCCCCCACATTGTATGGGTACGTAGCATATGATATTGATGAGTATGTATTATTTCTTAGAGAGAAGGTCTCAAAAAAGCTTAATGGGAAGAAAGTTCTACTATCTTTTAGTGGTGGGAAGGATAGTATTGCTAGTCTAGCAGTCTTATTAAAGCTTCAGGAATATGTTAGCTTCAAATTATTCATTGTTTACTCCTATGTTTCTTATCTAGAAGCTGTTAGAAATGATCGTTTCATCGACGAAGTTGAGAAGAAGTTGAGTTTGGATATTGTTAGGGTAGAAGCTCCAAGAGAAACAATGAGGAGAATTCTACTTGATACTGGCCTTCCATTTAGAGGTTATAGGTGGTGTACTTATTTTAAGATAAAGCCAATAAGAGCTTTTAGGCGTAGAAATGGTATCGATTTTGAGATTTCTAATGAGCGTTTATTTGAAACATCGAAAAGATTTAAAAGCTTAGTCACATATGCTCGCCAAAAAATCTTTATCAGCGGTGGTAGGTTTAAACCAATTTATCCTCTTGCTTTATTAGATGTTGTAAAGATTTGCAGGGATAGAAATCTTGTCCATCCAGATTATCTAGAAGGTTTCTCAAGAGTCTCTTGCGCGCTTTGTCCTTATAGAATGCTGTATGAGGTAAAGGGTGGTATAAAGGACGTGGAGGATCCAGGTCTTATAGAGAAGGCGTTAAAAATTGGTTATGAAAAGTTTTACCAAGGTAAAGTTTCTTGGGAAGATTACATGGAATATGAGTTATGGAGATTTCATCCAGATCGAGCTAAGCTTTTCATAGCCCTTAGAGAATTCCTATCAGAACAGATTAAGATAAGAGAATTCAAGCGGATTAGTGAAGAATCTGTGAGAGAGAAATTCAGAAGTATTTGGATAAGAAATCTTCCGCAGAATCCTAGAATAAGTTTGAGAAATCTATATGATATGGTAAGAGAATGGAGCAAAATAGCTACTTACTCAGTTATTAATCCTCCATGGAGCTAAATACTTCTTCCATGAATAATAATATTTATTTTTATAGTGTTGAATGCAAAATAATTGTTTTAACATAAGCTTTTCACTAAATATTTGAATGGTGTTTCTCATGCCTGATGGGCGAGGCGCTAGTATAGCTACCTTCTGGTTTTTTCTTATATTCGCCGGGATAATTCTCTATTCAATGAATCCTGGGAATTTAATGATACCTATTATGATAGCCCTATTAGCAATACTTGTCTACATAATCTCTGGGATCTATATTATTAGAGAGTGGGAGAGAATTCCTGTTTTGAGGCTTGGGAGATTCCAAGGAATTAGAGGCCCTGGAATAACATTTGTATGGCCAATTATCGAGACGGTACCTCAGAGAATTTCGCTAAGAATAACACCATACATGTTTTCTGCAGAATCTACATTAACAAAGGACAATATACCAGTCACAGTGGATGCTGTGGTGTACTATAGAGTGGTTGATCCTGAAAAAGCGATACTGAATGTAGAACATTATGAATTAGCTACTCAGTACGCTTCTCAAACGTCTTTGAGAGAAGTTATAGGAATGGTGGAGCTTGACGAACTTCTTGCTCATAGAGAGAAAATTGCTAAACATTTGCAGGAAATAATAGATGAGAAGACAGAGCACTGGGGCATAAAAGTAACAGCGGTAGAGTTAAGAGATATTAAAATTCCCAAGGAGCTTCAGGATGCAATTGCTCTTCAAGCTCAAGCAGAGAGGGAGAGAAGAGCGAGAGTTACGCTTGCTCAAGCGGAGGTTGAAGCTGCTCAGAAAATGCTTGATGCTGCTAAGACGTATGCTCAAAATCCAATAGCATTTGAGCTTAGATGGATGAATATACTTTACGAGATGGGTCGGGAGAATAATACCTTAATGCTTATACCCGCAAAACTTCCACTATCCCTGGAGCCAGGAGAAACATTCACAGAACTATTCAGGAAATTCATGGAGAAGTCAAAGAAGAGCGAAGAATAGCCCCTATTACGCTAAACTTTATTTTAATTAATTGATTTAAGGAGTTAGAAATGGCAGATTTCGCAAGATTTGTTGCAGCTATCGCTTTTCTATTAATAATATCCATGGCGATGAATACGATCATATACGATCCATTAATGGGTCTCTCCTTGATATTGTTAGGAATCCTTATAATATCCTTAGCTATTGATCCAGCATCAGCGAAAGCACTAATGAAAGTCTTTGCTCCCGTAATATTCGCATTAATATTACTCCCAATAATATTCAGTGTCACTGGAGCACTCAATAGAGAGCTAGCAATAATATCGATCTTATTCTTGATACTATTATTCATAACTTCTGGAGCCCTGATGGGGGGTGTGGAGGCAAAGTCCTCCCTTGTTTTAACTCCTCTTATAGCCATACCCACCCTAGTAGCTTTTCTTTATGACCCAACAGGAACTCTTGCATTCCTGATCTCAACAACAATGGTCTTTGGCTTCTTATTCGTTACATGGTACTTAGTACGCAAAATACCTCCTACAAAAGAATTTGTTGTATTGGATAAAGTGGGTATTGCTATAGAGGACATCGCACCTAGAGGCAGAATTAAAATTGGTGGGGAAATATGGTGGGCTGTGACTAGGGGATGGAGAATAAGGAAGGGTGACAGAGTATATGTAACGGGTAGGAGAGATATGGAGCTTGTCGTTGTACCGCTGGTGGAGTGTCCAGCTTGTGGCAAGGAATACCCGATCACCAATGTACCTGAAAGATGCGTAAAATGCGGATATGATCTCTCAGCGATAACATTGCAAGCTCTTAAGAAATATATGGTTAGTCCAACAGAACAATAGATCTCCTGTACCTTTGTACACCATTCTTCTATTTTTATGCTTAATCCCTGTACGTATTTCATAGAGCAAAAACTTATTTATGGATCATTCGATACATAGGTATATTCTTATTGACTGGGGCAGTGTTTGTCTCTCAAATACTATGAGGTATCCACTGAATAGTTCAGTGATCCTCAATGAGACGTTTAATTTTCATAATCTGGTGTATTATCATAGGTTTAGGCGAGATAATCTCGGCAACATTAGAACCAGTATCATTCACAGTGATGTATAATCAGTATGCGCCTCTTTTTCTATTGATAGTAATTCTATCTTCTCTCATAGGATATATTATTTGGGAAAAAATTATACTAGTGGAGTTTCTTAGCTACATGATAACGCTTTTGGCAACTGCATCATTAGTTCTTGGATTCTTTATCCACATGGAACCTATACAAATGTTGAGTGCAATAGGATACGCCATACTATCCATTATTCTAGCATTATCATTTAATGTAAATAGAGTAGGAGCAAGGAATAGAGTTGAAAGAAAAAGTGGAATGCCAAATAAGGGCTCTGAATACGTTGTTGAAGTGATAGATGTGAAGAAGGATTATATAGTAGGTCCGATAGTCATTCATGCTTTGAGAGGATTGACTATGAAGATACGGAGAGGAGAATTTGTAGCTATTATGGGGCCATCTGGATCAGGAAAATCTACTCTCTTAAACCTTATTGGGGCTTTAGATAGACCAACGGCTGGAAAAATAATCATTGATGGAGTAGATATTTCGACACTTACTGAGGATGAGTTGGCCGAGTTTAGGAATAAGAAAATAGGTTTTATTTTTCAGCAATTTAACCTCATAACGAGGACTACAGTCCTTAGAAATGTAGAGTTACCAGCTATTGTGGCTGGTATTCCTCCTAAGGAGAGAAGAAAAAGAGCACTTGAATTGCTAAAACTGGTAGGACTTACGGAAAAAGAAGCTATGAGGAGACCAGTGTATCTAAGTGGGGGACAACAGCAAAGAGTTGCGATTGTGAGGGCTTTAATGAATAATCCATCAATAATCTTAGCTGATGAGCCAACTGGTAATCTTGACTCTAAAACTGGTGCCGAGATAGTTAGAATTTTGAGGGAGTTGAATGAGAGATTCGGGACAACGATTATTGTTGTAACGCATGATAAGGATGTGGCTAAGGCTGCTGATAGGATATTATATATAAGAGACGGTGTTATTGTTGGAGAAGAAATTTTGAGGAGGGAGAAATATGAGAACTAGCTACAAAGAATTATTGCTAATACTTATCCTCCTGACTTATTTAGCATGGATACCAATAAGTTATCGAGCCAATATTATTCATGTAATGGCCGCTAGCGATGATGTCGAATTCAGGATTGAGGAAGTTTTTTGGGGGACTCTCAATAATAGGATAACGGTGAGCGCTGGAGCGACAAATGTGCCTCTAACGATCGTTATTAGGAATTATTCTAACTATACTCTCCGGGGCGTAGTGGGTACGTTAAACCTAACTTATCCATTCACGGATTATCAATCGGGCTCTAATCAATCAACCGCAAGAGCGCAACCAATAGAGCAAGGAAATGTTCTTAATCAGACTGGGGATATTCTCCCTATGGGTTCGTTCTCTCTGACTTTTTACCTAAACATAGATGATAACGCTACCAAGGGAGGCTATGTATGCTCCTTAAAGATAGAATATGCGGTGAAGAATGGATCAATCTTCATTATAGGAGAGCCCAGGATTCTTAATATAACCATAAATATACCCAATCATCCTCCAACAATAGAATCCTATTCACCCTCACAAACAACAGTGACTGCTAGTATTGGAAGCATAATTAACTTTACAATTGAAGCATCTGATCAAGATAATGATAATCTGACTTTTAGATGGGAGCTTAATGGAGAGCAGGTGGCAAATGGCACAAATTATACTTTTATAGCTTTCGAGAATTTTACGGGCACGAATACGCTCCGCTGTGTTGTGGATGATGGAGAAGCAACAACCACCGTTACATGGACGATTGTTGTTCAAAGAATCTCATCCACAAAACTACTCGTTTCAACTCAGTATATTACCGCTGGTATAGAAAACACGCTGAATATAAGGATAAGAAATGATGAGTGGACAGGAACGGTTACGGCGAGTTTTAATGCGCCGCACCCTCTAGTAATAATAGGAAATAATACATTTACTTTTCGAGGCATTAAACCAGGAGATACCATATCATTTAATATAACCCTTTTCGCTCCTGAAACAGCTTTAGGATCAACGGTGCAGTGTGCGGTTTCAATAACGTATAATGATGAAGAAGGCAACTCATATACAGAGAATCTCGGAATCGGGTTAATAATAAAAGGAATCGTCGTATTATCCCTCTACGATATTCAAGTATCTCCGCAACCGGCCAATCCAGGAGATAAGGTAATGATAACGGGAGTGCTTCTAAATAGGGGGAATGTCAAGGCTCAATTTGTTAATGTCTCATTAGAGGAAAACATGGTCTTAAAAATATTCCCGGGAAGCTTTGAGTACATAGGTGATTTAGACCCAAATTCGCCGACACCATTCACACTGTACGCTTATGTAAAAAGCAATGCTAGTGAGGGCATCTATAGATTGAGGATTGTGGTTGAGTACCAAGATGATATACATGAGATCCACTATTACGTGAAAGAAGTTCTTATTAAGATTCTACAGGAGCAGAAAGAGTCTCATCAACAACAAAGTAGCGGGATAGAATTAGTGGATATTGGATGGGGGATCATAATAGTTGCTGCTGTTACGGCAGCAACTATTATTTATGTGAGGAGGAAGAAAGGTGTTTAAAGAGTTCCTATTATTAGCTTTTGAGGCCTTAAAAGAGAGGAAATTGCGGGCATCCTTAACAATACTAATGGTAATTATAGGTTGTAGCCTACTAATTGCTGTAGATGGGATAAGCACGGGCACCTTATATTACATTAATAAGCAATTTCAGAAGCTCGGAACTAACGTGCTAATTGTCATTCCTAAAAGCACTGCTGTTAAGATTGACAAGAATATGATAAATTTTATCAAGAATCTGGAAGGGGTGGTGGATGCTGTACCGGCGTATACTCAAACGGTAACAGCATACATCATGGGTGAAGAGGTAACAGTAACAATAATTGGTATTGACAACTTAAAACTCCCACTGATATTTCCGGGATTAGAGTTATTAGAGGGCACATATGTTTCTGAAACCGATCCTGTTGGTGCTGTTATTGGTTATCAATTAGCTTATCCATCCCCAGACAAGAAGCTTGAATTGGGGCAAGCTATAAAGATCTCGTGGGTAGAAGCGATAGGGCAAGAGTTTGTGAGACACGAGAAAAGTTTCGTTGTGCGTGGAATACTTAACTATTTCGGAGCAATGTTTGTGCCAGTAGATCGGTCTATATTCGTATCAACGAAGGCTGCTAGATCATTCCTTAATAAAGAGGGATCCTACGATATTCTATTTATAATAGCTAAGGATGTGTCTTATCATGACTATCTAAGAGACGCGATATCCTCCAGATACGATGTAGATGTAATCTCAATGAAAATAATAATTGATGTCGTTAATAATGTTCTATCAGCTATTACTTTTTTCATTAATAGCATTGCAATAGTTTCCTTAGTTGTCGCTTCAGTTGGTATCATAACAACTCTGTGGACATCAGTAATGGAGAGAATTCGGGAGATAGGTATACTAAAGGCTATAGGTTTTAAGAATCATCACGTATTAATCCTATTCTTAAATGAAGCAGTAATAATAGGACTACTAGGATCATCAATAGGAACATTGGCTGGTGTAGTACTTTCGCATCTACTAAGGAACTTCCTTCTTCCCCAATTTACCTGGATAAAGCCACGATTCACGATCTTCTCATTCATAAAAACTTGGAGCGTATCAATGATATTCAGTATAGTATCCGGACTTTACCCAGCTTGGAGAGCAGCGAAATGGGATCCAGTAGTCGCCCTAAGATACGAATAATGATCACCTTAAATACGAGAATCTCGGTGTTAAGACCGCGTTCTTGAGTATTTTTTCATGGATCTATATGCCCAATATACGTCTGGACAATTACTTTTCTTAGACCAGTTTCTTCCAAAACTTTCTTTACTCATAACATCTCCTCAACACTCGGCCTCTCTATATCCATTCTCCTAAACTCGGGTCTATAATCAAGCACGACTACTTGTACATCAGGATCCATATTAGCTATTTTTTTCTCCAATTTCATAAATCTCATTGAGAGTCGGATAGAATGCTTTGTTATAAGGGAGTCCTATCCAAAGAAAAACTTTCTCAAGATAATAATTATCTATTACGTACTTCACAGCCGTTTTAATCCATGTAGTACCCACCATTAACATCAATTACTTCCCCAGTAACGTAATCACATTTAATGAGGAAGACGACTGCTTCAGCTACTTCCTCTGGCTTACCGAAGCGTCTCATGGGAACCTTTTGAATGATCTTCTCCTTGATCTCTTGGGGTAAATTCGCTATTAATTCGGTTTCTATTGGACCTGGAGCTATGGCATTTACTGTTATGTTATACTTTAATAGCTCTTGAGCCAAAGAAAATGTCATCCCTATTAATCCCGCTTTTGAAGCCGCGTAATGAGGCCCCACAGTTCCACCGCTTTTACCTGCTACCGATGACATATATATTATCTTCCCTCCCCCGCGTTTAATCATCACAGGGACAACCTCTCTAGTCACTATAAAGGCTCCTGTAAGATTTACTCTGAGTATATCCTCCCACTCCTCAAGCGGAATATCTAAGATAGAGTGATGCTTAGCCATAATCCCCGCATTACTCACCAGAACATCAATTCCACCAAAATCGTCAATTATACTTTTAACCATTGCTTGAACTTCTGAAGGCTTTGAAACATCGGCCTTATAAGCCTTCGCCCTCACTCCATAGCCAGAAGCTAGTTCCGCAACTTTTTCTGCAAGCTCTTTATTCTTCACATAATTAATAGCTACATGCATTCCCTCCTTAGCTAAGCGAATAGCAATAGCCTTACCAATTCCCCTACTAGCTCCAGTTATCAATGCAACTTTATTCCGAGGATCCATAAGTATCCCGATCTCTCCCAGATAATTGGGAAAAACCGAAGAAATTCAGTGATTAATCCTACTTAACTTTTACCAAAAATTACTCGAAAGAGATGTTTTAAAGCAACGAAACCGAATCACGTTAAACCATTTTTCATGCATTGTGAGACGAGAGTATATCTCCCCATCAATAGTGTAGCTAGTGTTTTATATCCTCATAGTTCTTATATCAGCTCTGGTTTAATATCTATTAGCGTAACAATGTTGATTCTAAGCAATGGTTGGTTTTGTTGCTAATAATGGATAATAATTAAGTTTAAATGTTTAATTCTCTATGCTTTTACTTGACTAGTTTTCTCGGAGGTGTGAAATCTGAGGAAAGGAAAAGTTGTTAAAATTGATGGGAAATTAGAGGATTTTGATCCAGAAAAAATCGTTAAATCATGTATGGCCGCTGGTGTGCCAGAAGATGTGGCTAAGGAGATAGCAGAGATGGTTACTAAAAAGTTCAGAGATGGTATGACTACTAGAGAGATAAGAGAAATTATTCTCGAAGAGCTCGAAAAGAGGAATCCAGAGTGGCGTGATAACTGGGTATTCTATGACAGAATAGTTAAGAAAAGGATAACTTTTGAGCGCGGGAAATTTATTGAGGTTCATCGTGGGCATCTTTATTTAGGTAGAGAGGTTCAGGATATCGGAGAGAGAGGATTATCCAGCATCAAGGAGATAGAAGGAATCTTAAGAGAACTGGAAGAAGATTTGGAACACGGAATTTCTCCTCAAACCATTCACCGACGAACATATGTGTTGTTCATGGCCATTCTTAAGTCTAAGAAAATGAAGAAGGATGATAAACTAAAGGCTATTGAGTTATTAAATAAGTTTAGAGAAAAACATGGCTGGAAACCTTTTGAGGTAAAGAGACCCATTAGCGGATAATTTATTCCTCAATACCTAATCTCAATATTGCTCTAATTAGATCTTTTTCCTTAGGCACACCTACCATGAAAACATTACCACTATACGGCTCTTCAACAGATAGAACTACAGTAGGTACTGCTGTTACTCCCCATTTATCAGCTAGTTCTGGAAATTCATAGGCCTCGATAGTATCACTTACAACCCTTCCCCTAGACGCGATAGCGATTCTATTAGCTATTAATACTGCATAAGGACAATAGGGACATGTTGGTGTGACTATTGTTTCTATTCTGACTATCTTATCTAAGGATCTTAAATCCTCAACATACTCATCTAATCCATGTTTTTCACTAGATGCTATAGTTATTGTCTCAATAAATGCCCAACCTTCCTCTCCTAGTGGAGCACCAGTGTATCTTACCTCTCCTTTATTACCTATCAAAATTACTGGTCCCTTATTAACTCTTAAGATCTTAGCCGCAATGGAATTAATCTCTCCAACTTTTAGAATTATTTTGCCACCAGCAACTTCCACTAATTCTCTTAACAGTTCTTCCATTGGATCACAGTATTGACAATTATTACTCTTGAAAAGACTAACGGGTACTGGATTAACCATCTCCTTATCAAATTTCTGAGCAAGAGCTTTCTTATCTTTCTCGCTTAAGATTCCCATTCAAACCACCAAATTTTTATATTTATATTCAGATTGAATATTATATTGATTATTATCCTACAAATTGTCGAGATAATATAAAAATATATCTTCAATTTGAAGGAGATTATAATGACTCGGAAGTGTCCAGACTCCAAAGATATTATGCTTATTAAAATGCTATCTGAAGATGGAAGATTGTCCTTAACAGAACTAGCTAGAAGAATGAATATGAGCCACTCAAGTATCAGGGAAAGATTAAATGACCTGACATCAGCTAACATTATTAAGATTCAAGCCAATGTTAATATCTCCTTGCTTGGTTATAAAATCGCTTTCATAAATCTCGAGGTAAAAGATTACAATGAGGTAAATAGGATTCTATCCTTATGTGATATCTGTCCGAGAGTTCTATTTGCGGGTGTTGGAACTGGCGAGTATAATGTTTTCATTATTATGGCCGCTAAGAGCATTGACACCCTGAGAGAAATCATAGAGAAAGCATTTAGATCAAGTCCCTACGTATCTAGAATAAATGTCGCGTTCGGGGAACTAAAAATCCCTAGGTTTGTTCCTCTTAGAGCAGAGTGTAAGGAGGGGTGTTTCTGCGAGGGAAAAATTTGTGAAAAGTGTAAGTTCTTGCTTGAGAGGGAATAATGCCTATCTTCTTAATCTTGGATTATAGAACAACGATAAATCTGTTTTTGTGAGTTTAATCAATGCCTTGCCCTTCCTTAATTCCTTGTATAGTTTCTCGAGTTTCTCATTTATCTCATCATAAAACCGAAGAATCGTCGCGAAGAGAATTAGACAGTGCC
>Ga0190312_1000112_pt1 | contig 29975 bp, 33 predicted proteins | sample 487007910_MG_FD_165046 | JGI IMG/M metagenome (GOLD analysis project Ga0190312, IMG submission 165046) | Hydrothermal vent sediment bacterial communities from Southern Trench, Guaymas Basin, Mexico - 4870-07-9-10_MG | ecosystem: Environmental > Aquatic > Marine > Hydrothermal vents > Sediment ... | reverse complement strand
CGATAAGACTAATATATGAGAACTTTTATTTCAATATATTGAAAAAATATAAAGCTTATACAGATGTACTAGTATTAGATGAACTAATATATGTATCTAGGAAAAAATATAAGATACCTTATCGAATATCTTTAAGTTTTATCGAATCATCCATACTACCCTATGTGAATATACTAAAGTTAGGAGAGGATGAATACATTGAAGCGGCAAAAATATTATCTGATTACAATGTAAAGCCTTCAGATGCACTACACTTAGGAGCTATAAAAAGAAACAACATTATGTTTATTGCTTCCGAAGACTCTGAGTACGATAAAATAGACTGGGTGAAGAGAATATGGTTAACGCATTTAATGTAAATGATATCGATTATAAATAGCGGTAATTCCATTACTTATTTGAGTCGATATTTTCACTATTGTTGATTAAAGTATTTAGTTGTTTTGACTCTAATTGCTGTTTATTTCTTGGTTTATAGTTTTATTGTGAAGTCTCTTTAGTATCCTTCTTAAGAAAAGTTTTGTTCTTTGTTTCTCTGGGTTGTAGAGTAGTTTGTGAGGTGGCCCTTCTTCTACTATTTTTCCGTCTTCCATGAATATTATTCTGTCTGCTACGTCTTCGGCGAAGTCTAGTTCATGTGTTACTATTAGGAGTGTTATTCCCTGCTTAGCTACTTTTCTCAATATGTCTAGTACTTCGTCTACTAGCTCTGGGTCTAGAGCTGAAGTAGGTTCGTCTAGTAGCATTAGCTCAGGGTCCATTGCTAGTGCTCTTGCTATAGCTACTCTCTGCTGCTGTCCTCCCGAGAGCTGGAGCGGATATGCGTCTTTGTACTCTAGCATTCCTACTTTCTCCAGGACTGATAGTGCTTTCTTCAAGGCTTCTTCTTTAGGCATTTTCTTTACTACTCGGAGCGGAAGGAGTATGTTTTGTAGTACTGTCATGTGTGGAAAAAGATTGTAGTTTTGGAACACGAAGCCTGTTCTTTGTCTAATTTTCCTTATGTCGATGTCCTTTGATGTTACTTCTACTCCCTTGAAGAATATTTTGCCGCTTTTAGGCTCAACTAGCCTTACGATGCACTTTAGGAGTGTCGATTTTCCTGAGCCACTTGGCCCTATGATAACTACTTTCTCTCCTTCCTCTACTTTCATCGAGAGTCCTTTGATGACTATGTTGGCATCGTATCCTGCGACTAGGTCTATGATCTCTAGGAAGGCCATGTTTTCACTCTCTGTAGCCGGGGATCTTAAATTTCTTTTCTACTACTTTAGCTAGCCTTGATGTAGTGTAGCAGACAATGAAGTATACTAGCGCTACTGCAGTAAATACTTCGAGGGGCTTGAATGTTATGGCTACTAAGTATTCTCCGCGGCGTGTTAATTCAGCTACGCCGATAATCGATACGAGGGAGCTTTCTTTAATTAATGCTACTATCTCATTTATGAGTGATGGGACAGCTACTCTAAGTGCCTGCGGCAGTATAACGTATCTATAGATCTGTATATTAGATAGCCCGAGAGACTCTGCTGCCAAGACTTGCTCGTTGGGTATCGCCTTTAGGGCAGATCTGAAGATTTCTGACTGGTAGGCAGCGCTATTTAGTCCTAAGGCGACTATACCTGCGAGTACTGGGTCTAGTTTTATTCCTAGAGAGGGTAATCCAAAGTAAATGAATAGTAGCTGTACTAGTACAGGGGTTCCTCGGAAGACTTCGACGTACGCTGTGATAGGTGGGTCTGCTATTTCTTTTGTAAATATCCTGAGGGGAGCAAATAGTACTGCTAGCAGAAAGCCTAGTGCAAAGGAAGCGAAGCTTACGTAGATAGTCATCCAGAGCCCTTGTAGGAGAAAAGGCAGTATCTCAATTATAAAAAATACAGGATTCATATAAGGGTCCCTTTACTAACGTTAGCCGCCCTGTTCTTTAAGCCACTTGTCTATTTCCTGCTGAATAATCTTGTCTAGTTCACCGGAGCTCTTTAATTGCTCGACTACTTTGTTTACAACGTACTTTAAGTCCTCGGCATCCTCTGGCACTGCTATAGCTGCGTATTCCTCTGTTCCCTTTACTAGGAAAGCTATTTTGAGCTTAGGGTCTTTAGCCATAAGCACCTCTGCTACAGTTTTAGATATTAGTATAGCGTCAACATCTCCTCTCTCGAGAACTAAGACCATGTCGGGGTAGACTTTAGTATAGCTCTTAATAGTGCACTTGCCTTTAAGATGCTCATTAGCCCATTCTTCTTGAATAGTTCCTTGCTGAACACCAATTGTTTTACCGTATAGGTCTTCTAGAGAAGATATATTGGACGATTTGAGTACTACGAAGACAAAGACATCTGAGTAGTATGGCTTAGAGAAATCGACTTCCTTTTCTCTTTCAGCTGTAGGAGTCATGTCAGCTATAATCATGTCTATTTCTCCTCCCTTAAGAGCAGCAATAAGTGCGTCAAACTTAATGTCTTTTATCTCAAGTTTTACTCCAATTGCTTCAGCTATCTTTTTAGCTATTTCAATGTCTATTCCGGCGTAGTTCCCGCTTTTATCAATGTACTCGAATGGAGGCCAGTCAGCGCTAGTTCCGACTATCAAGACTCCTCTTTTCTTAATTTTCTCGAGCAAGCTTTCTTCTTTATGTTTATGGAGGAATGGCAGTACGGCAGAGGCTGTTGCTCCTACAATGATTCCTATTACTAGGCCTACGGCTAATCCTATTAACAGATTCTTGTTCACATGTATCACCTCGTTAGGTTTAAATTGGGACAAATATATTCCTAATGTAACATATAGCATAAGATTGAAATATTTCTGTTACAAATGTAACTTGTGGGACGAGAGAATATAAGTAACATTGTGAGAGAATATGTTTCTTCAAGACCCTATTTACTTGAAGCACTATCGAGAAAAATAGTAAACTATAGCGCCTTGGCTAGATTAATTGTTTCTGAGCTAAATTTAGGTAAAGAAAATATTCCTGCAGTAAAAATGGCTTTAAGAAGATTTGCTGAGAAACTTGAAGAAAAGAGTTTCGCCGAAGACCGTGTAAGAGAAATAATTGCTTCTAGTTCTCTGCAATTAATAAATGATATTGTCGTGTGCACTATTTGTGGAGTACAGGGTTCTAGTGTATTAACTAAAGAAGTTTTTCTAAAAAAGACTGGTTTTCTTCAAGTGACTCAGAGTTCTAGACACATGACTATAATGATGGATAAATACCTATACAATAGTATACGGAGCTTAATCGAAAAAACTTTAGCTAAAATAGGCGATGTAGAAGTTTTAGAAAATCAGACAGCAATACTCATTACGAGCCCCCGTGAGATAATCAAAACTCCTGGAGTAATAGCCTACATTCTTTCAGCGCTAGCTAGTCAAGGAATAAACATAACTCAGTTTATCTCATGTCACACTGACACTATTCTCATAGTAGATAGAAGAGAAGCTCTCAAAGCGTATACTGTTCTAGAGAAACTTATACTCAATGCTAGACGGTTTGTGCAAAATATATAGAATTTAAGTATCATTGTAGCTAACTTTTCTTGACCTTTTCTCTTCTCTTTTGAGAAAAACTTTTGTTAATAAAGTATTCTGTGAAATAGTAGGCACATAAAAATGTATTTTTACAGCTATCTTCGAATATTTTTGGGTAAAAGAGTAGGTAAAATATCTGTATAATACGCTCTTATTCACGACCCCCCGGGTACGGTTTTAAATCTCTTGGATACTATGCTTAACATGAGGAAGCTGGGGGCTGTGGGCAGAAAATCCAACATGCGGCTAATAACAGTACACCTTCCCGACCATCTTGTTCAGGGTCTCGAAAAACTTGTTGAGGGAGGACGCTATCCTAGTCGCAGTGAAGCTATTCGCGTCGCTGTAAGAGATCTACTTAATAGAGAGCTTTACTCTAGAACTGAAAGAAGAGGCCTAATGATGGGTTAAATTATCAAATTATCTATTTTTATAAACAAATATAGACTGGTCTTTTTTGAATAGGAAAAATTTTTATTTTGTTAATTATTCAATTAATAGTAGGACTGCCGGACAAAAGGCTTAAATTCCCTATGAGTATAGTTACTAAAAGTGTTTTGAGGGGAAGTTAATGGATAGATGGATGGCTGAGGGATTTAGGCTGGTGAGGATAGTTGCTGAGAAAAAGCTTTCTCAAACAAAAGGAGGTATTGTTACTTTAAGTTCAAAAGACTTGAGACGATATTATGGAGGGAGGAAAACAAGTAAACGTGAAGTTATATGTTTTTCTCGAGCTCTAAAGGAGCTAGCTAAGCAGCTTAAAGCTACTTCACTTAAACATAAATACGTTTTTAAGAGAGAAAAGCTGGAAACATGGCTTAAAGAAACAGCGCTATCCTAGCCTAATTAATTTGTACTTTCTCTGACCTATTCCCATTTTTTCTGCTTCTTCTAGTAGTATCCAGTACTTTACTTCAGGAAAGAAGAACTTTACTTTATCTACGCCTGCTTCTATTTTTTCTAAAGACCCGTCTTCTTTGAGATAGTATCCCGGAGCATTATTGACTAAATCGTGCGAAGCTTGGTCTATTGCCACGGGGTCATAGGAAGCGAGCATACCTATGTCAACTACTACTGGGGGCTCAAGTGAAGTAGCGCAGTCACATAGTCTAGTTATTTCTACAAGTAAGTTTATGTAAAGTACTTTGTTTTTATTAAATGTTTTTAAAACACCACATATGGCTTCAGCTGCTCTCCTAAGCATTTTCTCTACGTGTTCACCTGTACCCCAGGGCATGCGGACGGCTTTCTGCCTACATATAGCAACGCAGTCTCCACAGCCAACGCACTTGCTGTAATCTATGACTGCTTTTCCTTCTTTAATAGAGATAGCGCCCCATGCACAGTGTCTTGCACAAAGTCCACAGCCAATACAGCGCTCCGGTATGATTTCTGGCTTAGCTACAGCGTGCATATCAAATTTAGTTTTACGGGCAACGCAGCCCATAGCTAGGTTTTTTAATGCTCCTCCGAAGCCAAATGATACGTGGAACTTAAAGTGCGATAAAACTACCATAGCATCTGCTTCAGCAATAGCTGAAGCTACTGCAACAGATCCTAGTTCGCCGGGAGTTTTTACTTCTCTGTAGTCTCTTCCAAGGAGACCGTCGGCAATTATTACCGGCGCATCAACAGTCCCGATTGTAAAGCCGTTAATAGCAGCTGTCTCTAAGTACTCAACAGCGTTTCGCCTGTACCCCGAGTAAAGAGTGGTAGTGTCTGTTAAAAACGGGAGTGCCCCGTTTTCTTTAATGTAGTCTACTATAGCTTTAACTATTTGGGGTCTTGGATGACGCATATTTCCTCGTTCGCCGAAATGCAGTTTTACTGCAACTAGCTCTCCTTCTTTCAGATTATTTTTGAAGTTAGTAGCTTCGAGAAGTATTCTAGTGTACTTTAATATGTTGTGAGTATGCCTAGTAAACTTGATAAGATATACTTCAGACATACAGTACTACTATCATCTTTTCCTTTAAAATACTTAACCTAGTGAAGTGGAACTGAGCCTGATTTTAAGGAAAAATTTAAATAAAAATAATAATTTAGTTAATATTTTTACAGCAAAGTAAATACAAGTTAAACAGCTATAAAAGTGACTGTTTTCGAGTATTTGTTGGCTTTTTCAGAAATATATAGTGTATCGCTTAGATCTTATTTAGGGGTTATTGGAGAAAAGAATAAAAAAGAATAAAAATGTTTTTTATGGTTTCCTGAAATATTGAATACTATTTATTTCAGTTAAAATAAAAAGGTATATATACACTGGGTCTTTTTGTACATGTATGCACAGAGTTAGAGACATTTATGCTAGGGAAGTTTTCGGCTATGTCTATGCTCCAGGAAAAACTTTTGTCGAGTTTATTGTTCTCGTAACTGGTTTATCTCGAGCACTGCCTAAAGTCGTTGAGAAGCTACGCGAAAATGGTATAGAGGCAGAAGAGATAGGCACAGGAGTCGCTGTTAAAGGCCTTAGGCCTCTATTTATTATAGCTGAGCTCACTGAAAGCTTTGAATTAGTTAAGAAGGCTGCCGACGAAATAGATTCTCTACCCGAAGTAATTAAAGTAGAGTACTATGTTAAAAGGGCAGATCCCGAAGTAAGGTTTTCGAGAGCTTTTCCTCTAGTATACCACGGTACTTTGAGGAGAGCTGTACTTTTTGATGCAGAACATTTTAGTAAAGGTATGGCTGTTATTAAAGAGCGGTGGGGAGACGAGGGAAAAGCTCTACTTTTTCTGCTTGGTAGAACATGGGGTCTTACTTTAGCTGAACTCGATGCAGCTAAGAGAGTGAAGTTTTTTAGTGAAGTAGATGTGCTAAAGAGATTTTCGGCTATATGGATGTTTACGGGGCGCGGCTATGTTTTTAAAATCGAGGAAATTGTGCCTAGAGAATACTATATTGAAATACTAGACAATTTCGAGGCAATATGTTGTAGAAAAGAGGGAGAGCCGTCTTGTCACTGGACTAGAGGCTATCTTGCAGGATATTTAGAGGGAGGACTTAAATCGAGGTACAGAGTAGAGGAAGTAGAGTGTCTTAGTGCTGGAGACGATAAGTGTGTTTTTCATATTGTTAAAGAGTAAGATTTTTAACTAGTGTTAGTTCAAGAAGCTGTGAGTCAGCCTACACTGACTGATTTAATTGTTTATTTTATTCAAATATACGCTATAATGGATCCACCTGGGGTCCTACCTGTATTTATTTCACTCACAGAAGACTTTAGCAAAGAAAAGAGAAATGCTATTGTGCTTAGAGCCAGCATGGTTATCCTATTCTTAGTAACAGTATTTACGCTAGCTGGAGACTACTTGCTGGCTTTCTTCGATATTAGCGTTAGCTCGCTTCAGGTGGGGGGAGGAGTACTTCTAATGATTATAGCTGCTGAGATGCTCGGCGGGCCTCCTCGAACAAGAGAGCTTGATCCAGAGGATATTGCTGTAGTGCCTATAGCTACTCCCTTAATTGTAGGTCCAGGCACAATGACTATTCTTATTTTATTGACGACTAGAAAAGTGTCTTTAATAAACACTATTTTTGTATTAGCAGCGGCGTACTTAGCGGTACTAGCTACTTACTTGACTCTGAGATTTGGCGAGAAGTTAATAGAGTTAATGAAGCCTAGCGTAGTGAGAGCAGTAGGCAGATTTATGGCAGTTATTGTCGCTGCTATAGCGGCTGAAATGATTATGAGAGGTATTGCTAGCTGGTATGCGGCGCTAACTAGTCCCTAAAGCTTTAATACTTGCAATTGCAGTAGTTTTCATGGAGTGCCCTAAGTGCGGAGGAGAAGTCTTAGAGAAGCACATCAATGTCTCTAAGATTGCTGAGAAGTTTCCTCTAGTGAAGTCGTTTATTAAGATTCCTGACTGGCTTGAAGAGCGTAGACTAAGGATTCTTTTTTGCGCCAAGTGCGGTTACATAGTGGAAATATACTTAGAGCCTAGACAATCAGGATAGCCGAGTTACTTGAGTGCCTTTAAGTACTAAATTTTTTCTATTGCTGTTTACTAGCTGTCTAGCTATTCTCTCTATTTTTTGGCTATTATTTTCTTTAAGTGCGTCGAGGACTTCATAGGGGTCTATATTTATATTGTATTTTCCGCTTATTGCTGAAACTAGCTCGATTATCAAGTTGTCTGTCTGGTCTTCAATATTGTTGTTTAGCTCTAAGAGAGCATCATATACAGCCCTAGGGTTCGCCAGCAGGATTGCTATTACGTTTTTACCCAGCTTTTTCTCTAAGTGAAACTCAAGTACTTGAGGTAGTGTGGGAGCTATAGATTCTAGAGCCGACTTCAGTAAAGCTTTTATTTCTTCTAAACTCATATTATTTTCACCTTTCCATCTTCAATTACAAGTTCTCGTTGGCGTATGTCATGCCAGCTTCCTCTCTGCTTTAATACAGTTATCTTTTTTCTTATTTTATCTCCCTGTGTATCAAACCAGAGAGCTATTAGTACATCGGCTATAGTGCTCACACCTACTTCTTCAAGTGACATTATGTTTGAGAGAGCTGTTATTAAGAGAGTTATTCTATGTAGTTTTGACAGTAAGCTTATATTGCGTATTAACTCTAGGTACTCTTCTTCTTCGTAATGTCTCGATAAGGCTGAAGCTCCATCTATAATTACTCTTGAAGGCGAATGTTTCTTAATGAGCTCTTCGTAGAAGCTGTAAAGTGCTGCTGGAGTAAAGAGTCTAGGGCTCAGCGCATATATGTGTAGATTGTCTCTGATTTCGCTGTAGTCTACTTTCATATTCTCTATAATTGTTTTAATTTGGTCTCTCGGTTCTTCAAAACTTATATAGATTACTTTTTCTCCTCTTTTTGCTCCTTCTATAGCGAAGCTAAGCGAAATAAGTGTTTTTCCTGTGCCTGAAGGACCACTTATGAGGACTACTGAGCCTCTCAGCACACCTCCTCCAAGCATTTTGTCTAGTTCGGGTATCCCTGTTGTTGCTCTTTCTTTAGTAAAGCCTCCTGATAGGCTTGCTTCAAGTGGTACGTAAAGCTTTATACCTTCTTTAGATATCACGAAATCATATGATACTCTAGGAGTAGGAGCTCCTCTATTTTTCCTCAATTCTAGTACTCTTCTAGCTAGTCCTCTTTTCTCATCTAGCTTTAAGACTATTATAGTATCGGCTAAGAATTCTTCAAAGCCGTAGCCTATTGTTTCCTTTCCCCAGGGTAGATCTGCTATTAGTAGTGATGTAATGTTATAGGGTTTTAGTCCTAAGAGAACATTTGTGTGAAGAAATGCTCTAGCCTCTTTTATTGAGAATGTTCCTAGAATAGATGTAATAGAGTCTATTACAAGGCGTTTAGCCCTTATTTCTTCTATTGCGCTGTAAATATTGTTTATGATATTGCATATCATTTTTTCGTCTGCGATACTTATTAAGGGAATATATTTAAACATATTTATTTTCTCTAAGTTGCTGAAGTCGAAGTTAAATGCTTTCATGTGTTCATAGAATTCTTTCTTGTTTTCAGAGAAGCTAATATATACTCCTGGTTCGCGGTAATCTACTGCCCCCCTATATATAAATTGGGCAGCAAACGTGCTCTTCCCTGCGCCTGGATGTCCTGCCAACAATACTACGCTTCCACGCTCAAATCCTCCTTCGAGAATTCCATCGAGCTCCTTGATACCTGTTGGACATTTTTTGCTAAGATTCCTATTTTGCATTAAGGCTCACAAGTGTTTTCCTATAAAAGTATTTAAAGCTTTCTGTAAACTTAAGAATGATATTTAGTTAAACAATTTACTGTTATGAATTAATGAAAGTAGGAAGTGTGGAAAAGCCCTTAACTTACTTTATATAATTGGTGTTTATCAAGTAGTATTAAGAAAACTGAAGCCGGTATTAAAGCCATATTATATTTTTCGCAGTAATCTAGATCATTCATGGTTACTAGAATTTTCTCTTTAAATCTATGTCTGTTGGGAAAGTCTTCGGGTTTAACATCTTTTTGCCACTTAACTTCTATTCCAAGTAGCTTAAGGTTTTCTTTGAGTAAAACGAAGTCTGTTTCTTTTACTTCACAATAATACATTACTCTTGTTTTGTGTCTTCTAAATTGTCTTGCTAAATGTTCTCCTATAATATTTTCTACTAGTATGTCTGCATTTTCTACAGAGTAGTCTCTGTATACTTCATGAGAGTATCCCTTAAAAACATTGTAGAGAAACGGATCTGTAAAATATACTTTCTTTTCTTTTCTGTAATTAGGTGTTTTTGAAGAGAGATCTACTTGATAAAATACTCTGAGGAGAAGAAGTCCTTCAAGTATCTCTATGTAATCTCTTACTGTAATATGGCTTTTGAGCTCAGAGATCTTGGCTAAAGAGGCGTAAGAGATTCTCGTAGATAGTTTCTCTACAATAGCTGTTATTAAGGGGCGGAGGAGACTTATTCTCCTATTTAGTTTAGCTACATCTCCTTCAATCCACTTGACGTACGTTAAGTAAGTTTCTTCACTTATTCTACTTGAATATAAGTATTCATATGAAGATTTATAGAAGCCTCCTGTTTTTAAATACTTAAGAAAAAGCTCATTTAGTTCGTTTAGCACAAGTGATGTTTTTAAAGCTTCTCTATATAGTTTTTTAACACTATCTATTTTACTTAAGTTGACTGGTTTAAGAGAGCTTATTATTTCGCGGAGTTTTCTTGAGCCAAATAATTCAGCATATTCTCTAAAACACATAGGCATGAATAACTTTACCGAAATATTTCTGCCAGGCATTTTTTCAGATCCTTTTAGTAACCATATTGAGCTAGAGCCAGTAATATAAATGACTCTATTTCTTGAAATTTGTGTGTCCAGTATATGCTTGACTGCTGCTTCCCAGTTTTCTACAAAAGTTATTTCATCAAGTAGAATATACTTAGTTTTCTTGACTTCAGGAAAAAGTCTATCGTATAGTTTAAGTAGCTCTACTATATCTTCTTTAGTATTTAATAATTCACAGGAGAAGTAAAGTACTCTCCGTGGATCTATTTTCTTTTCGAGTAGTAGGTGTCGGATCATTAATTTGAGGTAAGTTGTTTTGCCCACTTGGCGAGGACCCAGAAGTATAGTGTTTTCAGTATTTTCGAGTGAATATGTTTTTTGAGGTTTTCTACTCAGTGCCTCGACCACTTTACTATCTCTAAGTACTTCGCTAGGGTCTTCCCACCAAGGGTTCTGGATTAATAGGTGCTGTACTTTTAGAGACACTGATAATTGATTATCAGATATTATATATAAGTCTTGTTAAACGGCTATCAGAGTCATGTGTACTCCGGCTCTATTTTCATCATTTTAGCTAGTTTAATTAATTCCTCTGTGTAGTCGCCTAAAACTGCTGCAAAATGGTGTCCGTAGTTTGCTACTTTCTCGACGAGTTTTAGAGCATTGTCTACCTTTATGTCGAGTGTTTCTCTGCAGCCTACTCCTTCGTGAGAAGCTTCTACAGTTCCCTTAAATACTAGTATTTTGCTGAAGCGAGAATCTACTCTAGCTAATGTTATTTCTAGTCCTTTAGGTACTTCGACATATACTGTAGCGCCATAGTTCTTGTCGTGGAAATCATGTAGCTCAAAGGGTTTAGGGTCTTCGCCAAGAATTCTTGTCGGGGGAACATCGTGAGAGTAGCGCACAATGTTTTCTTCGGCGCTGTGAAGCCATAAGTTACCCATAAATGCGGGCTTATTTGACAAGTGCATTAACATAATCATTGCTATGAGTGCGCTTAAGTCTGCTTCACAGGAAGCAGGTATGCCTTCGTCTTTTAGAAGAGTAAATGCTAAGCAGGGAGTTACTCGGTGCTCAAAGTATATTGGCTCAGCGCAGTTTACGGCGACAGCGTTACAGTAAGTTTCCTTTAAAAGTCTCTTTAAAGCAATATAAAGTTTTACAGCCTTCAATAAGTTTTCTTCACTAACTTCAACTTTAATGGCATGACTTAGAATATCGTCTAGCACTTCTCTAGCCTCTTTATCACTCACTTTTTCCATTTCACTTAACAGTTTCTCGCTACTAATCCGCTCATAGTCTATACCCAGCTTTACTTTCATTAAGTCGAGGTCATAGGCAGAGCTTATAGCGGAAAACGACGGAAGACTTTTCGAAGACACTACTAGTACTCTAGTAGACTTAACTCTTTTTCTCGCACTAAGGAAGAAAAATAGTCTAGAGAGATCTTTTTCATCGATAACAGCGTAGGCTTCTCTACCTCTTTGCCTCAAGTAGGCTACAATATCGTGGTTAAGCACTCCTCTACCTACCATAATGAGAGGAGGACCTATTAATCCGATATCTGCTAAAAGCTTATGAGCTATACCGCCGAGCCTATAGACTAATACTCCGTCAGTATCGTATGTCAACTCGCTCTTTAGTCTATTTAAGCCAGCTACATCAGTGATAAGCGCTGGCTCAGAGAAATCGACTTCAGGATAGAGTTTCTTTAGCTTCGAGTACACTTCATTAACTCTTTTCTCGAGCTCTTCTATTGAAGGCAGTTCTCTGAAAAATCCTTTCTCATAAGACACAAATACAGGCTTTATTTTAATTTTTTTCATGAATAATTTCTGCTGGGTAAGAATATATGAGTATGTTCTAAACTTATATATCCTGTTTAATGAATATATATTGTATGATAGATATAATAGGACTACTTTTCTGGCTACTCTTATTCATAATACTGCTCGAGCCCCAAATGAGATACAGACACATACTTAGCCTAAGACTATCGATGCTGCGTAAGCTTGAAGAAAAATACAAAATGCGCTTTATTACACTCATTCACCGCCAAGAGAGAATAAGTTTCCTTGGAATACCTCTCTATAGATTTATAGACATAGAGGATTCAGAGGAAGTACTTAGAGCTATACGCGGTACTCCGCCTGACATGCCTATAGCACTTATTTTGCATACGCCGGGAGGACTTGTATTAGCGGCTGCTCAAATAGCTCAGGCACTAAAAAATCATCCGGCTAAAAAGGTTGTAATTGTACCTCACTATGCGATGAGCGGAGGCACGTTGATTGCTTTAGCTGCCGACGAAATATGGATGGATCCTCATGCTGTACTGGGGCCACTTGACCCGCAGTTGTCAATTAAGCCCGGCTTAGCTGTGCCAGCTCCATCTATACTCAGAGTAGTGTCAGAAAAGGGCGTCGATAAAGTATCTGATGAAACACTGCTCTTCGCAGATATTGCTGAGAAAGCAATTAAGCAAATGCAGGAGCTTATAGTCGAGTTAACTAAAGATAAATACGGTGAAGAAAAAGCTAGAGAGCTGGCGAAGATTTTAACTGAAGGAAAGTGGACTCACGACTATCCTATTACTGCAGAGAAAGCTAAGGAACTGGGACTGCATGTTAAGACAGAAATACCTCCTGAAGTCTATGAGCTCATGAAGCTGTATCCACAAGCAATGCCTGTTAGGCCTGGCGTAGAGTACGTGCCTTATCCCTATGTACCTAAACTACCTCACAGAACCGAGCCTGCTAAGACCTCTCGCTGACACAGTAGAATATTGGAAGATATCTTGCTTTTATACCTGATTCTACTAGTTCTTTATGTAGACTAGCTATTTTCTTTGAGGGACCCGACACTATTAGCACTTCTATGCATATGTTTTTTCTATGTATATGGTTGTAGGAGACTACTATGTCCATGTAGCGGTCTATTATATCGAACCAGTCTTCTTTTCTGCAGGCACCGTAAAGCACCATTATGCCTGTACAGTCGTGGGGCACTAAGTAGTGCATATGGTCATGTATATATTCTCTCACAGCGGCTTCGATAAGACTAGAGCGGTCTGTTTCAAGAGCCTTGGCGAGCAAATCTAGTCTATCTGCGAGGTCCTTAGGTATAGATACTCCGAATCTTCGCTTCATTTCAATCAGCCTCTCTTCCTTCTAGCAACTAGTGCTAAGACATATATGACCATGAGCACAAGTCCGGTTACGCCGGCCGGAGACAAGTTAGCTATTATCGAGAAGTAGAGCCCTACGAGGCTTGCCGCGATACTTGACACAACACTAATGAATACTGATTCTCTAGAGCTAACAGCTGTAGTAGAGCTTATTGCGGCAGGCAAAAGCAGTAAAACATGTTCTAGTACGAAGCCGACTATTTTAATTAAAGCCACTGTAGCTAAAGCAAGTAGCGTGAATACTAAAGCGTCGTAGAAAGCAGTTCTGATACCCGAAAGTCTCACAGAGTCTCTATCAATACCAAGGCATATTTGCTCACGATAAGTTATAAGTACAGATAAGGCAGTAATAGTAGCAACAGCAGTCGCGTAAAAAGCATCGCTCCATTCAGCTAAAAGAGGGTCTCCTATAATAATGTCCATAATATTTGTCTCAACGGGAAAACTGGTTAAAACAAAGTATATAGCAACTACGCTGAGAGACGCTGTAAAAGCAACAAATGTAGCTGTAGCAGTATCAGGGTCTATACCTCTGTGTATAGCATACCCTATTGTGTATACCAAGCATGTGCCTATTATTACTGCCCAGAAATACTCGTCCCCGAAGCCCAGTACTCTAGCCAAAGGAATAGCTAAAACAACAGCGAGCAGAGCTGAGTGAGGCGAAGCACTAGCCAAGAAATATAAACGCCTAGCAGCTATAATAGAGCTTAAGAAGCCATAGGCAGTAGCGGCGGCCATAAGCACTAAAACCCATTTTAATTCACTTATCTCAGCTAAAATAATAGCCTCAACGATTAGCGTGAGGACAAGAGCTGTAACTAAAATCTTTTTAAATATCATTCTTTCACCCTCCAGTAATAGAAGTAGAGCTCCACTATAATCAGTAGAGAGAGTATACCTGCGGCAATTTCTAGGAAGGGCGATTTCTCATTAAGCAAAGCTCCTTTTTCACCGAGCTGAAGTTTAATAGACTTGGCTTGAGAAGAAATATATTCAAGTTTACTTAAAATACTTCCTTTAGAGAAAGGCAATGGAATATAGAGCACGGGAACTTCATATTTCTCGGCAAGAGACTTCAAGAGCTTTGATGCAGGAAGCTCTACAGGCTCAGCCACAACAACTATTTTTACTTCCTTTTTAGCTAAAGCTTCCTTGAGCTTCTCTATATCGCTCGGCGTAGCCGATACACCGGCTTCTTTCACTACAAGATACTTTATTTCAATGCCTAGCCAAGAAACAGCATACTGTGTAAAAGGATAGTCTGCTGCGGCAACAACATTAAGTTTAGGAGTAGAATTCACTATAGAATCTATTTTCCTAGCTACGCTCTCAGCTCTATTTAAGTATATTTCAGCTTCAAGAGGATTTATTTCAGCTAGCTTAAGTGCCAAGTATTTTATAAAAAGCTTGTAGTTACCTGGATCATATATCGGCATATGGTAATTAGGCTGGTTCAGCGCAGGATTATTTAAAATAACTATGCCGGGAATTTTAGTAAGCTCGATTAAAACCGCTTTGAACTCTTTTTGCTCAACTTTTTTCCTTAAATCTATTTCAAATGATGTGTGTGCAGTAGAGACTATGAGATTTGCTCTTTTAACTAAATCTAAATCTCTTGAAGTAAGCTGGTATTCATGGGGGTCAGCTCCAGCAGGTACTAAGGAAACTACTTCTTCACTACAGGCAACCAGCTTAATGTCTTTAACTAAGTTAGGAAAAGTAGCTACAATAATAAGTTTTCTAGGCTGAGCTACTGCTAGCGAGGTGAAGAGTATAGCCAAGAATATGAAAACAGTAAGCCTCAATGATCACCACCGTTAAGCTTATATGTGCACAGTCGCTAATAAAGCTTACGGAAAGTATGCACAAGGAGATTTTTTCCAGAACACAAGAAATAGCTGTAGAAAACTTGACAGCAGGCTATGGAGATGAAGTAATTATAGAGAATATCAGTTTCAAGATAGAGGGGCCAGCCCTAGTACAGATTTTAGGACCTAATGGTGCAGGTAAAACAACTTTGCTTAAAGCTATTCTCGGGCTAATACAGCCTATGCAGGGACGAGTAGTAATAAATGGAGTTGATGTAACAGGGCGACCTGAAAAAGCCGGACTATTTGTAGGATATGTTCCCCAGCTCGCTATCGCAGAGTTTTCGAAATACCCTATTACTGCATGGGAGTTAGTTGAATCAAGCCTACTTATGCACAAAAAGAAGTGGCCTAGACTATTCACAAGAATAGAAGACAGAAGAAGAGTAGAAGAAGCTTTAACTACAGTAGGTTTACCTAGAGAATTCTGGAAAGAAAATATATGGCATTTATCAGGGGGGCAAAGACAGAGAGTACTTATTGCTAGAGCACTAGTTCACGATCCACCTATTCTAGTAATGGATGAGCCGTTTTCCGCGGTAGACCCTGCTGGTAGAATAGATTTAGTGCAGGTAATCGCTGAGCTCAGTAAAAGAAAACTAGTGATATCTACATGCCATGACCCTGAATTACTTCTATCTTACACGAATACTATTATCTTATTGAATAGAAAAGTTTTCAAAATAGGAAAGCCGGAAGAACTCTTGAGAATAGAGGAGATGAAAGAAATTTATGGAGAGGCAGCAATACTTATGCACAACCATATACACATCTGCGATTTTCACGCCTAATACTAAGTCAGCTGTTTCGCTGACTTAAGCAGTTGACGTACTTAGTGCTATATACTTTCAGAGAATATAATCTATGATAATAATGAAAGTAGACTTGGGTAAAGGATTTTATGGAATACGTGCAGTACTTCAGCCTGTAGTCTTCGATATAGGCTTAAGTAAAGAGAGAGCAGAAAAGCTGAAGAAAGACTTCTTAAATGAACTTAAAAAAGTCTATAAAGACGAAGAAGTACTCGAACCAATAGTAGTTACTTCTGAGTATGAAGCTAGATTTCTTCCCTTTATTATTGACAGAAAAGTAGACGCAGTTATTCTCAAAGCCCACGGCAGAAGATATATTTACCGAAGACTTTCTTGGCTGAAATTACCGGTTATAATATGGGATGAACGAGGCTACTGTCATGCAGCCTCGTGGGATATTAGAGGTTTTCTTAGACACTGGGGAGTCGAAGTAATTACACCTATAGGGCCCGAGGAACATAAGCGCGTAGCTAAAGTAATTTCGGCAGTTAACGCGCTTAAAGTGAGTAAGCTAATAGTTTTCGGAAAAATACCTGCACCAAATGTTGCTTCCCAGTGGTGTCTTGAAGAAATAGAAAGAAAGCTAGGAGTAATAGTCGAAAGCATTCCGATAGACTATCTACTGGAGAAAGCAGAGCAAGTCGACGCAGAGCACTTAGAGAAAATTCTTGCTGGGTGGCAAGGTCTCTTCACTAACTTTAATAGAGAAGTACTCGAAGAAGTAGCTAAACTCTATTTAGCGATTAAAGATATTCTCGAAGAAAAGAAAGCAAATGCTTTTACAATAAACTGCCTTGAAGACCTTTTCGGCAAGAAATTTGTCCCACCGTGTATCGCGTTAGCTAAGCTCATAGACGAGGGCATTGTAGCTGGCTGTGAAGCAGACATAAATGTCGCTCTCTCTATGATGATACTGAGCTTTATTTCAAGAAGCCCAGTGCTCATGGGAAACATATATCTATTCAGACCCTGGCCTGGGCCTGGATTTCCTCCCTCTGAGACAAAAATCAAAGATATTGAGGAAAGCTTAAGAACTAATGTTGTGAGGCTTACACATGACGTAATTCCGTTAACCATGGGTATTGAAGACAAGTGGATTCTCGAAGACTACCATAACATGGGTAAAGGCGCAACAGCGTATGTTCCGCTGAAAACAGGCACTGATGTGACTTTGCTGAGAATAAGTCCAGATTTAAGCGAAATGATCGCTATTAAAGGAAAAATAATGAGAGTAGAAGATACTATTCACTGCAGGTTCTCCGCCTGGATAAAAGTTAGAAATGCTAGAGAAATAGCGGACAACGCTTATGCGTTCCACCACGCGATGGTCTACGGCGACTACACTAGAGAATTAGAACTATTCTCGAAGCTAACGGGAATTAAGCTTAAAGTGCTCTAATTTCTCTCTAATAGACTTAACTTCATTTTTCCAAGGCGACGTAACAGCCTCATAGTATGTTTGACGAGTATCCCTCAAATTAACCAACTTCTTTACAAGCCCTCTTTTAACCAAAAGCGTCAAAGAATACCTTACTGTTCGAGGCGAAAGCAAAGTTTTCTCAGCGATTTCTTTAACAGACAAGGGGCCTTCAGCTTCAAGTACCTTTAGAACATATTTAGCGCTAGGCGGAATCTCTTGTATCTCCTTAATAAGAGCATACTTTTTCTCAAGACTCTCTTTAGTTATCGAGGCAGCAGTTATCTTAATCACAGGAACAGGTGTCTTTGCTTTCGTTATCTCAATTCTCTTTTTTACTCTAATTCTTTTACAGCCATCAGCTATTACTTCACAAGGATACCTGCTAGAAATATCCCTAATAACTATTTTAGAAGTATTTTTAACTACTAGAGGCTTCTTAAGAGGATCAAGACTATTCACAGGCACTATCTCTAATACAGGCGTATTCTCCATTATTACCGGGCCTCCGGCTGAAAAAGCATAAGCAGTAGAGCCTACGGGCGTAGCAACTATTACACCATCTGAGCGGTCACGCCATACATGCTCACCGTCAACGAGCAACTCATATTCTATTAGAGTAGCGCTTTTAGAAGAGAAAATAGCTATTTCGTTTAAAGCATACACTATTTCCTTTCGATCAACTTTGCCTTTAATCCTAGTGTATTTTACTATCTTATACTGTTTCTTAGCTAAAGCAGATAAACATCTATCAATCTCATTAAAAGACACGGGCATAAGAAAACTAACATACTCTGGAGGACTTATACCAAGAATAGGTTTAACTCCCTCTCCGAGCATCTGTAAAACATCCAATAAATCTCTATCAGTACCTATAACTACTAAAGCATCTACATCACTTAGCGAACTCAATTCTTTTGCTTCAAGAAGCTCTACACTAAACCCGCTAAGCTTAGCTAGTCTAGTAAAAACAGAAACTATGTCTAAGTCCTCTGAAAAAGAAACTAGTCCCAGTTTACGTATTTCATGTTCTTCAATCATCTCTAATATAAGCAGAATAGTTTATGTGATAAACTTTATGCTACTTTAAATAAAGTAATTACTTTGCAATACAGTCGCTTGAAATTTTGTGTGAAGCAAGCTTCTCTGAGTGCATAGATTTTATTATGCGTTTTATTGAATACTTAAGGAGGTAGGAGCTTGAAGAAGCATCTTTTGTTACATGTTTTGCTCTGCTCAATTTTTCTAGCAGTATGTTTTGCCGAGCCTATACATATATATGTTTTCGGTACGGCCAGCTGCCATGCCTGTAGTGATTTTAAGAAGAAAATGGCTAAGCTAGTAGGAGAAGACAGTATTGTTTTCTACGATATTTATGAGAGTAAAGTCTACTTGAAGGCTTACCGCACTATATACGAGATTCTCTTCCCGAATTCCTCTCTTAAACCTATTCCTTTATCAGGAGTATTTATTGGCGGAAAGCTTAAGATGGTTATAGTTGGTTCATATGATTTAAACTACTTAAAATCATTGTTTAAGAATGTTCCTAGTAAAGGAGTGCTTATTGTGCATGAGGGGCAAAGAATTGTTGACGAGAGTAAAGTAAGGGAAGTAGAAGAAATATTCAAGAATCCTCATGTAGTACTAGAAAATAGGTCGCAAAGCTATAGGCCTGTTTTACCTGTAATAATTGCTTGTGCTCTAGTAGACTCAATTAATCCCTGTACTTTTGCTGTTTTCACAGTCTTCTCTTAATTGTTTTTCATGTAGCAGGCAGACATCGCATGTTTTTAGCCGACTTCTCGTTTATTACAGCAGTGTGTATCATTTATCTCCTTACAGGACTTAACTTAGTGAAAATTATCGGCCAATATGAAGTAGTGAAATATTTTATTGGAGGATCTGCTTTAGCGGTAGGCTTGTATTCACTAGTTAAGATGGCGAAAGGAAAGCGCTACAATATTCTTCCCAAATCTATTAGAGAGAAGCTATCGCGTTTCACCGAAAAATCCGCAAGTATTCCTTTAGCTTTTGCTCTTGGAGCAACAGTTAGTACATCTCTTTTTACCATGCAGTGCTGGACCCTACTTGATAGCGCTATACTACATCGGAAAATATCCTTTAAGTGAAGCTTTGCCTTTACTGCTGCTATTATATAATGCTATTTTCGTGGCTCCTCTATTGGCGATAACGGTAGTTTCATCAATATTAGCTAGAAAACTAAGTGTTTTAAAGAAAAGACGCGGCAAACTGATTAAAGTATTCAATATGGCTGAAAATACTCTGCTAATATTCTTGCACTGTTTCTGCTACTAATGTAGTGGAAGAATACTGGTTCGGCGAAAGTTGCCGAAGAAGACTTCGTGTTTCCGGCAAAATTTGCCAGTAAAACTCCTCTTATATATTAGTCTTCATCGTAAAACAGGATTAGTGTGTTAGAGGATAAAATCAAGCGTTTGTTGAGTGAAAAGAACGCGGTTATACTGGCCCATAATTATCAGAGGCCTGAAGTACAAGACATAGCCGATTTTGCCGGCGATAGCTTGGAGCTTTCTATTAAAGCCATGAAGACTGAAGCTAAAGTAATAGTTTTCGCCGGAGTAGACTTTATGGCAGAGCAGGCAGCTATACTGAATCCCGAGAAAAAAGTGCTGCATCCTGAGAAAGAATCTACCTGTCCTCTAGCACACCAGCTTACACCCGAAATAGTAGACTACTACCGCAGAAAACACCCTAAAGCACCTCTCGTAGTCTACGTCAATTCGCTGGCTTCTGTTAAAGCTAAAGCAGACTACGTTGTAACGAGCAGCAGCGCCGTTAAGATAGTTTCTCAGCTAGATGCAGAAGCAGTTCTCTTCGGACCTGATAGAAATCTCGCGTCATACGTAGCTGAGCAGACAGGGAAAACAGTTATTCCTATTCCACCTGATAGCCATTGTCCAGTTCACATGAAGATAACAGTCGACTGCATTAAAGCGGCTAAAGAAAAATATCCTCGAGCAAAAATACTTGTTCACCCCGAGTGCACATCAGAAGTAAGGAAGCTGGCAGACTTTATTGGAAGCACAAGCCAAATGGTTAGAGCAGTAGGATCTCTAAATGCAGAAGAGTACGTTATTGGAACAGAAGTAGGCCTGCTACATAAAATAAGGAAAGAGTATCCTTCGAAGAAAGCTTATCCAGCTACACTTGAAGCAGTATGCGAGGACATGAAGAAAATAACTTTAGAGAAAATTCTTCGAGCCTTGCTTGAAGAAAAATATGTAGTAGCTGTAGACAAGAAGATAGCCGATAAAGCTCGATCTGCTTTAGAAAGAAGCTTTGAGCTTCTAGGGGTTGAGATACCGTGGTCGAGGAAATAGTCTACTGCAAGTTTCTAGAGTGGCTAGCCGAAGACATACCTTTCTGGGACGCTACATCGGAGCTACTACCCGAGAATATTTCCTGCAAAGCAGTAGTTTTAGCCAAAGAAGACGGCGTGGCCGCCTGCACTGAGGAAATAGCATACATCTTACAGCGCTTAGGTTTAGAAGTAGCAGTACTCAAGAAAAGCGGAGAAGAATTCAGGCTAGGAGAAATCTTACTGGAAATCAAAGGAAATATGCGCAAAGTACTTTCAGCTGAGAGACTTGTCTTAAATATATTATCGCATACATGCGGCATAGCTACTGCCACTAGGAGACTAGTAGAGAAAGTTAAGAAGATAAGTCCTCGCACAAGAATCGCTGCAACACGCAAAACACTGCCCGGGTTAAGATACTTTGAGAAAAAAGCAGTTGAAGCAGGTGGAGGAGATACGCATAGGCTCAGTTTATCAGACATGATTTTAATTAAAGATAATCACTTAAAGTACTTTAAATCAGTTAAAAGTGCTGTAGAGAAAGCTAAAGAGAAAAACAGTTTTTACAGGAAAATAGAAGTAGAAGTATCCAACTTAAATGAAGCTATTGAAGCAGCTGAAGCCGGAGCGGACATAGTAATGCTAGACAATTTCACTCCAGAGGAAGTAGCTGAGACAATAAAAGTACTTGAAGAAAAAGGGCTCAGAAACAGAGTCTTAATTGAGGTTTCTGGGGGAGTAACTGAAGAAAATATTGTAAAGTATGCTAAAGCACAGCCCGATGTAATAAGTCTAGGTATATTAACTCATTCTGCTAAAGCAGTCGATTTATCTCTTGAAGTAACAGGTGTCTGGAAATGAAGGGTGTAGCGATAATAGGTTGTGGCGCAATAGGGACGTTGCTAGCTGAAGCTATAGATGGAGGAGAAATAAAAGCCAAGCTAATATACTTGTACGATATCGATGAATCTAAGGCAGTTGAATTAGCTTCTAAATTAAAGCAGAAACCTAAAGTAGCTAGAAATATAAATGATATACTTGAAGACAAAGAAGTAGATATTGTAGTAGAGGCGGCTAGCCAAAAAGCAGTAAAAGAGTACTTGAAGTCCGTGCTCGACGCAGGTAAAGAAATGCTGGTGATGAGTGTAGGTGCACTACTCGACCCTGACCTGAAAAAACTCTACGAAAAACACAGAGATAGAGTTCATGTACCGTCGGGAGCTATAGCGGGCCTAGATGCTCTTAAGGCAATAAGATTAGTAGGAGTAAAGAAAATAACCTTGATTACACGAAAGCCTCCCAAAGCACTAAAGTATTCTCAATACTTAACCAACAAAAAGATACAAAAACCTACACTAGTATACGAGGGACCTGCAGAAGAAGCTGTGAAACTTTTCCCGAGAAGTGTTAATGTGGCGGCAGCATTAGCTCTGTATTCTGATGCACCAGTATGGGTCAAAATAATAGCAGACCCCAATTTAAGAAACAATATACATGAAATACACGTAGAGTCAGAAGTCTCGGAAATAAAAATAGTTGTCAAGAACATGCCCCATCCCCAGAATCCACGCACAAGCTACCTCGCAGCACTATCAGCCATAGCTTTACTAAAAGAACTATGTAAAAGACAGTAGCTTCACCAATTAAGCTTAAGTCTGCGCAGATTATTTTAATGTCAATCTAATAGATATCTCTTTATTTTGTTCACTAGACTACAGTAGGGTATACAGTTTAAGTCAATGGACACATTTTTAGCAATTAGGAGAGAGCCTTAAGAAATTCTAGTCCCTTGCTCGTTATCCTGTAGTATGTCCTCACTTTTCCTCCAACTACTTCAGTCTTATCTCTTGAAATAAGCTTCATGCGTTCTAGTTCTTTTAAATGCTGGTATACAGCTGGAATTGAAGTACTGCGCCCAGCTTCTTCTAATTTTCTCCATATTTCGTATCCATGAAGACTCTCCTTGCTAAGTATTCTTAAAATAAGTATTTTTGTGCTGCCTACACCGAGCCTAGGCTTTACTTTAACTTTATGTTTAATGAATTTCTCTAAAGCCATGTTTTTCTCTAGTTCTTTGAGCGCTGCAAGAGGGTCTTTGAGACCCGAGCCAGTTATAATGCAGACAACTGTGTCGGAGGGGTCTAGAATTCCTGTGTCAAGCATTTTCTTTACGCACGCTATAGTTGAGGCGGCTGCAGGCTCTGCGAAAATACCTTCGTTTCTCGCAAGCTCTATTGAAGCTGAAAGCATTTCTTCATCAGAGACCTTGAAAGCACAGCCGCGGCTTTCTTTTAAAGCCTTAACTGCTTCAGCTCCTCTGCTAGGTTTCTCAAAAGCAAGGTCAATGGCAATGGTATCTCTATAATCTTTTCCTTCTTTATTTGAATAAAACATGTCTACAATAGGTGAACAGTATTCTGCCTGAACGCCGATAAGCTTACAGTCTATTTGATCAATTAACCCAACGTAGTAGAGCTCTTTGAGACTTTTCCATATTGCTGAGATAAGACCTCCGCTTCCCATTGGGACTATAATGAAGTCAGGAAGCTGGAAGCCCATATTTTCGAAGAGTTCGAAGCCTATAGTTTTCTCTCCTTCAACTAAAAATGGGTCCGCATTGTCGGCGAAAAAGTAGTCGTCGCCGAGAACTAGTTCCTTGAACTTATTTAAAGAATATATTGTTGCACCATAGGCTATCATCTGGTAAAGTTTACTAGCCTCGATTTTGCCAGAAATAAAGGCAATACATTTCAAACCAGCTTTAGCTGAGTAAGCAGATAGAGAGGCTCCTAAATTGCCTTTAAATACTCCGTAGACTCCCTTAAAGCCTGCTTCAAGAAGTCTTGTTATTAAGACTGAGGAGCCTCTATCTAGGAACGAGCCTGTAGGATTCTTTGTTTCGTCTTTAACATATAAGTTCTTAGCGCCGAGTTTTCTGCTTAGCTTACTGCATTTAATTAGCGCAGTGTCGCCTTCGCCTAAAGTAACGGCATTTTCTTTTGAGCAGGGGAGGAGCTCAACATATTTCCATATTCCGTCTGTTCTCTTTTCGAAGAGCTCCTTAGAAACTACTTCTCTCAGTTTACTGTAGTCGTAGACTACTGTAAGAGGGCTTCTGCACTTATTGCAGTAACCTGCTACAGTACTCGGGCTATATTCTAAGCCGCATTTAGTGCACTTCAGTGACTTAAAGTACTTCATTAATATTAAAGTTTAGTCTTATATATTTAAGTTTACTCAGCACTATTTTCTATTGCAAACAAGTAAATTTAATTAGTAGGAAATATATGTAAGAGTCTATACTCTAGCACTAATATATAAGAATTAATATCATAATATAAGCTAGCGCTAGCTTCCCTAAATGTGTCTAAAGCCTCACGTACTCTGTTTGTAGCATATACAGCTATAATGACTGCGCTAGTCTACATTATGACATGTATTGCTGTTCCTATGCCTAAACCTCTTGGCGTGTGGCATCTAGGTGACGTGGCATCTTTTGTTGCGGCAATAATGTTTGGGCCTAAAGTGGGAGCTTTCGCCTGCGGCGTGGGAGCAATGCTTTTCGATATATGGAACCCGCTTTATCAAAGTACTTTCATACAGTGGGCTCCAGCAACACTAGTTATACGCGGAGCAATGGGCTATATTATAGGAAAACTTAGAAGAATTATTCCAAGTAAGCCACGGATTTCTGAAGTCTTAGCGATGGCTGTGAGCCATGTGTGGAAAAATTTCGCTTACTTTTTCTACGACTATTGGCTTTTCGGGCCTGTAGCCTACCTAGACTTGATAACATTCTTTCCTCTTAGTGTAGTTGATATTGTAGCTGCTTTCTTGGTGTTAATGGCTCTCAGAAAGTCTCTTAGAATAGAGTATTTCATATGAGGTGAGAAAATGAAGAATATAGTAGATGCTCACACACATCTAGGAGATTTCCCTTTATTCAATGTCGGACTAAACGCAGAGTCCATGATCAAAATTATGAATGAATACGGTATTGAAAAAGCGGTAGTATTCTCTCTGCCAAATGAGCTTACGCTAAAAGCAGTCAAGAAGTACCCAGAGAGGCTTATTGGTTTTATTTGGATTAATCCTCATCAAGGAGAAAAAGCGCTAGAGCAGATTGATCAAGCGGTACTCGAATGGGGATTTAAGGGTATTAAAATGCACCCGCTACTCGACGCTTACTTGCCGGACCAAGATATAGTTTACCCAGTAATGGAGAGAGCGCGAAAATATAGAATACCTGTGCTCTTCCACTGCGGGCACCCGCCTTGGTCTCTTCCATGGCACTTCTCTTCGCTAGCTGATAGATTCCCTGATGTAACAATAATTCTCGGGCACATGGGGCACGGACACATAGTCTATATCAATGGAGCTATCGATGTAGCGAAAAAACACGACAACATATACTTAGAGACGTCAGGCATGCCTATGCATAGTAAAATAAAGGAGGCGGTTGAAGTACTTGGAGCAGACCGGGTACTATATGGATCTGACATGCCTTTCAGTCACCCTGCATACGAAATACTGAAAGTAAAAGTATCGGGTATCAGTGAAGAAGATCTGAGGCTAGTTTTAAGAGAAAATACTCTGAGAATGCTAAGACTATAGCTTATTGGTTTCATGTAAATAATTACTTTTAAGAGTTGCAGAATTTACTTTGATATCGTTAAGTAGTGTTAAGTAAGCTGTGCTTAACGGTATAATCCAAGTCGCGAGGGAAGTCGGGAAACGTAATTATTCTTTCTTATTTTTATTAAAAAAACACATATAGATGTTTATCGTTAAGTAAAATAGGTTTAACACTACTTAACGGTGAAAGAGTGAGTATACTCGAAGTACTTGAGTTAATTAAGTCTGGTGAGAGCGATACTATAGAGTTTAAGAGAAAGCTTACTTCAGATATAGGGAAAGATATAGTAGCTTTCGCAAATACTGAAGGCGGAGTAATACTTGTAGGCGTAGATGACGAAGGCAATATTATTGGAGTAAAGGAGGATATCCTACAAAAGCTTTCAGATATTTTATTGAATATTACACCTCCTCTGAGAGTTAAAGTTGACAAAATTTCTATTGAAAATAAAAGTATATACTTAATAAGAGTCCCCAAAAGTACTAAAATACATACTTTTAGATACATTGCCTATATTAGAGTAGGAAAAAACGTAAAGCCTTTAGCTTTAAACGAATTACTTGAGAGAGCAGCCGAAGCAGTGCTTTACTTCTTTGATAGAGCTCCTAGCGGAGTGCCGGCCACCGAGATAGATTTAAATATACTTAAATGGTTTCTTGAAACTAGGGAAAAAGTAAGAAATGTTAAGAGTTACGGAGACCTTATGGAAATTGCAGAAAAGCTCAATATCATAGTTTCCAGAAATAGTGAAAAATCTCTAAGTGGAGCAGGAGTACTGTTTTTTACACAAAATCCGGTCAAATACGTACCCTGGGCACGTGTCCAGTTAGTAAAGTTTCTCGACGAAGATATGACTAGAGTGGCTTACTATAGGTTTATAGAAGGCCCTGTATGGAAAATAATAAACGAGCTAGAAGAATTTTTCAAAGCAAATCTCATGAAAATACCTATTCGTGAAGCAAAGTGGCGTAGAATAGAGCTTTATGAGTACCCATTAGATGCACTTAGAGAAGCTGTAACAAACGCACTGGCTCATAGAAATTATCTAATACCGTCTGAGACACAGGTTTTCATATTTCCCAAAAAGATAGTAGTGAAAAATCCTGGAAGTTTCCCGCCAGGAGTTTCGCCCGAAAATCCACGTCATGTGCCTAGAAATCCTCTACTGTGTCAATATCTCTACGACATAGGCTATATAGAAAAATGGGGAACTGGAATTTATAGAATGAAGAAAGCTTGCAGCGAACATCCTCTAGTAGACCTTAAGTTCAATATACAGCCTTACTACACCGAAGTAGTGTTCGAGAAAGTAAGTGAAGTGAGAGAACTACTCGACGAAAAAGATAGAGAAATACTAGAAGTCATTAAAGTACTGGGAGAAGCCCGAAGTAGTGAAATAGCAGAAAGAGTAGGATTATCTAAAACAGCAGTAGTAGCTCGTCTAGAGCGTCTAGAAAAAATAGGCTTAGTTGAAAGAAGGGGCAGAGGAGCGAAAACGCGTTACGTACTTAAGTAAACTTAGTACTCCACTAAGATTATATCGTAGTCTTTAATCCCAGGTACATGTACTAATATTCTGTCTTGCTCCACGCAATACTCATATTCAGTTAAATATACTAGAGACAAAACTCTCTTAGGTTCTTCTGCCCTTATTCTCACTTTAATGTCTTTTAGCCTCAATAACTTCCTCAAAAGGTCTTCTAATCGAGTAATTGTAGTTAGCCAAGAATATCAAGTACCAGTTTTCTCCTCTCCACAAAGTGGCCTCAATAAATTCCGGTCCCTTTAGTTCGAGTGAATACTCTTTCAGATCAGCCCAGTTTAAAGCGTTTTTGAACAATTTTATGTAGTCGAGGAATTCGTAGTTCCAATACTGCCCCACTAGTATTACTGTAAATCAAAGTCTTCAAGCCGCGGTTTCTCAAAGCTCTACGAACATCTATTAGAAAGTCTCTAAGGGACTCTTAGCGGAAGAGAATAAATCTCCTCCAACTAAGACTCTTCCAGTCTTCTTTACAAGGAATATCTTTACCATATATTTCTCTAAATTTCTTTAAGCAGCTTTTTACAGCAACATGCTCCAGGATAGTAGGCTGGGCTGTCGAAGAAAATTATGTCTACTCCTCTTGAGGCAACTTCAGCCGCGAGGTTAATCATTCGGTCACGGTACCAGTGTTGACGCACATTGAGTAATCGTGGCCGTAGAGATTGTCTACGGGTTTTCCGTCGGCTTTTACTTGAGTCTAGTCTCTGTGCTTTGAGTAGAAGCCATAGCCGTACCAATGGGCATTTAAGTAAGTTCTAGTCAGTAAGTCTTCTTCGTGAGCTATTTCTACTTGCAGTTTAAGCAGATCTATGTCTTTGGCTTCATCTGCTACGGTAAGAACACTGCTTAGAGAAAAGAGCGCGTATTCTATGTCCGGTGCGCCACCCAAGTCTCTTATGCACTTATATGATATTACGTTAACGATGTTTATCCCCTTTAAAGCTAATTCGCGGTAAATTCTTCTCAGCTCATTTTCTTCAAACTTAATGTTTTTTACTGAAGCAAGCCAGTATACTCCATTAGCTGAGTTCATGTATCGTAATGCTTGTTTACTGTATAAAACAATAAGTAATTGCTTAAGTAGAGTTGATGTCTAGGGGCTCTGTTTTGTCTACAAGAATATTTTGCATATTTTTACTTGTGTCCTTGAGATATTTCCCTAAATCAGCGGAGATTTTTCATTGAATAATGATAAACATTTATTGCATTAAGCACAGTAGTCTACGTATGGTTTGGATCGATATTTATGGTAAGGTTCCTGTAGCAATGACTATTGCGGGTAGCGATAGTGGTGGAGGAGCAGGTATTGAGGCAGATTTAAAGACTTTTGCTGCGCTCGGGGTTCACGGTACTGTAGTGTTGACTGCTATTACTGCGCAGAATACTACGGCAGTGACTGGTGTACAGGATGTTGAGTTAGAGATTATTGAGAAGCAAATAGATGCAGTGTTCTCAGATATTGGAGTAGATGCAGCTAAAACAGGAATGCTGCACACAAGCGAAATCATTAGAGTGGTAGCTAAGAAAGTAAAGGAGTATGGCTTTCCTTTAGTCGTAGACCCTGTAATGATAGCTAAAAGCGGAGCTCCGTTACTGAAACAAGAAGCCGTTAAGACTCTTGTAGAGGAGCTTTTGCCTTTAGCTACAGTGCTTACGCCGAATGCTAGAGAAGCTGAAGTTCTCTGCGGCTTTAAAATAAGTAGTCTAGAAGACCAGAAGAAAGCAGCTAAGAAGATAGCTGAGCTAGGGCCAAAAGCAGTAGTAGTTAAAGGAGGTCATCTTTACACCGAGAAGTCTGTAGATGTTCTCTACTACGAGGGAGAGTACTATTTTTATGAAGCCGAGAGAATAGAGTCTAGGAACACTCACGGCACGGGTTGCTCTTTTTCAGCCGCTATAGCAGCTGAGTTGGCTAAAGAGAAGAGTATAGTTGAAGCAGTTTCTGTTGCGAAGAAGCTTATAACAGCTGCTATTCGCTACGGAGTGCCTGTAGGTAGAGGACACGGCCCAGTAAATCCCTTGGCTCTACTCTACAAAGACTCAGAACGCTATAATGTGCTTAAAAACGTTATGGAAGCCGTGCTCCTAATAGAGAATTCTTCTCTATCAGTAAACCTTGTTCCCGAAGTGGGAATGAACATAGCTATGGCTCTACCTTACGCTGACTCAATAGAAGACGTAGCAGCAGTACCTGGCAGACTGAGGAAAACAGTAAACAGAGTCACCTGCCTACATGCACCGGACTTCGGTGCTTCAAGTCACTTAGCACGCTACATATTGAATATAATGAAGCATGATCCTCGTAAGAGAGCTGCAATAAACATACGGTTCGATAAAAAGATACTCGAGGTAGCTGAGAAAGAAGGACTAATAGTATCGTACTACGATAGGAGAAAAGAGCCTCCCGAAGTAAAAGCCAAAGAAGGAGCGACAATACCTTGGGGTGTCTCAGAGGCAATTAAGAATGCTGAAGGAAAAGTACCTGACATAATTTACCACGAAGGAGACTGGGGCAAAGAACCCATGATAGTAGTTTTCGGCGAAACAGCAGTAGACTGCGCTAAAAAGGTACTAAAACTAGCCGAGAAAGTTTACGGGAAATAAGTATGCCTAACAAGCAGTCTCTCAAAATAGTAGCAGCAGCTATACTGACTGCCTTAGGAGTAGTGCTAGCACCTTTCCTCTGGTTCCCTGTCCTCGGAAGCAAAGCTTACCCGGGCCAACACTTCATAAACGTTGTCGCCGGAGTACTATTAGGCCCCTGGTGGGCCGCACTAGTAGCTCTTTTCATAGGAGTAATAAGAATGAGCCTCGGTATAGGAACTATCTATAGTATACCTGGAGGAATACCGGGAGCACTAGTAGTAGGCCTCATCCACAGATT
>Ga0190312_1000111_pt1 | contig 30093 bp, 30 predicted proteins | sample 487007910_MG_FD_165046 | JGI IMG/M metagenome (GOLD analysis project Ga0190312, IMG submission 165046) | Hydrothermal vent sediment bacterial communities from Southern Trench, Guaymas Basin, Mexico - 4870-07-9-10_MG | ecosystem: Environmental > Aquatic > Marine > Hydrothermal vents > Sediment ... | reverse complement strand
ACAAAATCCCCACATTCAAAAACACCAAGAAATAAAACCAACATGTAGAAAGATAAGCGTTACTCAAAGAAACGAGAAGCGAATTTAGGAAGAGCCGGGGGCGGGACTCGAACCCGCGTCCTCGGGATTTCTAGCCCATAAAACTGGGATACAAGTCCCGCGCTCTGGCCCGCTGAGCTACCCCGGCAGATATTTTAGAGAGTTTTAGAAGTGGTGGGCCCGGCCGGACTCGAACCGGCTTCTGGCCAGACTAGAGCTGGCGTCCTTCCGGTTATCAGCCTTACGCCCATTTGTGGACGCGCTAGCCACTACGCTACGGGCCCACGGGTGGTTTTTCTATCCGAATTATTCTAAGAAAAGATATGGTTATTATAAAATTAGCTATTAGTGTTGTTGTTTTGGGTTAGACTCTTCTTCCTCTGCGTCCTCCTGGTCTTCTTATGCTGTCGTGTGGTATTGGTGTTACGTCGTCTATGGATATTATCTGTAGTCCTGTTCTTGCGATTGCTTTTATTGCTGCGGCGGCTGCGGCTGAGTTTATGTTTGGTGATCTGTTCCCCCCTCTTCCTCTGAGTTTGACCATGACTTTTGATATTCCTACTTCTAGTGCTCTTTGTGCTGCGTGTTTTCCTACGAGCATTGCTACCCATGGTGTTGGTTCGTCTCTTGATGCTTCTGCGAATAGTCCTCCTGATGCTCTGGCTACTGTTACTGCTCCTGTGGCATCGGTTATTGTTAGGAGTGTGTTGTTTTTGTGGCAGAATAGGTATGCTATTCCTATTTTTAGTGGGTCTCTTCTTTGTTTGGTTTCCTGTTTTTTTCTAGGGGTTGTTTTTTGGCTTTTTTGTTGTTTGGGCATGTTCACCACGTGGTCATATCTATGGTTTCTGTCTGTGTGTTAGTGATAATTAAATCATTCTTGCTTATAAAAGAGTTAGAAATTTGGTGTTGGCTTATCTGTAGCTTGTCTGGAATCTCGCTCTTGCTCCGGGCCCACCGAATTTCTTCATTTCTTTTTGGCGTGTGTCCTCGATTAGTAGGTATCTGTCGTACCATCTGTATAGTTCTTCGATGCGGGGGTCTTGGAAGTATCTCACTATTGCTCTTGCTATCGCACATCTCGCTGCATAGGCCTGGGATACGATGCCTCCCCCTCTTACGCGTATCCTTATGTTTATCTGTTGGGCTAGTTTGCCTATTAGGAGGAGAGGTTCTAGGATGAGTAGGCGTATGTATTTGTTTTCTATGAATTCTAGTCTGCGGCCATTTATTCTTACGATTCCTTTTCCAGGTGTGAGTATGCATCGGGCGACGGCGGTTTTTCTGGTGGCACTTGCTAGGACCGCACTCATCGTGGTTGTCGCCATCCGTAACACCTTTATCTTCTTGTGATGAGTAGTAGTTGTGATGGTATTCCCTTAACTGAAATTTCAACTAGTTTCTTGGCTTTAAATATGGTGTTTATTTTGATGTCGGAGCGTATCAGGAGGGATGTTTGTGTCCATTGATTGTTTTGTGCTAAGTATTCCTGTATTTTGCTTACTGCGGCCTGTTGGGATTTTTTGCTTGGGAATGCCAATACTAGGTTTGTTAGGAATGTATCGATAGGGGTTGTTGGGATCTCGCTGATTAGATGTTGGTTTATTTCTCCGTAGGCTGGTTTGTATTTAGGATCGAAGTTTTCTACAAAACAGGTAATATTCGCAGATTTTCTTTTCCACTTCTGTGTGGCGAGTTTCAGGATTTTCTCTTTATCAATTATCTTCAACTCGATGAAGATGGATTCTAGTAACCGGTCTTTGAGTGGTTCTAGGTTGAAGAATTCGAAGGCAGATTCGCAGACTCCAGTATGATAAATTTCGCCTACTGATGATACCCTGTAGCTTTCTAGGCCGAGAATAACTAGTCTGTTTGAGATCTCCTCAGGAGAGTTCATATTTTTGTCAAAGAGCTTTATCCCGAAGGCTACATAGCATTCATTAATAAATGATGTTATCTCGATATCGGGGCTTTTTAGATTTACGGGTGGCCGCGAGCCTATTTCAGCTTTAAACCTATCTACGACTCCTTGGCCTACCAGACGTCCTATTGTTTTTCGGTCTAGCTTTTGAGGTAGAATCTTTGTGGTTACCGCAAAAGATTTGTCTGGCTCAAATATTTCGTGCCATGGTATCGTCATAGAGATTTTGTAGAGCTCATCAGTGGTGTTATACCTCCCATAGTGTGGGACGACGTAAACATTCGTGATTGCGCGAGAAAATAGGGATATCAACACTACATCTCTAGTCATGTCATCGGTAGCAATAAGTATGAGATTCTGGAAGGCCTTTGTGACTTTTCTGGGCCCAAGTATCTTATCTAACTCCCTCCAAACGAGGCTTTCTGTTCCTTCTAGTATCTCTAAGCCTATGTACATATAGGCACCGCAAAAATCATTAAGTCTAAGTTAACAAGCATGAATATTATGTTATGATATATCAAGATTGGTGTTAGTGAGCTAAATAAGTCCTAGAATTCGCTGTATGGGTGGGCTTTGGAGAGCGGAATGCTGGAAGTCTTTAAGGACGCTATTACATTGATGATAAGCGCTGGTAAGAGAATGATAGACTCAGCTTTGAATCAAGCAGAAGTGCTTTTGAAAGTGAGGAATCTTCTCTTAGAAGTAAAGCGAAGGAATAAAAAGGTTCACACAATAGGTATGGGCCGATCAGGGCTCGCTGGCAAATTCTTTGCCGAATTACTGAAACTGAGACGTATAAAGGCTTCAACAATAGGTGATACCCTCGCGAAGCCTGTTGATTCTGGTGATGTGGTTTTTGCTTTTTCTGGAAGTGGCTGGACAACAACGACGACTCTCTATAGCGAACTGTGCCTTCGAAGAGGAGCTATCTTGATAGCACTCACTGCAACTAAGGGATCAAAGCTGGATAGATTAGCAGATTACACAATCTATCTGCTAGGTAAACCTGTTCTAGCAGCTACTGATTACATAGCAAGAAAGATAGCGGGCAGATATAAGACTCCATTAGCACCCATGGGCTCAATACCTGAATTCTCCGCTTTGCTTGTTTCTGCGGGTATAGCGGCTATGATCGATTCCAATGAGCCTCTTGATGCATTCAGAAGGACGTTAGAGGTTATCCTAGATGTAGCTGATCGGTCGATGAGATATATACTGGCGAGGGAGAACATCTTGCTTGAATTCATATTGCATTATGAGGATGCGAGAAAAAATGGTGCAGCGTGCTACTTTTATGGTATAGGCCTACTAAACTATATAAGCGAAATGATCTCTATGAGATTTCAGCATCTTGGCCTCAATGTGAATAGTATCCTTGATTGGATTCTAAGGCGTAGGGAAGATATCTTAACTGTGATTTCAGGTTCGGGAGAGGCTTCGATACCAAGGATACTAGTTGAGGAGGGAAGGAGAACTGGGATGAAAGTTCTTAGTGTTGTTGGCAATGAGAATAGCACAATTGCAAGACTATCTGACGTGTTTCTGGTATTAGAAGATATCGAAGAACGTAAGAGATACTTTGAGCTTGGCCGGGAAGAACCAGAGCAGTTTATACCTGCGTTCGAGATTGCAAGCTTCATACTATTTGAGGCTATAGTCGCCGAACTGGCGCGTAGGTTTGGAATTACCGAAGAAGAAATGAAGGTTCTCCATGCCAACATAGAGTAAATTAGAGGATGAAAATATAACATAGGACTACAGCATCCTATAAAGCTTTCGGAGTGCGTCATAAGTGGCATAGATGAAGTTTATAGCTGTTCTTGTTCTTCCAAAAGTTTTCGTCCAGACATCTTGCACTCCCGCAAGCTCCAAAACTCGTTTAGCAGCTTCTCCAGCAACCAACCCTGTTCCTCGTGGTGCGGGAAGTAGATATACTCGGACGCTACCAGATTCCCCATAGACCCTAAATGGAACAGAATGTGGCATATCACATCGACATTCCCAAGATCCACATCCACGCATTATAGGGATTAAATTTTTCTTTGCGTCTGTGATAGCCTCTTGGATCGAGAAGCGTAACTCTCGGGATCCACCTTTTCCAACACCTATTAAGCCATCTTTATTACCTATAACAACAACGCTTCTGAAGCTGAATTTTCTTCCACTATCAGTCATTCTCGATGTTACGATTATGTTTAGGATGTAGCCATATAGGTTGTTTCCCACGAGCCAATCAACGATCTCTGGCTCTGGTATATGATTCGTGTAGTAGAAGAGATCATGTATAGATTTTATCCTCCCCTCCCTCACAAGCTTTCCAATAAGCGTTCTGGGTTTCCAAGAAATTTCAAGTTCTTCTCGTGATTTTGTTATTGATTCGGGCGGGATCTCTCTTACTCGGATAACCATTTCTACTCACCAATAGTTTCGTTAACCCAATCGGGAATTTCTATCCCAAATTCGCTTGCTATGTTTTTCAGTACATCTATAAAGTTCTTAGTTATGTTTTCTGGTAAAACCTTATTCGTCAAATAAAAACTGAACTGTTTCTCGTAGAGACTTGGATTCTTCTCCTTAAGTTTTTTAGCGAAATCAGCTATGTGTTTCCCTACAATCCGCTGGGGAGATGGGAATATCTTGTCGTTATGTGGTATTTTCAGACCAGCGTCAACAAGCCCTTTAAGAGCTGCATATAGTCTGCCTCCGTAAGTCGATCTCTGTGGCCCGATGTCGAGTATAGCTTCATTGATATTCGCTTTTAGTGCTTTTAACCCTGCTAAGAAACCAGTGAGATATGCGGCGGGAACATTTCCACAATTATATTTCCAGCCATATTTCCTAAGTTCTCTTGAGTGTGTGTAGGAAAGTGTTTTATCTCCCCGTATTTCGCCTTTTGCAAACTGAATAATCATATGCCTAAGACTTTTCCTCACAACGGCTCTTATCTTTCGGGATAGTAGCATTTTATATCTTGCATAATAATTGGTTTTTCCTTCTCTTCGTCTTCGCCAGGGGACCCTATATGTTTTGCCGAAACGTTTCTTCATTTCTTATCACCGTACTTGAGCAAGATTTCTTCCTTCCAGTTTTGGGGTATAGGTTTGGAGTTCAGTTTATGTTCGAGTATGTAACTTATAACATGACTTTTACTCTTGAACACCCCTGCTTTAGCTAACCTTCTGAGCTTGTTATAAACTTTAGGAGTGATTATTCCAGAATACTTTAAGGCCCTTAACACACGTCTTATAGCTCTAATTCTTATGACCCATACGTATGATCCTCCCATACGGATTTTTCTGGAACCTTTTCTCTTACCAGGGCCTCTCTGGCGACCTTTTCTCCGCTTTATTGCTCTTATGTTAGCTCTGTGGTGGCTTGTTCCTTCGATGGGATACTTCCATATTTTTCTTTCCTTTATGAGTCTTCGGATTTCTTCACTTGTTACGGCCGATGAAACCTCATCGATAGCATCAGGGTCTATCCAAACCCTGTTAATGCCGCATTTTAGTATTCTAGCAGCTAATCTTCGCTGCAAAATGAGTTTACGTGTCATATTTATTCACCTTCCTCCTGATTTTGAGAAGTCCCTTGTTCTTCACCTATCTCTTCCGCTAATGCCTCTTCGAGTTCTTTTTCGGTTTCTTCTTCAGTTTCTATTGCCTCAACAAGAGCCTCAAGCTTTTCCTCAAGGGGTGCGGGAGGAGCAGCTGGTCGTATCTCGGGTATCTTCCCAGGATTTAAAACACGAATACCAAATTTCTGGGCGAAACGTATAATTTCCAATCTTTTTCGGAGACTAACATTGGATGCTATCCTAACAACTTCAGTGAGAGGATCAACTGTAAAGAGATCCTCTACGCGATATACCAAGATTTCTCTTTTTCCAGATGGATGAAGATATCTAACAAGTTTGGGAGACCTAAACCCTACCTTTACCTTGGGTGGGTATCCTTTGTATTGTAATCGAAGTTTGTTATCGCGGCCACTAGGGTACCTCCAAGAATCATCCAGCTTGACCCAACGCCAAGCCATGTGGCGTCTAAATTTGCGTCTCTGCTTCCTTTTTACTCGAAGTAGTCTCTGTATTTCGCGTATTCGCACGTCATCCCATTTTTCTAGTGCCATTGAGTCCACCCTAAAAGTTTACATCACAGAGATACTTTGATACAATTTAAATCATTTATAACAAGGCAATAAATTCGTTAGTATATTTATTGGGTAACACCTTGGGCCTAGGCCCAGCGGGTCTCCTGCCCATTAGGGCAGGTGGAAAGTCCCCCGTCCCTCCCAAAGCGGGGCGGCGCAAGCCGCAGAGGAGAAATCCTCTGTAAGGGCAAAGAAACGACACGTCCTCCCGATCGATGACAGTGAGGCGGCGAAGGGCGCTGGCGACAGCGCCCGAGTTAACCCGCCGAGAAGACGGGAGGGAACGTTGAGACGGGCCCACCCCGCGGGACTAAGGAATGATGCACCAACGATGAGGCAAACGAGTTGGTGCGGACTGCTGAGTCGAATCCCGCTAGGGCGTAATGCCCGAAACAAAAGGGGGCTTATGGGCCTAGGCCCTCTTTGCGATCTCTCCTTACATTAAGAAGTGAGAGTGTATGGGTCAATGAACTTTGTGATTTTTCGAAAAGTTGGGAAGATATTGAATTGGGATGTTTAAATATGTGTTTTGGGCCCGTGGTGTAGTCAGGATAGCACGGGGGCTTTCGGAGCCTCAAGTCGCGGGTTCAAATCCCGCCGGGCCCACTTAATATACCTACTTTTTCTAATTGAGAAAGGTTCTCGACAGAACATATCTACCTAGAACCAAAGATTTTTGGCTTTAGATGTTCGAAGTTTTTCAAGGTGTTATAAATCTTATTAGTTCAGAGTAAAGTTCTGAGTAGAGGGGGTCTTTTGACAGCAGATCTTCGATGGTTTCTATTGGTACCTCTAGTTTTATTATTCGTGTTCTGCCGTGTCTGCCAAATGAGACGATGGTTGAGCTTATTATGCCTAGTGTCTCCAACTCTGCTAAGTAATCATTAACTCTTCTTAGAGTTATTGGTTGTTTTCCGATTTGGGATAAGAGCCAATCAAAAACATGCTTCACTTTTCCCGTTGTTATTCGATTGCGGGTTATCTTAGAGAGCCCAGCTATCGCTAATAGAAGGAGTTGTTGATTAGGTGGGAGAATTGAGATTACTTCGCTAATAATATTCTTTTCTACCTCATCGCAAGCTCGTTTTACATGCTCAACCGTAACTTTGGGATCACCATTTCTGTCTGCGATTTCTCCAGCGACGCGGAGTAGGTCTATTGCTCTACGTGCATCGCCATCCCTAGCGGCTAGGGCTGCGGCATACCTTATTGCTTCATCCTCTATCGTTTCCTCATGGAATGCTAACTTCGCCCTTTGCAGAAGTATATCGTAGAGCTGCTCCTGATTATAGGGATGAAAGACGACGGTTTCCTCGGATAAGCTAGAAAGAACCCGTGCGTCTAGATATTCTCTAAAGCGTGTATCATTGGTTATTCCTATCAATGAAACCTCAGACTTGCTGAGCTCACTATTAAGTCTCGTGAATTGGTAGAGAATATCATCTCCCGAATACTTTACGAGCCAATCAATTTCATCAAAAACAATTAGGAAGAACCTGTAGTTATCTTCAAGTTTTCGTATCAGGAGCGAAAGTATAACATCTACAGGTAGCCCTGTTCGAGGAATCCTGAGTCCTAGTTCCATAGCCACCTTAACAAGAGCACGATAATTCGTTCTATAGAAGCGACAGTTAATATACGCATATCGGAATTTGATGCCTGCCTTCTCAGCTTTTTCGCTTAGCTTTTTGAGAACCAATCTTGTAACAGCTGTTTTTCCAGTTCCGACAGGGCCATACTCAAAGACATTACTTGGACGCGAGCCCCTCAAAATATTGACCAAAATACTGGCAAGTTTCAGAATTTCCTCCTCCCGATGGGGCAGTTCGTCGGGAATGTAATCTATGGATAGATATTTCTTGTCTCTGAAGACACTTTTTCTGCTTAATGCCCTCTCAAAAAAATCATCTAGTACGCGCATCTTATACGATCAACCTCTAACCTTCATGGTATTTGTGTATTGAGGTTAAACTAAACTAAGAATATTACCAAAAGAATATGAGTGTCATACTTAATGCTTTATGCTTAGTAAGGTAGCTCGGATAGGACGATGTATCATAATGCTTGGTGCGATTTTCGTTTTTCAACCTACTGTGGGAAGTTCCCGTTCTTGGCTGGGAAGCTATTAGAAATCCATGAAATGGTTATAATAAGTGTATGTCCCTCATAGCTTTATTTGTTCTCGACCCATAGCCACCCAGTTTTTGGAAAGATGTCATCTTTATATTCTCCTAATAATGTTCCTTAGTTTTCTCTAGGTGTTTCAAGATAGTCGAGGGTATGTACAAACATGTCCGAGAGAAAGAAATATGTTATCGATATGAGTCTGATAGTGTCTGGAGGCTTAAGATCGGAAATTGTGCAGAAACTGGCGGAGGAAGGCGGAATATTTTATGTTCATTCGTTAATATTACGTAGACTTAAAAATATGGTTGATGAAGGTCTAGATGAGGGAATAATAGGTATATCTTTACTCGAGGAGTTCGGCAAAAAGGCAAGGCTTGAGTTCGAGTTTTCGGAGATCTCGGATAGAGTATCTATTGCCGAAGCGATTCTAGAACTTGCGATGCGTCTAGGAGGAACAGTATTAACTAGTGACGAGTCAGTGTATAAGCTTTGTAGAAGCTTTAGAGTAGACTCAATTTTAATTAAAAGAGAGGTGGACATCCACAGACTGAAATTGTATAGCTTCTTCGACAAAGAAACACTATCAGTCCACCTCAAAGAAAACTGTAAACCTGTTAGGAAGAAAGGGGTTCCTGGCAAATGGATTTTTGAGGAAATTCGTGAAGAGCGTATTGCTGCTGATGAGCTCAGAGAAATTATAAGGGAGGTTGTGGAAGCTGCTAGGATGGATCCTCAAGGCTTTATCGAGATCGAGCGACCTGGATCCATGATAATACAGCTTAGGGATCTGAGAATAGTAATAACAAGACCACCATTCTCCGATGGGCTCGAAATAACCGCTGTTAGGCCTGTACGTAAGCTCAACATAGAGGAATATGAGTTACCTGAAAAATTGATTAGAAGATTGGAGACAAGGGCAGAAGGAATTCTTATCTCTGGCTCGCCAGGGGCTGGAAAAACAACATTTGCACAAGCATTAGCGGAATTCTATCGTGCTAAGGGCAAAATAGTTAAAACTATCGAAGCGCCTCGTGATATGCAACTAAGCGAAGAGATAACTCAGTATTCTAAGAGTTATGGAACTCCTGAGGAGCTTCATGATATCCTTCTATTGTCGAGACCTGACTACTGTATATTCGATGAGATCAGAAATCTCGATGACGTGAGATTATTCGCTGATCTGCGACTCGCGGGAATAGGGATGGTCGGCGTTATACACTCCACAACAGCAATAGATGCTATTCAAAGATTCATTGGAAAAATAGAGCTAGGGATGATCCCAAGCATAATAGATACAGTTATCCACATGAAAAATGGCCAAGTAGAAAAAGTTCTAGCACTTAGAACGACGGTGAAGGTTCCACATGGATTAACATCTGAGGATCTCGCCAGACCTGTGGTGGTGATCTATGATTTCCTATCTGGGAGACCGCTGTATGAAATTTACACGTTTGGTGAGCGCACATTCGTTGTTCCTGTTTCGAGAGAAGCTTCGAAGGAAATATATGGGGCGGAGCATGTGGAAGGGATACCCACTCGGGAAAGCTTAGTTTACACGATGAAAGCTAATAGGCGGGCATTTATATTTGACTTTGGGAGATCCTACGGTTCTAGGCATGTAGTGGGCTATGCAGGATCAGTTATTGTTGCTAGGGGCATTACATCTCGAAGTGGTAAGCTAAGAATTTCGAAGAGGTCGCGCGCAGGGCGGCTGATTGAGGATGCATTGGAACGCGGTGAGGAACTAAGATTTTATGTGGAAGAATAGATCTTCTATTCAATAAGATCTATTATTTTTCGGCGCATAATTTTTTCGTAGAACTCTAAGAGAACCCCCTCCTCATCTAATACTCTCTTGACTTCAGCTAAATCATGGATTACCTCAAATTTGTCGAAGGAGGGATCAAGCCTTATTGTTGTGACATAATTCCGCAGAAACTCCTCCAAGCTTTTAGCTGTTTTGATAAGGAACACTATTCGCCAATTCTCTATCCATGGGCCTGCAATGGATTCCTTTTTGTGTTTGTTAATAAAGGAAATGATGTCATCGATATTGGCGTAAGTAGGGGGGCCTATGAGCTTCCTCGGGGTAGGTGTAGTATCAAAAACTGTTTCGATCAGGAGTATCATCGAGTTCTTTCCATCAATGGCATCTATGTGGATAAGTTTATAGTCAGTGTTTCTCACAACGCGTTCTATCCGACGCAATATTTTCATTGCTTGCCCCCAATAAACATCTGGAGGCACATCTTTCCTCTTCCTCAACACAACTAGATGAATCTTGCGTTTGGAGAGAATATCTAAAATCTCTGGTATTTCTCGTTGTGGTGCCTGAGGGAAGAAGAATTTCACACTGGGTTTCAGCAAAAATAATTTAGACAGAAGCTGAGTATAACTAAAAGTATCCTCTCTTAGTGCGCTAGTAACATTTCGATTTCTATCAACTGGGTCTATGAGGATGAAAAAGTGGCTAAATTTTTTGAAGGCCTCCCTTGGTTTCCAACTATCTGTTAGATCGACAAATATTCGTCTTCTTTTTGAGAATTCTTCGATAGTTCGAAGGAAAGAACCATAATGAATTATTAGTAGTTCACAGGAATACCCAGAAAAACCGCCAGTCTTTATTTCAGCGCCATAAGCATTGATTCCTTTGAGGAATGATTTCAGAAGCCGAACCTCATTTCTTAGTTCCTCAGAGAGCCTTGAGCAAACATAGCGAGTATGATGAGGTGTTCTATCAACCGCTGAAATTATGTTGTCGGGTGGTGACCGAAATGCGGGAACAATGTCGACTTCAAAGTTGTTGATCCATATATGCAGGTAAGGATGTTCTGCATATCTAATCTGGGATTTCCAAGGGATTTTTTTCATGAGTTGGTGAAGAAGGTTTTTCAACATTGGCTTATAATCTTTGGTTTCTGGCGGCGGTAGTAAAATGAATATATCGAAGTCAACAGCTCTAGATATCCAAGTTTTTTTGGCTACTGAGCCTTCAATTTCAACTATACAATCAATGTTAAGATCATCTAAAGCTTTTTTGAGTGTTAATACTACTTTATCAGCGAAAGATTCTACCCTGCGTGTCTCCTCTTCTGAGGGGATGATTCTCTGCAAAACTTGGAGGAGAACTCTAGCTATATCATCTCGCCCTTTTCCTAGGGCAAGGTTGATGGATGGTAGCTTTGTAAATTTGTCTGGATTGAGGGTAGAATTACCATGGTTCATCCTTAAGCCCTAGCAGATACGCAACTATATTTGAGGCTGGATGGATAGCCAGTGTTATCAGAATTACAATAATAGCTTCAAAGAGCGTTATTAGTGGGTAAATTGGCCATGCAAACGCGATTGCTAATATTATAAAGCCAATCTGATCCATAATAGGGAATGGCGCACCCGGTCTTAAATTTAGTCTCCTTTTAATGAATGACCCCAAGAGATCCCCAGCATGCGTACCGATGCTGAGAAGAAAAGCGAGAATAAGGCAGTCAGTGAGTGAAAGGATCGCTAAGTCAACCAATGGATATATCAGTGGCAGGAGAAAACCCGTTAGCGTTCCTAAAATTATGCCACCTATGAATCCTCGTATTGTTTTGTTATCACCGAATATCCTCCTGCCGTCGATGAAATTTCTGCCTAAATCTAGAGGTGGGCCGCCCCCTACTAATACTGGTGTCGAATTTGCTATGTAGGCCGGTAAAATGTATACTAGGGCTCTTAAGATGCTAAGAGCTAAGCTACTCAGAATTCTCACCCTATAATGCGTTTTAGCATTTTATCAACTTGACTTTTTCTCTTTTTATCTTCCTTAATAGTGATCTTCCTTTCTCTAAGTAGTTTGATTCTGTGTGCGATCAGCTTTAGTAGCTTTCTTTTAGATATTTTGCTTAGTTTGGGTATCTTGATTCTGCCTTTCTTTTCGATCCAATTTGATGGGTGATATTTATCTTTCTCAACTACTACGGGAATTCTAAGAATTCTGCAAGCAGTGATGAGCTCATCAAGCGAGGGATTCTCAACAGCGAAGTCGAGGGGGATTTTCCTTCCTAGTCTCCGGGACATGCGATAATCTATGTTCTCTGGGTAGACCGTCCAATACTTGTTTCGCTCTCGTATGTAATCACTCAAATAGATCACCTATCACTTGATAAGCTCCGTTGTGAGATTCATTAAGAATGTATGGGCGACGACTAACTCGTCGTTTTCATCGAACTCTTTTACGATTTCAGTATATATTATTCGGCTGATTCGAAGCATGTCCAATACTCCATAGTATTCTGACAAGCTCTTGATTTTGTTGAGTAGTATTAGTCCCTTCAGAAGTTTTACTATGGACGTAGGGAATTCTGGGGGCAATTTGTACTCACTTTTTATTTTGTCGATGAGTTCTTTATTTGGTTCCTGGCTACAAAGCAGTATTATTCTATTCTTCTCGTATAGTACTCCAAGGTATTCGCCGCACTCTAAGCCCATAAGAAGCTTAAATGATGTCGGATCAAATGTACTAAAGAACGGGTGAGGATCTGTTGTGAATCGCGGCTTTATATCATACCCACGAACATCAATGTTATCCGTCTCTATGACATAGAGGTAATAAGTGTAGATCTCCGAAAGCAATAGGGGTATGGAGTTCTTAAGACAGAAGAGAAAGACGTTGATAGGTCTCAGTGCAGTGCTTTCTGTGATATCTGAGCTTATCCCCGACTGGGCGATCATAATTCTTAAACGCCAATAGATTTCATCAAGATTTCTCCGTGTCTTTATTAGCTTAATAGCTTTGGATATGTGATTTAATGCGTCTTGCGATAAATCTCTTCGTTTAGCCAAATATAGGAATATTCTTTCAATGAGCTTTATGTGGGGGGTAGGCTCACCATTTTTATCTTGGCGAATACATATAAGGACGCGCCCAAAACGAGGCATAAAAGTCTGGGCAAGTATCTGGTAGTTGTAATCTCCCATTCTAACTATGTTACCTATCACATGTTCGGGAAGCATCTTTATGGAGGGGCATCTAGTAAGTCCCCTAAAGCGTTCTTCGAGAGCCCCCTTCTCAATAATAAGTTCTCCTCCACGTTCTGCTATCTTATCAACTCTAACATAGCCTAGAACTCTATACTTGGGTTGTAGCTTATTTAGTGTGTCTGAGGATAAATAATTGATGAGCCCTTCTACGCTCAAAAATTGTTTTATTGCTGAAGGTGTCAAATCACCCCTATTTATTCTACTGCGCATCCTTCTGATGAACTTTGCTCGAAAATCAGAAATATCTGTTGCCATGAAATCAAACCCTATGTCCTTATAAAGAGCCTCTAGAGTATTTTGGTTTATCTCCTCTTCGACAGAAACCTCAAGATAAATCTGGCCGTCAATGTTCATGTAAATATCTGTCACCAAGACAGACTCTCCACCAGGTTCTAGACGAGCAATCTGCCCAAGCAGCCCCTTATATTTTATGACAGCAGTCGGATCTATCGCTGCTACTTTGGTAATTATCTCCAAGATTCTTATCAAGTTTTTCGCATCAGAAGCTATTGAATGTAAATAATCCCTAAGCTCATCTTGGTATCTTTGTTCTAATGCTTCTATTTTCTGCAAACTTTTTTTGAGATTCTCTAAGAGCCTTGGAACTCGACTTTTTGAGCCTTGAATGATACTCCAGAGATCCCCTAGACTCATTTCTCCTGAAGCTGCAGTGTTAAATAGTCCCTTAAGCTGTTTTATATATTCTTTCGCATTGTCAATGATCTTTATGAATCGCGGTTTTATCTTCTGTATTTTTTGTTCCAACCTAATTTTTCGGGCTTGAAGTTCACCTAGCTTCTGAAGTAAGGTACTCATGTAGGGCTGAAGCTGACTGAGGGTCTCAACAGATAGCTGCGTTTGTGCTTTATCTATCAGTTTGCTGACCATTCTGAACTCACTAACAGTCTCCTGAAGTTCCCTCGCTGTGGATAAATACTCATCAAGATTTTCGCTCATATGTGGGCACCAAGATGTAGCAAAATAATAATGAGAGTAAAAGGTTTACTCAATGTGATATTTCTAAGCTCAACCCAATAAAAATTGATGTATAATAGGGATAACTATGGCATCAATCAGTCGCTAGATGCTTCGGAGCTTTCAAGTATCTCCAAAACGCTTTCGAGTTCCTCCTCGCTGATTTCTATTCTTCTCTTATGCTCCTCTATTATTCCTTCCCCTTTATGCTCGATCCTGATCTTTATTCCCTCTACCTTCGGTTTCTCAGTAACTTTTACGGTTTCAGCAAAGCCGCACACGGGGCAGACATATAGAATGATGTTTCCTTTCTCTTCTCGGCGTTCCATCGGGGTTCCGCACTTTCGGCATATCCTCAATCCTGTCACCTTAAACTTGTGAGATATATTGTGGTTAATGATTAAAAGGTTTTTAAATTGCTAGTCAATACTTAAGATGGTATCTATGTGCAATATTATGACATCTATGGCCATTATTTGAACACTATCAACAGACGATCGGGTAAAGCTCGCTTTGCACGATCCCTTATTTCGGGAGGTGCTTTTTCCTCCAATGTTATGCTCAATGATGCTACTCCCAACTCTTTAGCTATGTAGTCAGAATTAGCTCGTATATAATCGAAGATGCTGCTCTGGCTTAAGGGTACCCTAGGAATCCTAATTTTTCCTTGAACTGCTTTTATTACTAATCCGGTGGCCTCTTTGATGTGTTGCTTTAGATCTGGGTTTTTCTTTATTTCGTCAATTATCTTTCTAACATCGCGAACTTCTTCTTCTAAGATCATTCTGCGTACGACTTCGAGTACGTAGAATTTCCATTTAGCAGCTACAACCACTGTAGCCGAGTGTATAGGTTTCCCTATGATTCGTTTTAGTTCGTGTCCTAGCGATATAAGAGAGTCCAGAAGTTCTTCAAGTGTCTCCAGTTCTTCGTCTATAAGATCTGTTTTAGGTGTTGGCCATCGTGCATAATTTATGGACCATATGGTGCGATCATCATTTATTCTCGACCATATTTCCTCTGCGATGTGAGGTATTATAGGGCTCAGTGCTATTATCCAATCTCTTAAGATATATCTTACTACCCTTAGTGTTTGATCTTCTCCGATGCGCTTCCTCAACTTATTTATATCGTTCATAGTCTCATAAAAGAGAGATACTACGTAATCCCTTATTCTGAAGTTCTCCATAGAATTCTTTGCGTCTTCAAGTCGGCGATAAAATCGCGATAAGAACCATCTAGCATTTATTGGTATTGACTCTACACTAATTTTTTCCTTGATTTCTGCTACCTTTAAACATATTTTCACGAAGGATAGTAGGCTCCTTTTAAGTTGGGAAACCTCAGCTTCACGCCAATCCACAGCCCCATCTAGATCAGCACTACTAGCAATGTACAGTCTAAACAGATCCGCACTATATTTTTTGGCTATATCCGCAAGTGGTATCACATTGCCCTTAGATTTTGCCATTTTTTGTCCCTCACGTAGTACCAGCCCATTTAGCGATATGCCGCAAGGCCAATATTTTTGAGGGAATAGAGCGACGTGATGCATAATAAAGAAGGTTAGGTGGTTTGTTATGTGCGGTGTAGCAGTGTGGCGGAGATCATTTGGATACCAATACTCGAAGCTCTCTCGCATTTCTTTTAGGATCTCCACGGGTATTTTTGTCAGCTTGGATATCTTTGATGGGTCTCCTCTTCCCAAGAAAACATAATCGAAAACTTCTGGTATGAGTTGCTCGGCGGCTATGTCATATCTCCTAATTATGTGGACAACTGTATAGAATGCCATGTATATTGTCGAATCACTCAAAGATTCTATGACCCATTTTTTGTCGTAGGGTAAGTGAGTACCAAGTCCTCTGAGACGTGCACAAGGCCTAAACTTCAACCAGTCTATTGTATCCTCAAAAAGCTTACGATACTTATTAGGCACAATAAGCATCCTATGGAGATGATCCTTAGATTTCTCCTTCCACCAATCCTGAGAATAGTCAATGAACCATTGATCATCAACCCTAGCAACAATAATTTTGCCTTTACCTCTACACACAGCTTTTCTAGATGTCTCATAGAAGATTATTGCTTTGCTTTCTCTAAGAAGTTTTTCTTTGATTTTTTCACGTGCCTCCTTGACTGACAAGCCTTTGAGTTCGCCTGCATTTTCGTTCATTACTCCCTTATAGAACTGCTCCTTATAGACCTCCTCCGTGGCATCTATAAGCTTGGGATCCGTCTGATTCCTTATACCATATTTCTTAACAACATACTCCGTATGAAGACCCGATATGCCTGGCATGTTGATTATTTTCTTGGGCGTAATACCCTCTAAAACGGAAGGGTCAAGATTATAGCGTCTTAGAGTACTTGGATCTTGCTTCAAATCCAACAAAGCTACATAGTCATAGGGAGCATCCGCTGGCTCTGAATAAACAAAACCCGTAGCCCTATCTGGGTCGACAAAAAACGCAGGCAAAATTATAAGCTTATCACCTAGAGGGCTAATTGTATACTTACCTATAAATAAATGCCCTGGGATTTCCTCAAGAACTTCAAACTTAGATGGATGCTGATGCTCGAGCTTAACAAGCCCCTCCTTCGATAAATACCATATCTCCCTACCATCTACCCGAACCTTAATATATGTTGCATCTGGATTAACCCACATATTAGTAGCTCCATAGAGAGTCTCAGGACGCAGAGTAGACGCTAAGATATATCCATCTTCATACTCAAACTTTATCGCCACAAACTCCTGAATATGCACGGGGTTTACGTCGCCGTCCTCAATATCATCTTCCCCCACGGGTTGTCTATGTAGAAGACAATAACGAACATAGTAGGTTCCCTTTCTAACCAAACCCAGATCTCTTAGCCGATAATACTGCCATTCAACAAACTTATTATATATAGGTTCAGCTGTGTGGAACTTACGCCTCCAATCAATACTTAAACCAATAGACTCAAAATCTCTCTGAATGTTATTAGCGAAGAATAGAGCAACATTAATGGGATCTCTAAACGACTCCAAGATTTCCTCAATCTTATCTGGATCCCGCACATAGTACCCAATGTAGTTGCGATATCGTTCTAAAATCTTTTTATCCCCGCGCCTTATACGATCACTTATGGATAATATGGGCATGCCCGTTACATGAAATGCCATCGGAAAAAGAACATTAAAACCAAGCAACCGCTTAAATCTAGCAATTACATCTCCCGTGACATATGTACGGCCATGTCCTATGTGTAGTGGTCCTGACGTATATGGATAAGGAACGGTGATGAAAAATTTGCGTTTATTGGGGTCAAGCTCGGCTTCATATACCCCCTTTTCTTTCCATATTTGTTGCCATTTTTCTTCGATTTTGCGCAAAAATTCGAGTGTGATTTCTTCCATCCACAAACACCCCTGTAAAGAAGGATCAGAGTGGCTCTTCCCTCATCACATATCAGTGTCTGTTCGTATCATCATATTTCGTCTTGGAGGACTAAACAGCTAGGAGGTGTTTGATTCTCATGGCTAACTGGAATCAAGTATTATATCATAGCATTACAAAATTTATAATACTGTATCAAACTAGTGGTTATGATCTGGTAAAGAACTCCGATAACTTCGATAGGTAATTGAATATCCTTTCTTCCTCGCTTTTAGTGGCAATAATAAATCCCAAGTATTCTAACTGTACGCTTGCCCGTCCTTGTGAGATATTTCTGAGATGTTCTGCTAGTCCAAGTGAATCTAAAACCGAGATTTGCCCCCTGATTTCGCATAGATCCCCACTTATGACGTTCTCTATTTTTGCATTTCGGGAGGAAAGCAGGCTTAGTACTCGGCCTAAAAATTCACAATCAGTGGTTATACTGAAGGCGTAGTAGGGCTGAGCGATTAAAGTTTGTATATCGCTAAGTGCATTATAGACCTTCTGGACTATCTCGGTTTCTGGGACGTTTTTCTTGATTGTTACATTGATATGTGCGTAGACGATGGGTTCACCTATCCTTGGACCTGTTTTTAAGCTGTCAGATATTATCGTCTCGAGTACCATTTTCTTTTCCGTGGAGATCCCTTGAATTATAATCTCATTTTCTAGGCGCTCGATAGGTTTTCCTGGTGCTACGGCTCCCATAGGCTCTATAACGATTTCGAGATCATCACCGCTTATGTGACTTCTTTGCTTTGGTACTTCCTTAAACGCTACCAGCGGTTTGGTTGTGTATATGGGTATGGATTCGTTTATATTTTTGATTGCAAGTTCTAAGTGTAATTCGCCTAAGCCATATAAAACCACCTGTCCAGTATCCTTCGATAATTCAAACATCAAGTTTGGATCCTCGATGGTTATTGTTTTTAGCAGATCAAGCAAACGCCGAATATCAGAATATCTTTTGGGAGTGATAGCGATGGACAACACAGGGTAAACATAGTATTTTGGCTTTACAAAACATCCTGCAATTAAATCTGTGGAGTAGGTCTCACCGGGAGCCGCATCCATTATCCCACCGAAGATATTCCCAGCTGGGACTTCAGATATGTTTTGGAGTTTATTTGCGCGTATCATAAAAACAGATTGCAATCTTCTCCTATTTCCATCGGGAAGACGTAGATATTCCCCTGGCCGAACAACTCCTGAGAAGACTCTGGCTGTTATGTAAATGCGCCCTCTTGTACTCGAAACCTTGCTAACATAGAATATTGTTTTGTCGTCTGGAGAACAGAGAATAATAGATTCGGGAGGATTACCATCCCATAGGTATCTAACTCTAATTTTTTGGGCATTGATAGGAGAAGGAAATTTCTTAATGATGAGTTCAACCATTTTCTTGCCAAGAGGAAACATTCTTGTTAGTTCGCTAAGATCACCTTTTTTGTATTGCTTTATGATGTCATCGAATTTTATTGAAAACTTCAAAGCATCATTATAGGTGAATCCCCACCCATGAAGTGCGGAGCCAAAGATTACGGTGTCTTCCTTAGGATCAACCTGCCAGACTCTCTCTAACCCCTTAGGTGCATACCTAGCTATTATGGTATTGAATCTCTTGATAATTGAAGATATCCTTAGGAAGATCTGGGTTGAGTCGGCTTTAATCTCCGTGATTAATCTGTCTATTTTGTTAATGAACAAAACTGGTCGAACAGCTTCTTGGAGGGCTAATCGTAGATAGGATTCGGTTTGCGCCATAACTCCTTCAACGGCATCTACAATAAAGATTGCAGAATCAGCAAGCCGAAAAGCTCTCGATACTTTCCCCGAAAAATCAACATGGCCTGGCGTATCTATTAGGTGTATAAGATAGTCTAATGAGCCCATCTTAAAATGTAAGCTCATTACAGTTGTTTTCATAGTTATGCCGCGTTTTTGTTCTTCTAACCAATAATCAAGGTATCTAGCTTGACCAGCTAGGGATCGAGGTATTATCTGCGCTTCGGCGAGGATATGATCGGCAAATGTTGTTTTTCCATGATCAATATGTCCAGCTATAGCAACATTTCTAACCCTGTTGGATGGTGGGAATTGCCACATATACCAAAGCACCACCATTTTACTGATACTTCCTTATAAAGCTTCTTTTTCTATTAGAAGCATTTAGTAGATGGATAGCTAAGGTATTAAAGGGGGAGCTAGTGGTATCGAAAAAACCATTCCTTCTAGACTTTAAGCAGAGACTCGCGCTTGTAACTAAAAAAGTTAGAATATTCACCGAGACGCGGAAGAAGACACATGTGGTGACGATAATACAAGGTCTAGATGATAAAAATATTGATATTAAGGCAATTACAAGTCAACTTAAGCGGCACTGCGCTACTGGTGGGACATTCAAGGACGATCCTCGATACGGAAAAATAATTCTACTCCAAGGGGATCATGTATCTAAAGTCAAGGAGTTCTTAGTAAAAAAACTGGGAGTCCCAGAAGAAAACATAGAAATTCTGTGACATGGGATGCCCTTAGATAATAGGGACGGTATTCATTCTGCGGATATCGGCGTTAGCTAGTCCTTCGAGTCAGCACTTCTACTCCTTCTTTTTTTATTATAACTGTATCTTCGGCTTGAGCAACGGATCCCTTCCTCTCTCTTAGAACAGGATACTTTACTATTAGGCCCTTCTGATCCAATACTGAGAGCCCTATGCGTACTGTTGCGTAATCAAAAGTTTTTGTTAAGTGCCGTATGCTCACGGGTAATGTCTTACGATTTCTTAGTATCCAAAAGAAAATTTCGCGGGCAGCTCGAAGATGGATGGGTAATCTAAATCGCCCAGAGATCTCCGCAAAAACGCTTGGTAGAGCATATATCCTCACATCGTCAGATGTATAAGCGAATCCCTCGCCATTACTAACGAATATCTCAATTGCGTAGATTTCGCCCTCCTCGAAAATCCCTTCGACATCCAATGTAGGGTCAAATGGTACATCCTTATCAGCATGAAGCTTCCAGCGCTCTATTTTATGGCCGTGTAGGTTAGACACTATTTTAAAGCCTCTAGACTTAACAAAGTCATAGACAATACCAGAAATATCTGCAATTGGTATCCCTGCCTTTATATGTTTAAGTGCTAGATCTAAAGCTTCATTAGCAGTTTCGATGAGTGCTTTTTTCTCGTCATCCTCCCCAAAATAGTAGGAGACTGCTTTATCTAGGATATATCCCTCAACGCTTACTCCAATATCTATTTTGATGATTTCATCTTCGGGAATTGATGTTTTCTCGTCCGCAAGTGGAGTATAGTGAGCAGCGAAGCTCCCAATAGCTATATTTACAGGAAATGCCCAAGTCGCACCTAGCTCGGTAATTCTACTCTCAATTTTTTCTGCTATGTCGACGGTTTTTATTCCCGGTTTGATCAGCTGAGGCAATTCTCCTAATACTTCAAAGAGGATGTTTTGGGCTTTGTCTAATTCTACTGTAGTTTCCTGATCCATAGGCTACAAACCTTACAAGTTTTTATATTAGCTGCCTATAGTTGATGCACTATTCGGTTCTTCTTACTCTAGTAATTAAGGGCTTCCCTGCGAGGAACCAGACTTCTACGATGACTCCTGTCTCGAGTCTTTTCAGAAGCTCATCATCTGCGGCTGGAGCCTCGAAGGTCTCATATGTCTCTAGATCCATAAGCTCAGCATACTTCCCTCGTACACTCAAAACTTGAGCTTCTTTTCTAGATATCACGGGAACCTCGACCTTATCCCCAGTAGACTTAATAATTGTTCTTTTCTGACCGGTAAAAACACCCACAGCAACGATTCGTGCCTTAGCAGCTCCATGTTTACCTAACTTAGACTTCGATATGTCAACAATTTTACAAGGCTCATTTTCGATCATTATGTAGGTGCCGACTTTTAGCGATGCTACGCTTTTATAGGTTATCTCCTCTGCTCCCATTTGGATCACCAAAGGCTCGCTGTGAACTAGACATAAAATTAAGCACTTAATGAATTCATATTAAAGTGGTTTTTTAGAGTATGTCAAGGGCATTAAGATGAAACACCTATTTGTTTTCCTTTGCCCTAAGAATTATCTGTAATATATAAGAGGAGGGTTTGATGTCAAGTTCGGAACTCTTAAAGCTTCTAGGGATCATTGAGGATAGATCGATTGATAGAGAAAGGCGCTTAAGAGAATTAATGAGGATATCTAGATTCGATCTAAACGTAATAATACCAAACATGAAATTTATTTTGAAAACATTGGTGAGCTTAGCCAAATACGTGGAGGCCGGGGGAGTACAAGAGCAAGAAGTGTATGGAGTGCTGTTGTTGGAGATATCTAAAGTATTAGTTTTCTCCCCAGAGAACTCAAGAAAAACCTTTGAGTTCATAAAGAAGGTCTTCTCTGCTTTTCCTCGGGTTCTTTCTGGCAGGAGTCTGCTCTACACTGTGGAGGCGCTCAAATATTTCATATCAACTAATAGAGAGTTAATATTTGATGGGGTTGTGAAGGAGATATATACAAAAGCTCTATGGGGTAAGGATTTAAGCCTTCGCAGAGAAGGTCTAAAATCGTTGCTTTATGTCCTGTGGTTTGTTCCTTGGGCCACAAACTACTACATAGACGTGCTAAAGCCTATAATGACGAATGAGAGTGATCCTCTTCACGATAGTCTGTTTGAAGGTCTAAGTGTTATCGCCGAGAAAAGTTTTCTCTCTGTAAAACCTATTGTTGATATGATTATCAAAAGTTATGATAGCCCCCTGAAGATGCCTCCAGCCGTTATAAGATTTATAGCTAGTCTAAACATACCTATCTACAAGAAAGAAGATTTGAAAAAAATCGGGGGGATACTTGAAGAGGTAGCGCTTAAGCACAAAGATGTAAGAATAAGAGGAGTTGCCATTATTAGTCTTGCGAACCTATATAAGAATGCTGTTTTCATCGAGGAGAAGAGACGTTTGCTGAAGATAATACAAACATTGGTGGAAGAAACCATAGGTATGTCGGATGGAGTAAATATCGCATTGGCATGCTTAAAAGCACTTTCAATACCAGTATGGGGAAATGTAGAAGTTCCTCATGAGATCATACGCAGGCTTCTTAATATATATAACTGGATTAGTGATGTTGCCACACGCTTTGCTTTTATTGATGCGCTATTTGCTACATACTCAAACATACCTAGCATATTTCCAATAGTAGCAGAATTCTTAGTAAACGAGATTATTCGTACTGTGGACACCGAATTTCTCAAAAAGCTTACAGATACGCTGCAGGCAATTATTAGTTCGGCTTTAAGCAAAAATGTTATTGAAGAAGTCCTAAGACAAGTACTAGGCTTATATCAGCTTCCTGAAGACAAACTTGGCCCCTTTCAAAGACTCTGGCTTGCAGAGAACATTCTTATTCCAATAGCGCGGATATACCCAGGGGTGATACTAGATTTCACTGAGGATCTCATAAAAGCGTATAAAAAAACATTTGATGTGACACTCTACGAAGTTTTTGCGCGTGTCGCTTTTGAGGCATTAAAGAGATACCCTAACCATGAGAATGCAAGAATGCTGTTTAGGCTTCTACTAAGTTCCCCCTCATATGAGGAAACATATGATGTGATGCTTGAATTACTTGCTAATCTTGCGCATAAATTCCAAGATGAGCTAGTTGAAAACCTAGATATAATTGTGAAGACCTATGTTGCTATACGGAAAGCTCAGAAGGAAATTACCGATATAGGTGAAAGGTATTACGTTGTGGATAAGGCAATAAAGGATTTAATAAGAATACTAAATGCGATTAGGCCAGTACTCAAACAAGAATCTGCCCAAAAATGCGCTGCATTGTTAATTCATATATACGTAACAGCTCCCCCAGATGTTATAAGAGATGCCGAATACTTATTGGAGATGTCTAAGGACTCCCCCCTACTTTTTAATGCTCTTAGGGACACAATAAGGAAATTTAAAATTCCAAGCGAAAAGATTGAAAAACTAAGACAGCTGGGCTATATCTGAATAACCATGTAGGAAAATTGATCTCAACGCCTTTATTGTCCCCATATCAAAAACTCTTTTTTCGTCAACTACGATGTAGACTTTGAAATTCTCTATGTTCTGGATTATGGGAGACTCATATTCGGGTAGACTCATAAGTTTACTGACGATATCAAGTCCAGGGAGTAGCGGTGTTAATGCCGGCAAAATAACTATGCGTTCTTCAATTAAGAAACAGGGAAACTTGTACCGCGATATACCATCTGAAATTGTGACTGTAGGGTGTATGTGCCCCATTACAATAAATCTGCTCTCCGATGCCAGTTTGTCTGGGGCTGTTTTATGTCCATGGATAAAAAGAATGCCACCTAACTGTAGATAGTCAAGTACTTCTACGCCATAACTCTGTAAAATGCCTCTAATGAAGGTATCATGGTTTCCTCTAACCAATATTAATTCCTTTCCCAAACTACTTAGCATTTCAAGTAGGTCTATGACCTCTTGGTGCTCCTGTAGAGTTTTTCTCTGGAATGTATGCTTCAAATCTCCCAGAATGATGATGCGTTTTGGCTTTTTGCTCATTATTGTTTTGATGATGGATTTCTTAATTTTGTGGTATTGAATCGGTGGGATAAAACTACCTTGCTCTGCGAAGGCGAATTCTACGCCTATATGCATATCCGCAAATATTAGGCTTCGTAAGCGCTGTATGTATATCATTTTCGTTGGAAGGAGCTCAAACATGTCTACGTTAATTGCCACGTAGAAAATCACCAAACAGTAACTGTAGTTAATTTGGTGAATTAGGAGAATTAAAGTTGGCACCATTTTGTTTTATTTAATTATATAATAACTTAAGCTATACAAATTAAAGCCACAGCAAAAACGTGTGGAGCTGTGAGAAGGTTAGGTGAGTAATAGGGGGTGCATAATGGCGATTGAAGAGGCAAAAGCAGCGAGAACAGAACTCATTCAGTTTCTAAAAAATCTTTGTGAATCCGATGGCTACGCCGTTGGTGCTATTCTAATAGATGTTAGGAACGATCTAGTTGTTTTGGAGCACATTAAGAAAGTACCAAGTGAGATTGGTCCTAAAAGTAGTGGAATTGAGCTTAGTGAAGGTCTACTAGGAAAATTGATACCTACCCTTAAGGAGCTATGCTCAGAAAGAAGCTTGAATTTAGGTGATCCCTTCTTTTCAATAATTATGGCGCAGAAAGGAACAGCGATAATACATATCCTATCGATGGATTGGGTCATTGTGGTCTTCGGTAAGAAGGGGCTAAACATATCATATGTTGTCCAGCAATTAGCTCAGTCTCACCCTAAAATTAGAAGTCTAATAGCAAAAGCCAAGCTACGGAGTGAAGGTATTGAGGGATGGAGCCTATAGATGAAGCTACCCGGAAGAAAATACGAAGAAGATTTCATGGAAAGCCAGACATTAGAATTGGTCAAAAGGGTTTACATGAGTCATTAGTATCCACAGCTAGAGAGCTCATAGAGCAGCGTGGAGGCATAATTAAGATTAAAGTTCTTCGGAATATAGCAAGCTCAAGGAGTGATGTTGAGAAGCTGGTCTGGGAGCTAGCTGAGAAGATAGGGGCGAATTTTGTCAAAGTTATTGGTAGAAGCGCTGTAGTTGCCGATTTAAGGCTTATTTGTAGGGCTAGATCAAAAGGAGAGATTAGTAAACAGCGGATTCTGCCGCGGATGCGAACTCAATGAGTTTCTTCTTTTTGTCGGTAGCCTTCACAAATGCCGATGCTACCAAAATACCATTGGCGCCATATTCTAATGCTAACCTAACATCTTCACCACTCGAGATACCTGCACCACATATGGGAATTGATATGTTTCCAGAACGTTCAAGGATTACTTTGACGCTTTTTTTCAGATCTTCTGGACGTGCTTTAGATACGCTTATACCCGTTCCAATAAGCTCAGGTGGTTCAAATGCAACGTACTTCGGTCTGAGGGCAGCGATTTTCGATATTTCATCAATGCTTCCTCCACACGCAACAACATCGATCTGGAGGCGTTGTGCTTCAGATATTACTCGTGAAATTATGTCAAAGCTGACTTGCCTCTCTGAGTGATTAATAAGTGTTCCGTCAGCCTTCAGTATCTTCAGAGCCTCAACTGGGATATGTCCAGTGTAAGCCCCTACTGGGATAGGATCGGCGTGTTGTGCATACACCTTAACTCTCTTCTTCCTTCGAGCAAATTCTGATAAACATGTTAGGTTGGGGGCTACCACAAAGGTTATTTGCGGGTATTCCTTTGCTACATCTTCGATAATTGTTAAGGCTTTCAAGCCATTTTCCCCGAGGACTTCTTTATATGACTTCAAATTGAGAATTACCACTGGTTTAACCATACTGTCTCACCTATGATGGATTTTTATATATTGTGTTGTAAGGGATGCTAAAATGAAATTACCAATAGGAAGCTATATCATAATCAGCTACGAAATTAAATACTTAGAGAGGGGGGAGGAACATATATTAATATCTACCAGGGAAAAAATCACTAAGGAGGAAGGGGAAGAGGTCGTAGATAAACCACAAATAATTCGACTCGGAGATGGAGAAATACCGGAGTTCTTTGAGAAGCTTCTCCAAGAAACCGACATAGAGATAGAAAAGGAATATACAATAGAAGTGCCACCCGAAGAAGCATACGGAGTTAGGGATATGAAGAAATTAGAGTCCATACCCCTCAAAAGATTTCGTAGGTTCCTTCAGCAAGAGCGACTAGTTTTGGAGGATCGCTCAAAGAGATTGGCACCAGGCAAAGTGGTGTATGCTAACTTAGGCGGGCTCCAAGTATACTATGGCCGTATATTACATGTTGGTGATCGTGATGTTATTATAGACAGAAACCATCCGTTGGCTGGAAAAACTATGCATGTGAAATTTAGGATTCACAAGGCTATCAGACCAGACGCATCAAGGGAAGAAAAGTTAGATATGATCCTTCAGAAATTCTTTGGGGATGTAAGTAGTTTTCTAAAAGCTCGATTTCCCAGCGAGAACATTCTTGAAATTGAGCTTTCCAAGGACTACTTCACGAAATTCGCAAAAATAGACAGAATGTCTGCAGAAACAATACTCCGTGAGATCTATGTTCCTAAGACACTTCTATTAGCTAAAGCTTCGTTGCTCTTTAAGGATCTAGGAGTAACAAAAATCACCTGGATAGATGAATACGAGATTGGAATAGAATCAACATCGAAAACAGAAGTAGAAGAAAAGACCCAAGAGGAACCGGTGGAGAATGAAGAGTTAGACTCCAAGGAAACTGAAGGCTAACCATCTGGAACTTGGCTCTTTGTATTCTTGGTTTTTTTGTTGATAACATTCGGTTTTCTATGTACTCCCCTACTATATAAATAGGAAATTATCTCTCCGCGAGTAATGGCTATTAGCTCATATCTTTTGGCTTGATCTAAGGCTAGTTCTGAGATTCTATTTCCGATAATGATTCCCGAGGTAAGCTGAAGGTAGTCTATGACTCGCTTAAACCTTATTATTAGGTCACTACCTATTGATCTTTTCCAATCCTTGATCAAGCAACCCCATCGCTCTCCCGTCTCGCGTATAAATAGTATAAAACTAAGGAGCTTTCTCTTCTTAACTTCGGGAGGGGGTTCGATTATATCAAAATGGCGTCCATGTTCCTTAAGAAGCTCCTTAAAGTAGAGAATAGCTAAGTCTAGAAGAGGAATTTTGTTGAAGTCGCCAATCATTTAAAGAACACCACCGATAAAGCAGATGCGCAAATAACTGTTGAAGATGGTAATACCAATATAAAGTTTAACATCAATCCAAAACCGCTAATGTTAGGAAGTTGATGAATGAATAATGGCATTACAATAGTAATTCATCGGTATTATTAAATGAAGATTAAATTAGATTGAAAATTAAGCAAACTGGCTATAAAAAAGGAAGAGCAAAATTACTTCGATTCTCGCCATCGATCTTTTAACTTCTCTAGAATCTTGGGAAGCGTCGTATATTCGAGTTCTTCTTCTGACAAAACATGTGGCTCGAATGGGCCATGCATCCTGATATATTCTGCTATCTGCATAGCTCTCCAGCGGGTATACTCAAAAGCGGGGTCATCAAATAAATCAATAGGGCCGATGAGTTTTCCGTCGGCTATCTGGAATCCTAAACCAACTACACGTGGTGGGCCATCAAAACGAGTACACTGCGAATAGCGAAGCGGCACGGGCATGAGAGGTCCGTGATGACTACCTCGCATCCAACCTTTAACCATGTGTCCTAGGGTGAAGGCCTCCAAGATTTCGCCCATCGCTGGTAGGCCGCTTTGTGCACGGACAATAGCAACTGGGTCATCTTTACCGACATACCTTCCAGCGATTAATGATAATCTCTGTGTGGAAATCGATGCTGCTATTCCAATCTTAGGATCCTTAGAATACACATACTTGATCACATAGCGCCCGGTGTGGCCTATCAAAGCGAGTATATCATACATCTCTTCGGGAGAACTAAGCTCTATTTCTTTGCCCTCCTTAACATCCATAATTATGAATTTGAATCCTCCATGCATTCTTTCGTCTATAATTAGGCCAGCAGTACAAAATGGATCGGCAAACATACGGAATATAGGCATGTTGAAAGCTCCAGGCTCGGTTTTATCAGCTGCGAATATCGCGATTGGTTCCGCAGGTCGTGGTTCGAATTCCATCTCAGCAACCCCAGGACCCATGCCTTTGACGTTTCCACTAAAAGCCTCCTTCAGAAGATCTTGCCCAGCCGCGTATAGTTTGAGGCTTTTGGCAACTTCTGTGGCTTTTTTGAAGGTTTCCCATGCTAATTGATGAATTTCTGGGTTATCTACGCCTCGGGTATGAGTCATTAGTAACTCCAAGTCATCCCCAGCATTAAACACATAGTAGTCGATTATTAGACCTTCTTGTTTTGCTTTTTCGAGGCTTTCCTTCGCGACTCTTATTGTTTGTTCATGTACTCTAACATGGCCGGCAACACTTCCAATATCTGCCTTAATAAGGCTAATGGTAATTTTCATTGTGGAACACCCAATATGAATTATATAGCTGGCTAACCAATAGTTTACTACTTAGGAAAAAGTGAATAATAAAATTGGCAACACACATTTGCGTTCTCATTTAATTGTTAGATATTATACTTAAGGAAAGTGTTATTTGGCCTTTAGATTTTAAATAGCATTTCATTTAATCTAAGCGAAAGATAAAGGTGAAACAAATGCTGATGGGTGTGCTAATAAAGAATACCAATGTAGAATCCGTTAAGGGGAAAAACATAGGTGAGCTACTCAAGGATGATGTTTGTCTTCTCATAGTTGATGACACAGCATCGACAATCTACATCTGGGTAGGGCAGAAAGCAAATGTGAAAGATAGGTTTATAATCTCTCGCCTTGCACATGGTATAAACAGCAAGATGTTTGGTATGGCCGCAAAGGTTAGCCAGAATGCTAACGATATTCAGGAGAAGTTCAATGAGAAGATATTCGACGATGATCTTCCGTCAGATCTAGTCTTCGAAATAATTGGCTAACGCCTATGATGTAGCTTCCTTTACTATTCTGATCCTATTAAAGTTCTTACATTTTTTGCAGTATATCACGACATGCGTGAATCGATTATTTCTCACCCTAACACGGGCTGTTATTCCCGGAAAAATGAAGCTTTTGCAGTGTCTGCAGAAAAAGTATCGCCATTTCCCCAACTTGATCCCCATCCACTTAGCCATTTTTCTTGCCAATAGGGCTACTTTCTCTGCAAGCTCTATTTTACTCTGTGTAGCAAGAAAAATTGCTTGCTCCATAAGAGCATTTATGTGTTCTAAGGCTAGGCTGTGCCTAAGTTTTAGTGCTGTTTTTCTATATTTTCTTTTCTTCAATTCGTCCATCCCGGTTAGCTATTAGTATTCTCGCAGCCCTTGTGAAGACTCCATTTTCCAAGGCTCCAGGTATGTGGTTAAGAATTGTTTCGAGTTCCCTAGAGATCTTCTCGCTAGGAATATCTAAATCGATTATCCAGTTACCATTATCAGTGATTACTGGTCCAAGCTTATTTTTTGCTAGTCTTAATGATGGCACTCCAAATCTTGAGAGCTCCCTCAACAATAATTTGGAGTAGGCGAATGGTAGGATCTCTATCGGCACAGGAAACCTTCGATTAACCTTACTTTCATCGACAATCACAATGAACTCATCCGCAAGATAGTCAACTATCTTCTCCCTAAGTAATGCCCCACCACCACCCTTTATTATAACTTGCTTTTCCATAAGTACGGAATCCGCACCATCCACCGCAACATCTATTTTCTCCACATCGCGAAGTAAAAGAACATGGAGGCCAAGACTTCTAAGTAGAAGCTCAGTATCGTATGAGGTCGGTACACATTTTAC
>Ga0190312_1000110_pt1 | contig 30148 bp, 33 predicted proteins | sample 487007910_MG_FD_165046 | JGI IMG/M metagenome (GOLD analysis project Ga0190312, IMG submission 165046) | Hydrothermal vent sediment bacterial communities from Southern Trench, Guaymas Basin, Mexico - 4870-07-9-10_MG | ecosystem: Environmental > Aquatic > Marine > Hydrothermal vents > Sediment ... | reverse complement strand
CTCTAATATACTGAATAGACCTAGTATAAGATGCTCTATAGCTGGTGGTTACATAGCCATATTATTTAGAACTTATAAGATATGGATGGGTAGTGGAAAAGACTTAGGTGATGCTGAATACCTCTATGTACTATTTAGAGATGTTTTAGATAGAGATCTAATAGTTTACTGGAGCAATAGACTAGGTGTAGATCAATAGTTGATTATAGACCAGTAGGTGTGTTAGAAGTGATAGAGACAGAGATAATGCTTCAATTCTTGAAAAGACCTTATTTGAAGTAGAGATGTTTAAGAGAAACTCTAGTAAATGGCTTAGAGAAGCGGCTACCTGGTCATGGAATAGTTGAAGAGCTAATAAGGGTTGTTAGACAAAAACCCTATTTTAAGGAGAGTGTATATAAACACTTATTTAGCTATAAGATATAGTTTTAAAGAGGATAGTGTCTTATTAGTATTAACTGTTTTAATAAACCCTTATCCAGTCTAGTTCTTCTGTTTTTCTCTAACATTTATCTTAACTATTTTCTCTCCACGATTAACAGTCTTACCCTTTTCTACATAGACCTTCTCTACAACACCTCTAACTCCAGCCTTAATCTCTGTAACCATTTTCATAGACTCTAGTAGTGCTACTACAGTATCCTCACTCACTCTCTCACCAGTTTTAACCTTTACATCAATAATCTTACCAGCAATAGGAGTTACTACAACACCTGGTTCAGTAGACTTTATAGGCTTCTTCTGTCTAGTTGTCTTCTCACTCGATATACTTGTTGGTATAAGCTCTATAATCCTTTTAACAATAGATGGTATTCCATTAACAACTATGCCTGACTGTAGACCAGATATCTTTATCCTCCTACCATTAACTTCTAATACAGCTTGTCTAAGTTCTTCATCAAAACTTATTATACGTATAACATACTCTCTATCATCATCTAGGAAGCGTGCTTTAAGAACACCCTCTTCCTCCCTAATCTCAATGTCCAGGTACTCTCCAGTACTAGACTCTACACGAAACCTTCTCAAACCATACACCATACTAGTTAACACTAACCCATTAACACTCTTCTAAAGACGCTTCCTCTAAAGAGTAATCTAGGTATCTATACACTATAATATTTTACCAACCTCTAACTATACTATATCCTATATAGTCTTTATTGGGAGGTGTAGAATTGTTTGAAACTCCCTAAATGGGTTTATGAACTTGCTGAAAAGGTGTTAATAGATAGTATTGGATATCCAACAGTTGCTGGTAGAGATTATGATGAAATCACTAGCTACTATAGGGATCTTCTTAAAGATTATGGAGTTCATGTAACAGTTCATAAAGTACCTAGTGATTATGTTAGAAGACACCTACCAAGCCATGCAAACCCTGATAAACCTAGATACATACTTACTGCCCGTATAGGTTCTGGTGAACGTGTTCTACAGTTTAATGGACACTATGACGTGGTTGAACCAGGTAGTGGTTGGAGTGTTACAGAGCCTTTTAAAGCTAAGAGGGTTAATGATAGAATCTATGGTCGTGGAGCATGTGATATGAAGAGCGGTATAGCTTGTTTCTTATCAGCTATAGCCTATTTAGCATCTACACATGAGCCTAGAGACCATGTCGTTGAAGCCGTTCTAGTACCTGATGAAGAAGTTGGCGGCTCTACTGGTACTGGCTATCTTGTTAGAGAACTTAGTAGTAGGCCGGACTGGGTTGTTATTGGTGAACCAAGTGGTTTAGAATCTATATGGATTGGCCATAAGGGTGTGTTGTGGGCTATAGTTTATGTAGATGGGAAGCAAGCACATGCTAGTACTCCATGGAAGGGTGTTAACGCTTTTGAGAAAATGGTTTATTTTGTCAGAGAGTTTCTAGACAGTGTTAAACCAGTTATTGAGTCTAAGAGGAGTAGGTATGAGTATGATGAACCAGAGGGTGCTAGAGCTACAGTTGTTCTTGGCGGTAGGGTTGGTAGTGCTGGTAGTATAAATATTGTTCCTGGAAGAACCTATTTCAGTATTGACCGTAGAGTTATTGTTGAAGAGAAGCTAGAGGATGTTGAGAAGGAGCTAGAGGATATGCTCTATAGAGTTGCTGAGAGGACAGGAACTAGTGTTAGTGTTGAATTTGTTGCTAGACTTGAACCGGCTTTCACTAGTCCATCAAGTGATCTTGTTGAAATCCTTAGTAGTATAGTAGAGTCTATTATTGGTGTTAAACCACGTAGAATAGTATGTACTGGTGGACTAGACCTACACTACTATAGTGAAGTTGGTGTTAAAGCTGTAGCTTATGGGCCTGGTAAACCCGATCAAGCACATGTTGTTGACGAGTTTGTTGAAATAGATAGTCTATATAGGGTTTTAGAAGTGTATACTGTTCTTGCTAGAGAGGGTTTTAGAGGTTAAGTATTTTTGAAAGAACAATTTGTTTTTGAAAACAGTGCTACAAGGTTTATAGGTTTCCTAGGCAGACTCATCAACTTCCTTGAAGACGTTGTTGACGACGCTTATTGTAGAACAGTGTATGTTCCTAGAATGAGGCTTTACGACTATATAGTTCCTGAAGAAGTTGTTGTAGAACCAGTTGATTGCATGTATGATCCTATTGATAGTATTAATATTTTTAAAGAACATTGGATGATAGATCGTGTTGTAGTAGGACATGGCTCTATTGATTATAGAGAACTCTATAACTTTATCCATATAGCTTACTCACATACACTCCATTATAAGATGAAGGAGTATTCTATTAAGTCTAGGAGTATGGGTGGAGAGTATTTCTTAGCAGTATTGTTTGATGGTAGAGCATTTATTGTTGAGGGCGAGAAGGATCATGTGACACTACCTAGTATACCACACTGTTTATCAGCTCATACACATCCTTCTCCAACACCTTATCCTTCTAAAAGAGATATTGAGACAATCATTAATATGATGGTTAACCGCGGCCTTATGCATGTTATTGAAACTACTGGTTATAGCCTATATGTTTATAGAGTTAAGCCTTTGTCTGAAGAAGACGTTATAACTCTTAGACTTATTGAAGGCGAGAAAGACTATAGAAGGATTATTGATTTATTTAAAAACATCAAGTCTTTAAGAATTGTTATGCAGTAATCTACGATAGAGCTTCAACACCTATAGACTATAGTCTAAAACATTAGCTAATAAACTAGGTTATGTTAAGTAGGTGTAGACTAGTTTAAATCCTCCAATCTATCTATAGACACTATGAACTAGAAGGAATCTATGAAGTATAATGGTAATTTAGTATGAGTGATAAAAAGTATAGGATACTTATAAGTAATCGTGGAGAGATCGCTATAAGGATTGCACGTAGTGTAAGAGAACTTAAATGGATACCTCTTGGAGTATACACACACCTTGATAAGAGGAGTCTACACAGAAAATACGTTGATGAAGACTATGAGATATCCAGCTATCTAGAAATTGACGAGATTATAGAAGCAGCACTAGAGCTTGGAGCAGACGCTATACACCCAGGTTACGGCTTCCTATCTGAAAACCCTGAATTTGCTAAACGTGTGGTAAAGGCTGGTCTAGTCTTTATTGGTCCCTCTCCAGAGACTATGGAGCTTGCTGGCGATAAAGCACGTGCTAAAGAGGCTGCTGGTAATGCTGGTGTACCAACACTTCCATGGAGTATTGTAGAGGATCCATGTGATGTAGTTGATTTTGCCCGTGAACACGGCTACCCTGTTTTATTGAAGGCTGTTGGTGGAGGCGGTGGTATGGGTATACGTGTTATTAGTAGTGATAGTGATGTTGAGAGTTTGTTTGAGCAAGCTAGTAGAGAGGCTGAAGCAGCTTTTGGTGATAGTAGGCTTTATGTTGAGAAGTATCTTGATTCTCCAAAACATGTTGAAGTACAGATACTTGGTGATGGAGAACGTGTTATACACTTGTTTGAGAGAGACTGTAGTATTCAGAGAAGGCATCAGAAGCTTGTAGAGGAAGCACCTGCTCCTATACTTTCTAGAAGTGAGAGAAAGGCTATTACAAGTGATGCTGTAAAGCTTATGGAGTATATAGGCTATGTTAATGCTGGTACTGTAGAGTTCTTGTTTGACCCTAGGACTAGGAGACACTATTTTATAGAGATTAATGCTCGTCTACAAGTAGAGCACCCTGTTACAGAAATGGTTACTGGTGTTGATATTGTTAAACAACAGTTGCTTATAGCACTTGAGGGCGGGATGAGCCTTAGACAGAGTGATGTAGGGATTAACGGCCATGCAGTTGAGGTCCGTGTTAATGCTGAAAACCCGCTTACTATGATGCCTAGTCCAGGTGTTATAGAAGACTATATTGAACCTAGTGGTCCAGGTATACGTGTTGATAGTGGTGTATGCTACGGATCTGCTGTTCCAAGTGAGTATAATCCATTGATCTCTAAGGTTATTGCATGGGCTTCTACACGTGATGAGGCTTTGTCTAGACTTAAACGTGCATTGTCAGAGTATGTTATAGCTGGTGTTGAGACAAACATTTTGTTGCTTAGAAGTATTCTTGAACACCCTGTTTTCCAGAAGGGTATTCATACAACAAAGTTTCTAGACATGTATATGCACGAGATCACTTATAGTATGAGAGAGTGGGAGAGGATACATGCTCTAGCACTAGCTGTTGTAAGTCTACGTAGTGTTAACGGGTTCCAGTCTATGATACCACGTATACCTGTCTCAAGTGAGCATGGATCACATAGGTTTAGAGCTATTCGTAGAAGAGCATGGGTTTATTGGAGTATGTTACGTAGCCGTGTTGGTAGGAGGTCTAGGACTAGATAGTACTTGTTCTCTAGATATCCTACTCTATACACACTAGTCTATAGTATTTTCTAGAACTCGTTTTTACCCATACATACCTTGTTATAGAATAGCCTTATAGATCACGTGGTTGTATGTACTATAGAAGCGAATTACTTATAAAACTAGTTAGAGGATAGGTGTACAAAGAGGTTGATGTGGTATGAGTGAAAGGGGTAAGGAAGAGAAATTTATTCTATGGCTTGAAGAAGTCACTAAAGACGATGTAGTACTTGTTGGAGGTAAGAATGCTAACTTAGGAGAAATGCTACGTGCTGGTATACCTGTACCACCAGGTTTTGCTGTAACAGCTTATGCATACAAGTACTTTCTTGAGAAGACAGGTCTTGCTGAGAAGATATATGCTATGCTACACGACCTAGACGTTAATGATAAGAAAGCACTTGATGAAGTAACTGGTAAGATTAGGAAGATGATTAAGGAAACACCTATGCCTCCAGAGATTGAGGAAAGTATTCGTGAATCATATAGGAAGCTTGCTGCTCGTCTAAACATTGATGTAAACATACTACGTGTAGCTGTACGTAGTAGTGCTACAGCAGAGGACATGCCTGAAGCAAGTTTTGCTGGTCAGCAAGAGACATACTTAAACGTCTATGGTGAAGACTCTGTTGTTGAACGTGTAAAGGATTGTTGGGCTAGCCTCTTTACTGCCCGTGCTACATTCTATCGTGTAGCCCAGGGTATACCTCATGAGCGTGCACTTATGAGTGTTACTGTACAGAAGATGGTTAACAGCCGTAGTGCTGGTGTAATGTTTACACTACATCCAGTCACTGGTGATGAAAGCGTTATTGTTATAGAAAGTTCCTGGGGTCTTGGTGAAGCTGTTGTCGGCGGTAAGGTTACACCTGATGAATGGGTTGTTGATAAGAAGACACTGGAGATTAAGGAGAGGAAGATTAGTAAGAAAAACGTAGCTATAGTCTTTAACCCTGAGAAAGGCGTTAACGAGAAGATCGAGCTTCCTAATCCAAAGTATCCGCAATTCAACCCAGATGCTCCAAGCCTTAGTGATGAAGAGGTTAAGAGACTAGCAGAACTAGGTAATCTTATTGAGAAACACTATGGGCGTGCAATGGATATTGAATGGGCTGTTGATGCAGACCTACAGTTTCCACAGAGTGTCTTTATAGTACAGGCTAGGCCAGAGACTGTATGGAGTGTCCGTAAAGCTAAGGCTGTTGAGGAGAAGGCTGCTGCAGTTGCTGGTAGGATGGTTGTAAAGCTTGCTGAAGCAAACATTATTGTACGTGGACTACCTGCTAGCCCTGGTGTTGGAGCTGGTGTTGCTAAGGTTATATTTGATCCACATGGTAAGGAGGCTCAGGAGTTTAAGGAGGGCGAGATCCTTGTTACTAAGATGACTGATCCAGACTGGGTTCCATTGATGAAGAAGTCTGCTGCTATAGTGACTGATGAGGGCGGTATGACTAGCCATGCAGCTATTGTTAGCCGTGAACTAGGTATACCATGTATTGTTGGTACTGGTGATGCTACACAGGTTATTAAGTCTGGTATGGAGGTTACTGTTGATGGTAGTAAGGGTGTTGTATATGAGGGTGTTGTAGAAGAGCTTGTTAAGCCTAAGGAGGAGGCTGTTGGCGTAGCTGCTGTAGGTATTAGTCCTGAACAACTATTACCACTATACCCTGTTACAGCTACAAAGATCTATATGAACCTTGGTGAACCAGATGCTATTGAGAAGTATAAGGACCTGCCCTTCGACGGCATTGGTTTAATGAGGATAGAGTTTATCATTACTGATTGGGTTCAATACCACCCACTATACCTTATAGACCAGGGTAAGGAGCAGTTGTTCATAGACAAGCTAGCAGAGGGTATTGCTAAGGTAGCACAAGCTATCTATCCAAGACCAATAGTAGTGAGGTTTAGTGACTTTAAGACAAACGAGTATCGTGGACTTAAGGGTGGTGAGAAGTATGAACCAGAAGAGCGTAACCCAATGATCGGATGGCGTGGCGTTAGCCGCTACATCCATCCAAAGTATGAACCAGCATTCCGTCTAGAGGTAAGGGCTATCCGGAAGGTACGTGAAGAAATGGGGTTGACTAATGTATGGGTTATGCTACCATTTGTTAGAACTACATGGGAGATTGAGAAGGCTTTGAAGATTATGGAGGAGGAGGGTCTACATAGGGGTAAGGACTTTAAGGTATGGGCTATGGCTGAAGTACCTAGTATAGCTTTTCTAGCAGATGTGTTTGCAGAGTATGTAGATGGATTCAGTATTGGTAGTAATGATTTGACACAACTAGTTCTTGGAGCAGACCGTGATAGCGGCATCCTAGCTGAAATGGGCTACTTTGATGAGCGTGACCCAGCTGTACTAGCAGCTATTAGGATGATTATTGAGAAAGCTCATAGTAAGGGTGCAACAGTTAGTATTTGTGGACAAGCACCAAGTGTCTATCCAGAGATTGTAGAGTTCCTTGTAGAAACAGGTATTGACAGCATTAGTGTAAACCCAGATGCTGTAATACCAACTAGGAGACTAGTAGCTAGTATTGAGAGAAAGATACTACTAAAGAGACTAGACAAGCTAATGAATAAGATAAACAAACTAGAACTATACTAGGAGACAATTAAACACATAACCCAGTAAATAGAGTATTAGAGACAATATTTTTCTTACTCAATACCCTTAACAACCCAGTTTGTAGATAAGAGTTAAAGTTCTTTAAAAATACTATATACATAGATTTAGGTGTATCTACATGGCTATATACAAAGAGTTTGCTAGAGTATATCTAGAGATTGCTAGAAAAGATCTAGAGTCTGCATTAAAGGCTTTTAATATAGGTGATTACCCAGAAGCAGTTTTCCATGCACAACAATGTGTTGAGAAAGCTGTAAAAGCTATGCTTGAGTGTAAGAAGAAATGGGCTTTTAACCATGGCCCACTGCTTCTATCTGTATTTGAGGATGCTTTTAAGGATGAATGGTGTAGTAATTATGATGTTGTTGTTGAAGCACTTGATTATCTTAGAGACTTCTATACATCAACTAGGTATCCTAAGCTATTAGGAGACAAAGTCTATGCTCCATGGGATATTGTTGGTAGGAGAGAGGCTGTAAAAGCTCTAGAGTATGCTAGGGAGGTGTTAGAGGTTGCAACTAGGTATCTTAGAGAGAAAAGTGTTATCTAAGATACTTGGGTTTAGGAGTGATGTACTAGCTGTTATATTCTTTGGTAGCTGCATCTATAGAGGTTTTGGTAGAGACTTGGATATAATAGTTGTTGTAAAAGACTATAGAGTAGATTCTTTCAGAGACTCCCGTCAACTTAGAATGTATCTAGATAAGAGTCTTGAATATAGGGTTTTAACAGATGTACATGTACTTAGTGAAAAAGACTTTATAGGGAATCTAGTACCCGGTACTTTCCTATCAGGATTAGCTCTAGGCTACAGGATAGTGTATAGTAGAATAGACTATCTAGAGGAGAAAATACTGGAAATGCTAGAAGAACTAGCTAAAACAGACTACACACTAATCAATAGATATGGAGAATGGAGGCTAGAACACCATGCAAAAATAAGACTGAAACAAATAAAGAGGAAACACCTTAGTAAAACAAACTAGTTAATACACTTTTACTACTAAATAGTAGTGTACTATAGGATATGTCATACAGTATTGTTTAAAAGTACTACTGTCTATTGTTTATGTAGACTTATCTAAGGATTAAGACATCTAAACTATACTAGGCTACAGAGATAATACATGCGTGAAAGCTATGTTTTTCATCCATCTATTCATAATCCTTTGAGGTACATAGCTAAGTGTATTAACAGTGTATTGGTAAGGTATAAGAGAGACTCTTCTACAAGATAGCTATTAGAATAATATAAGGGTGTATTTATGTTGTGAGTGAGACAGAGCCTGTAGAGCTTATAAAGCCTGGTGAGTTAGATAAGGTACCACCTAGTAAGTGGGTTGCTATAGTTGATGGTAGAGTAGTAGCTTGGGCTGATACACTAAAAGAACTACATAAGATTATGGAGGAGGAATGGATATAGTCGTGAAGACTACTATATGATCAAGGTACCTAGAGCGATCTAATGGTTATCTAGTAATAACACCAGAGATTTAGTGGGTTAATAGCCGTGTTGTTGGCTAAGGTGTTTGGCTATATAGTTAGAATTTTATACATTTTATATCTCTTAGCCGCTTATAGTTACTTTGTTGGTGTATCTGGTTGAACTAGATTGTCAGAGTTAGTAGGAAGCATGCTATTTATTTTCCTAAAAGTATAGTTAAAGAGCTTGGTATAAGAGAGGGTGATAGATTCATTATTGAAGTTAGGGATAGAAAGCTTATATTAAAGCCTTTGCCAAAACTATTTAGAAAGAGAAAGTATTGGGGGTAGGATCTCCTTTGAAGAAGTTGAGAGAGATAGTGAAGAGCTTATGGAGATTATTGAGAGCAGGGATTGTTGAGTAGGTATAGTAGAGCCTTATTTGATACAACATGTCTACTACCATTATTTGGAATTAAGGTATCTAGTCTAGAATATAATATTATAGCTAGTATAGCTAGTGAATTAAATGCTAAACCAGCTTATCCCATACTCTTAATACCAGAGCTACTAGCTAAAATAGGTAAAGTAATGTATAATAATGGTTTAAGGCAACCTCCAAAAGAAGCTATTGAAGCACTATATGCTTTACTACTAGAAGTCGATATAGAGCTAATTCCACCTAGAATAGAGCATTTAAAAACAGCTATAGAGTTAAGAGCACTAGGACATAGAGACATATTTGACAACATACTCTATGCTACATCAATACATGAAAAAAACATACTTGGTAACTAGAGATAGAGTATTTATTGAATTTCTAGTAAAGAACCAGTTACCAGTAAACCACATAGTCACATACTAAGCACATTCTTACAGACCCACTGTGTCCACGATCCAGCTACTATAGCTTCTAAGCAATCTGGAATAATTGAGGAGTAGAGTTACTGGAAATGTTTTAAGAGAACCATTATATGGTTAAAAGCTTTCTCTACATGATCTCTCATAGAGTTCTCTATTAGCTCTATTATATCGTTTATAGAAGCGTACCCATTATCTCTCAACAACTCTTTAGCACTAGTATACATAGATAACTTGTTAGCACCTAGAACATTCTCTAACAATAACAGCTTTATAACATGATCCTCAAGTTCATACTTACTAAATCCATAGTCTACTATACCATTAATAGCAACTATTATAGCAAACTTCTTACCAGAAACTACTACTTTATAAACTCTTTCATTATAGATGGTATGATAGGAAACTATATTTACACCCCTAGAACGTAGTGAATCAACAATACTCTCTATTCTAGAAGAAAAGCTACTCTTATTAGCATCAATAATTAATGCTATAGTTTCTAGTTTACGAGCAATTCCAACAAGTGATGCAATAGCCTGAGCTACTTTAGGCTCATTAGTTACACCAGAACAATCTGTTATGCCAATGTCTCTAACCGATAATCCAAGCTTCCTTATAATAGCCTTAACAACTTCTACATCACTAACTCCCTCACACAAGATAATACCCCTAAGTCTTTTCAACTTTCCAAACACAAAATCATAGAAACTATTCTCCATAGGCTTCAACTGTACAATAGTATCTAAAACCAAGACCACATCCCCAAGGCTAAGCTATTATAATACATCTAGAAACCTAGGATCAATACCAAGACTTCTGAGAGTGTCTATATCAACACTCTCTAAAACCCTGGCTTCTACTACTCCATTACTCTTCTCAATAAAGAATACTCTAAACCCTATACCCTCCTCACTACATACTCTAGACAATACCCTTACAAACTCTAGACTCTGAGTAGATATTATAAACTGTAAATTATTCTCTCTAGACATCTCAGCTAAGGCTTTTGATATAAAGCCTAGTCCACGTGGATGCTGATGTATCTCTGGATCCTCTATCAATACCACAGTATCTCTAACGATCAACAGAGCTGATAAAAGAGCTATAGCACTACGTACACCATCACCAAGACTGTCAATAGCTACTGTTGTATCACTAAGGTTGAGGAACAACATATATGTATCACCAAATGGAGCATAAGTAAGTCCTTCAGCATCACCTTCATAATACTCTCTAATAAAACCAACAACTCTCTTATCAAGCCTCCTACTCAATAACTTACTCCAAATAAAACGTTCTAGATAAACAGGCTTTCTAAGGAACAAGGGATCTATAAATAAGGTGTTTCTGAGGAAACCATTATATTTATCTATGATAGATGAAATCCAAATACTAATCTTTGGGTCAAATGTTTTGGTATACTTGCTTTTGTACTCATAAAAACCCTTGCCTTGAGGAATAAGATATGTATTAGAAAAGACTTTGTACTTAACTAATATTTCTTTCAATGGCTTAAGTAATACTGGGGGTTTGCTCTCATAGCTATATGGAACTATATATTCTAGCTTCTCTTTCCTGGACGTCAACTTTATTTCTATATCCTTTGATGTATCCATATTATACCATAAGAGATCCTTTAACCTACCCCAGTCACCTCTCCCAGTTCTCCTATAGACTATATAATCCGTTTTGCCAATGCCACGGATTAAATCTTTATCATTAAACCATGTTGATACTAGATAAATAGCTTCTAGTATAGATGATTTACCAACACCATTACTTCCAAGAAATACATTAACATCCGTTAAATCATTTATAGAAGCCTCTTTTATACCACGAAACCATGTTATCTCAACACTCTCTATGAACACCATCTCTAATCCCACTAAGATTCTAGTGTCTTAATACTAATATAGTTCTTGTCTAAAATAGGGAACATAGTCGTTTCTCTAACATTAACTATTTAATCTATATACAGTTAATAAACTTCTGCTAAGAATCTAAACGATTAATCTAAGACACTTGTTTTTGGCTATATAATAGACTAACATATAATGGTATAGTAGGTATTCGTGTCTCTAGCTTTCTAAATAATTCTCTATGTGATAGAGCCATATCGTATTTAAGACCATGATCTCTAAGGGATTCTTTAATTATCTATTGATAGTAAGTACATGTTGTTTTCTAGAACTATACCATAGAACATGTTATTAACCGTATCTTTACTAACTTCTATTCTAAAACAAGAGAGGATATACATAGAGTCTAGTAAGACATTAAACAATCTATCCATAAAGTTTCTCCTGCATCTCCTCAGACTGTTTCTCAGAATCTTCAATAGATATTCTAGAAACCTTCCTGGACTCTACACCAAGTCTGAAAACAGTCTTTACAGGTTTTAAGATAACATACTTATCAACAACAATAAGGGATAGCTCGTCACCCTCCCTTACTCCAAGCTTCTCTCTAACACTAGCTGGTAGATAGATCGAGCCATCCTTTCTAACTTTAACTCTATACACCTCTCTATACATAACTAACCCTCTAAATATAGTAGAGATCTAGGTATAAAAGATGGATTCTAGACATTACTAGATATTTATTGAAACTAGAGTAGACACTATACATTATGGGCTTGTCTAAGCTATTATTGTATGGATAACTAGATATAGGTGTTTAATATATAGTCTATTGTCTAGATAATATGTGTATTATAGTATAGTAGAGTTGTGGTGGAAGGGGTGTAGTGTTGTGACACTAGTTGCCGGTGAGGAGGTTTATGTACCAGATACTAGTGCTGTTATTGAGGGTGTAGTATCTAGGCTTATAAGGGATGGTGTTGTACGTGGTCGTGTAATAATACATCGTGCTGTACTTGCAGAGCTTGAGCATCAGGCTAATCAGGGCCGTGCTACTGGTTTTGCTGGTCTTGAAGAGATCCGTAGGGTTAAGGAGCTTGCTGATCGGGGGCTTGTTGGTTTTGAGATTGGTGGTGAGAAGCCTAGAGTTAGTGATATAAGGTTTGCTGAAAGTGGTGCTATTGATGCTCTTATTAGAGACTATGCCTTTAATGCTGGTGCTACACTTATAACTGGTGATCGTGTACAAGCTCTTGTAGCTAAAGCTATTGGCATGAAGGTTATCTATATACCTCCTGAGAAGCCTCTAAAGCTTAGGCTTGAAGGCTTCTTTGATGAAGATACTATGAGTATTCATTTAAAAGAGGGTGTACCACCTGTTACTAAGAAGGGTCGTCCTGGAGACTGGGTTTATGTTGTACTTGATAATAAGCCTTTATCTAAAGAGGAGATTGAGGCTATTTCTCGTGAGATTATTGAAGAGGCTAGGCGTAGACCAGACGGCTTTATAGAGATTGATCGTAGGGGTTCAACTATTGTACAACTTGGTGTGTACCGTATAGTTATTACACGTCCACCACTTAGTGATGGATGGGAAGTCACTGCTGTACGTCCATTGAGAAAGCTTAGTCTTGAAGAATATAATCTACCTCCAAAGCTTCTTAAACGTCTTGAAGAGAAGGCTGAAGGTATATTGATAGCTGGTGCACCAGGTATGGGTAAGACAACTTTTGCTCAAGCACTAGCTGAGTACTATGCTAGTAAGGGTAGGGTTGTTAAAACTGTTGAGTCTCCACGAGACATGATCTTGCCTCCAGAGATTACACAATATAGTAAGACACACGCCGATCTAGGTGAGCTCCACGACATACTATTGCTTAGCCGTCCAGACTACACTGTATTTGATGAAATGAGGAGTGATGAAGACTTCAAGCTATACACTGATCTAAGGCTAGCTGGTATAGGTATGATTGGTGTTGTACATGCTACAACACCTATAGACGCTATCCAACGTTTTATAGGGCGTGTAGAACTTGGTATGATACCAAGCCTTATAGACACAGTAGTCTTTATACGTAATGGTATGGTTGACAAGGTCTACGAGGTAAAGATGACTGTTAAACTACCAACAGGTCTACGTGAAGCAGAACTAGCTAGACCAGTTATAGAGGTAAGAGACTACCTTACAGGAGAACTAGAGTATGAGATATATACATTTGGTGAACAAACAGTTGTTGTACCAGTTAAGAAGATCCGTGCACCAGCCACAGCTATTGATAAAGTAGCTAATCTAGTACAAAAAATACTTCCAGGAGCTAGTGTTAGTATTGAAGACTCAACAATTGTTGTAACAATACCACGTGGAATGATCAAGTCTTTCAACAAGAAGATTAAGAGGATAAGAAAACTTGAATCCAAATACAATGTCACTATAAAACTAAGATTCATATAATAACACATCCTACATACCAACTAAAGGCTCTTACAAACCAAATAGACTAAGCAGACTTACAGGAACTACCATATTCTCTAAATACTTCCCTAATAAAGCTAAAAATCTTTACAACAGTCTCCTCCCAACTACTTCCAGGTTTAAAAGGCTTAACATTATCTCTAGAACCCTTATGGAAGTGGTGTGGATAAGTCTCTAGATACCTATACTTCCTATGTGGAGTATTATCCCACCTATACACTGTTCCATCAACATATCTCCTCTCCCAATGGAAAGCATACTTACCATGAACACATCTAGAAAACCATACATCAAGAAAACTATTATCTACAAAATATATCCTCAATCTATCACTCCTACTCTCTACACTCACCACTATATCTGAGTAAAGACTTATTACCAACAACTTAATCCTCTTATACAACTCATCTACTCTCATTAAAGCCCCCATTCTATTACTTAAAGTTAGAATACTTTTTAAACAAACGGATTAATGAATTACCGAGTGTATTACAATTAATTAAATTAACTATAATAATTTATTTAGGATTCTCCTAAGAGTCTTCTCTCTATATTCTAGGTAGTCTAGTCTTACTATATCGTCGTGTATGTCTACATCACTTAGACTGCCATCGCTAACTTTTTCCATAAGCTCCTTGAAACATGAAACACCATACTTGTTCAATATAAGTTGTTTTTCAGCTAAAACCCTCCTTAGCTCATCAAGAACAAGAAGTCTTATCGATCTAGCTCTAGCCTCTCTAACATTTAAACCAAGCTCTTTAGCAATTTTAGATAGACTAGCAGACCTAGTTTTCATGCAAACACCTTTTAGTACACCATTATACTATTCTTCCACTATACTTAATATATTATATATAGCTAGCTATAGACCATATAGTATAGAGAGGTTAGTTTAAACTATTCTAGCCAATACCCTGGTTCAACACTATTCCTTATCACTTGATCACTGGTTAGCCTCCATAAATCAGTCTTAGGCTTTACAATAATAATACCTAATCTTTCAATAAGAGTGCATCACTAAGTATTACTTCAAACTCTCCAGGTACTGAAACAGCTCTAGCTCCTACACTCTCTATTTCTCTATTCTCTACAACAAGCTACACTCTAACACTATACTAGTACATAAGCTGTAGTCTCTGAACCAATAACACGATATCTCTCAGCTCTAACTCTCTCTAAAGATAAACCAAGTCTTCTAGCAAGAGGTATTGGAATATGTATCTCTGGTTCAACAACTTCATAACCACTATTAACAAATGCTGATGTCTCTATACACAATCCCCTCTATAACATATCCTAACTCTCACTCTCACACCCATCCCTAGACACCCTAGCAAATCTCCCAAATCTCTTCCTAATCCTCATATACTCTAGACGTTTTTGAACAAACTTACCAAATCTCTTCACAACAATACACCTAGTAAAAATGTTGGGTCAATACACTATACTATAGTTTACTATAATCCACTACATAGACATGGAAACTCTCTAAACATGAACTTTATATCCAAATATACTATCTATACAGATGTAGTAATACTTGATGTCCTAGGAGGGGATAGCTAGACTTATAGAAGTATCTAAATAGTGATAGCCATGTCTTTACTAAACCATACCCATAATGAACTATATTATTTACTAGGTTATCACTAATAGTATATGGTAGAGTAGGTGTGTTTCATTGAAGTGTGTTGATAGGGATTATGTTTATAGAGTTATTAATGATATTAAAGAAGCTTTAAAGCTTATCTATAAAATTACTGGTGCTAGTATAGATGTGTTTATAAGTGATCTTGGTTTAAGGTATGCACTTAGACACTCTATTATAGTAATTGTTGAAGCTATAGCTGATCTTGGGGTACATATACTTGAGAAGTGCTATAACTTAACACCTGGATCTTATGGTGAAGTACTGGATAGTCTATGGAGGAGTGGTGTAATAAGCTATAATACATATAGTAGAGTATATGGTTTAGTATCTTTAAGAAATAGGATTATACATAGATACTGGACAGTAGACGATAAGAAGATCTACTTGGATGCTAGAGGTAGTGGTGTTAAAGCTATAGAAGAGTTTATTGAAGAGGTTGAGAATTTTGTATCCAAGGATCCTTGATGAGAGGAGGAAGTTTACATACTATAGACTATCTTGGAGTGAGAGGGAGAAACTTATTGAAAAGATTGTAGAGTTTATGAGTAGTAGGGATGAGGTACTACTAGCTATAGTCTATGGTGGTTTCTTAGAGTCTAGTGTTTTTAGAGATATAGATGTTGCAGTATATACGATGTACCGTATACCATGGAGTGAGGCTTATAGGTATGAGTATATGTTATCTGAAGAACTAACTAGAGTAACTAGTATATATGTTGATGTAGTACTACTAGACTATGCACCACTATGGTTTAAGAAGAAAGTGTTGGAGAATGGTAGAGTAGTCTTTGAGAGATACAAGTGGGTTAAGACAAAACTAGACTATATAGTACTGAGTGAGTACTGTGATATAGAAATTAAGAGAAGAATACAGAATATAAGATCTAGAGAATGATGAAAGACTACCTTATTACAGACTAAGGTAGTAGGGGATGAAGAAGGAGGTTTCGTCTGAACAAAAGCTACCTATATTCTAAAGTGAGACAATTACTAGTAATTATTTAGATAAATGTTCTAACATATAATGACTGGTTAATACTATTTATAGACTATTTAGTAGAATACTTCTAACAACTTCTTTTGATACTGTAAAGGGTGTTCCATTCATTAGGTAGTCTAGTTTGTTAAACAATAGATCTATAGCCTGATCTACCTCTTTAACTGTAAACCCGTAGTCACCCAGTCTTTCACCAAAACCATGTTCTTCTTGGAAAGCTTTTATAGCCTCCATAGCGTCTTTATAGTATCCACTAAAAGGTTTTATACTTGGATCAAGCTGTTTTAGTATAAGTGCTGATTTTTCTGGACAAGCCTTATGTATATACTCTATAGTATAGGGTCCAACTATAGCTAATCCAGCTCCATGTGCTAGCTTAGGCTCTAACCCACTAAGAGCATGTTCTATAGCATGTACTATATGTGTACCAGCTATGTCTATAGATACACCAGCTAGCATAGAGGAGTATAGTAGCCAGTATCTAGCCTCTAGATCCCCTGGATTATCTAGTGTTTTTGGAAGCCATTGCTTTATAAGAGATACTGCTTCTCTAGACAATAGCTTGTTAAACGGTGTACTATGGGTTGATGTAGTTGATTCATAGCTGTGATAAAATGAATCAAACACTGTATATAGTGTCTGGTTTCGTGGTAGTGTAGCAGTATACCTTGGATCATCAACACTTGCATCAGGATACCTTATAGATATACCACGCTTTTCTCCGGTACTATCAACAGTTAATACAGCATAACGATCTATTTCAGAACCAGTTCCATGTGTAGTATTTATAACATACAGTGGAAGCATACTAGACGGTCTCCTATAGAAGTATAGGTAGTCTAGCGGAGAACCACCATTAGCTACTACAACTGATACAACTTTAGCAACATCAATAACACTACCACCACCAATAGCTATGAAAGCTTCTACACTATCATCTTTAGCTATACAGGCTATCCTATCAACAATACTAACCCACGGATTAGGCTCTACTAAATCATAAACTCTATAATCAACACCAGTCTCCACTAACAATTTAACAAGATCATCTAGTGCACCACATAGTTTAGCAGATCTACGTCCAGTTATAACACCTACAAGGCTGTGTTTCCTAATAAAGTGTTTAAGGCTGTTAATAGTGTTTAAACCAAAGTATAGATAAGTACCACCATATCTTAGTAGAAAGTTCTCCATAACCATCACTATCTAAAGTGTTTATACTAGATCACTATATAAAGAGTTTAATGGAGTGTGGTAGAGAGTATTAGAAGATATGGGTAAGGAGCTTATTTGTATAAGTGGTAGTAGAGAGGATGTACTTAGAGTTATAGAGAACTATCTTAAGAAGAAGAGAGTTAGATATAGGAGATGGGATAAAGAGAGATTCACAGAGTATAGATTAGGTTTTATAGGATTAAGAGGTTCTATAGAAGTCATACACTATTATAGTGATGGTAAAGCAGATGTTTATGCTCCAAAGAGACTGTCTAGTGAGTTAAGAGAACTCCTTAGCTCTACATACAGACTATATGTTGAAGGATTATCTAAGGGTTTGAGAGATAGAGTGTCTATATCACCTATAGAGGAGGTTGACTCTCTCTTAAGAGATTTAGGAGACTATGTTATGAAGTATAGGTGTGCTAGAGAAGTATTTGCTAGATATAAGCGTTTAGCTCTAATATTGTTTATAGTAGGGCTTATACTAATGGTGTTTACAAAATATGCTGTCATGCTAGTCTTTATATCTATAGTACTTATTGTATTCATGCTTCATCCACATGATTTTGAACATAAGCTCCCAACCAGGCGTTATAGTACATATACTTTCACACCAATAGCTTATAGAAAGTATAAGAGAGACTTAGATAAGAGACTAGAACTCATTAGAAAACACTACATACTACTACCATCTAGTGGAAGAGAACGTGTTAGAAAAGAACTTGAAAAACTAGGTTTAACAGTATAGCTATAAGTTATGGTTTTATAGAGGTTACCTAGATGTAGTTTAGGTGGAAGAGATTGTTTTATAGAGAAAAGCTATGGCTGTTAAGAGAAGTTATTGGAAAAGCTGGGATTATTAAAGAAATCAATATACAAGGATTTAAATCACTACGTAATGTTAGAATACAGTTTCCTACCAACCTAACTATAGTTGTAGGACCCAATGGGTCTGGTAAAACAGCATTAATTGAATCAATACTCTTGTTAAAAGAAATACTCGACTATATTAAAGGAAGAAACCCCAACCCATTTGGTAAATGGTGGGGTTATAGAAATGTTGTATGGATGGGTAAAACCGAGCGTCCTATAAGAATAAACCTAACAGTTGATCTATCCAATTTATTGAATATATTAGAGTCCATAGAAAACAAGTTAGAGAAGAAAGAAGTATATGGAATAAGTAGTTTTATGGTTGATTCCCTTAGAGGTATTGTGGAGAAATCACGTACTATAGGATATAGTATTGAGGTCTATGATAGAGGCGGCATAGTATCTGTTAGAGAGATGATCAAAGCAGATACCATAGACTTTAAGATGCAACTCACTCGTAATAGTATGAAGATATTATATAGCAGCAAAAAGATCGAACCTCTTAAGTCTATAGAAATATCCCCTCTACCCAGACCATATTTATTATTAGACAAGTATATTGAATTTACTCGTCTTATTAATGCAGGAATTCCTGTATCAGATGCCTTTGAGAATATCCTGGATGATTACGGATATTTATTAAATTTATTAAAAGACTACCTAGAGGTTCCAAAATTTATAGTGAAGCTTCTACCTTGGACTGTAGTGATTTTTGGTACAATTATTGATGGGATTACATGTATTAGAGAGGTTGATTTAAAGAGTATCCGTAGTCCACAGCCTCTTATATGGTATGACTACTTAGAATATAATGTTAGTAATCTAATACCCGTTCTCTACAAGATTGGGAGGGGTAGACTTACAGATGCTATGGAGCATGCTCTACAGGTATTGTTTGAGAATACTAGTGTTAGTGGGTTCTTCTCTTTAACACCAGAGGGTACTGTGTTCTTTAAACTAGCTATAGGTGATCTAGAGCTTCCTCCACCATCAATCCCTAATGGTGTGTGGAAGGTTTTAGCTATAGAAGCTGCTTTAGCTCTAAACCCTACTATCCTGTTAATTGATGAGTTTGAGAATAGCCTCCATGCTAGAGTGCAGGAGTATCTTTTAGACGAGATTAGAGAGTCTGGTGTGACAGCTATAGTAGCAACTCATTCACCAGTACCAGTAGACTATACAAAGGATCTAAGGGAGATACTTGTACTAGAGAATATTGGATGTGAGACAAAGGCTTCACGATTAGAGAATGTGGAAGAGCTTAATGAGAAACTTAGAAAACTAGGTATTACAGCTAGTGAAGCACTACTATACGGCTTTATCAAAAACTGAGGGATTGTATTGAAAAGAGTATTTATAGCAGTTGAAGACACTTATGCTAGAAATGCTTTAAAACTCCTTATACAACATCTATTTAAACAACATCAGCTAAGAATAGATATCCACTCCCTAAGACCATGTAGTAGTAAAATGACACGTATATTGAAGGCATCAATACTAGATGAGAATATAGTAGCAGTAATAGTACTAGTTGATTCAGAGACCAAGAAACCCGTAGATGTAATCAAGGAAATCTATAGTAAACATTTAATGGAGAGGGATAAGTCATACGTCATAGCTTTAAGACCATGTATTGAAGAATGGCCTTGTACAATACTTGGTTTAAAAAACTGTAATACTGCTCCATGTAGTATGGGTCCAGCTAGGTCTATTAACGAATATTGGGTTAAGGAGCATGGGAGAGGTTATAGAAAGAGATTTCTTGTAGACGTTTTTAGAGAGATGCTTAAACAAGTTAGGATCGAGTCTGTAGATAAACCTAGTACATTAAAGGAGTTTATAGAGATACTTTCTTCAATTCTAGTGTCTTAAAGCTATATAGTAGGGGTCTTTACTTAAGTAAGCTGATGCTGGATAAGTGTTTAGCAGTTTAGAAGCACTCTTTGGCTGGTTAGGTGACACCTTTGGACCTGGTTTTAGGCTTTTCCGTGGTGCTATGTAGGTGCATAACTAGCACTTAGTACATTTTGTAGCCATATATATTGCCTTTAAAACCTTGTCTAGTATAAAGTTTAGCTTCTTCTTAGTTGGTGCATATACTTCAATAACAGCATTTCTATAAATCTTTGCCTTAACACCTCTCTCTCAATAACAATATAGACTCTACTTCTTTCAACAACTTTCATACCAGCTAGTCTAGTACTCCAACAACCTTATCCAATGGAGCCTCTAGTATATCAAGCAATCTAACAGTCTCTACATAACCCCCTTCTTCAAGACTGAGTGTAGGCTGTTTCGGATTTAACAATATATTTAAATGTTTTAAATGCCTTTAATTGCTTGGTGAATGTTTTTGATGACCCGCTTTTGCGGTGAGATATGGTCTTCAGATGGGAGCCCCGTGGCGTTGGGCTCGACCAAGCCCCATGAGGTGTGGGTGAAGCAAGTGAGCCCGTGCCAAGGGCTAACTCCCCACACAGAATCAAAAGTAATAAAAACCATCTAGAAGTACCGTAAGGGGAGAAACGCTCTACTGATACATGGTTTGCAAAATCATCTCTCTATAACCTCTCTAACTCTAATTCCCTTAGATCCTAGGCTCTATGCTCCTATAGATACTTGTAGCTTTTAACCCCTTAACTCTTCTAACCATAATACTACAATACCCACTTACCTAGACTATAGTGTAGCTCTGTAATAAACATGTATTAATGTACTTTAATAAACTACTAGTATGCTACCTATAAATCATAGATCTCCTTTAACTGTTTAAATACATCAACAGGCTTAATCCTAAGACCACAGTGTGGACATACAAATACCTTACCAGTTCTTGGTAGTGGGAGAACCGTGTTACATACAGGGCAGTTAAAGTGCTCTATAACAATATCCTTCTCACTTAACAAGCTATTTAATTGCTCAAAATTCTCTATAATAACTAGCCTATCTCCATACAATACAGCTGAATGCCTCCTGCTAACATGGCTGTTTATCTTTCTAGCAATCTCATCTATTAGAGTATTATACTTCCTCTCTAAAACAGCTATGTTACTATTAACTCTATCCAGCTCCTCTAACAAGTCTTCTTTAACCTTACCATACCTAAACTTATATATGATATATGTTAATGGTAGTGTGACTATCAAGCCTAGTCCAAGAAGTAGTGCTCCAATAACATTCAACACTATTGCTGTTTTCTTAAACTTCTTTGTAACATATTCTAACCTATAGTCTATCTTAGGCAATAGATCTCTTTTTAACTTATCAATATCTCTAAGAGCATTAACAGCATTATATACATCACTACGTACAACTGGTAACATGTGAACCCCAAATACTTTATACCCAAGTCTCTTAGACACATCGCTACTAATCCTTTCTATATACTGATCTTCACTCATACTCTACTAACCCTTACTCTTTAATCTAGATAACAGTACATGTTTATTAAATCTAACTCTATACTTTAGATAACCCTAAAATAGTATAGGTTTAATAGTTTATAAGTGATCTATATGATATAGTGTAGACTACCCAATATTTAGACATACTAGTTCATAGTAGAGACTAGGTTTTAGTTAAAGATATTATACTCGGTAATAAATATTATTAAACGATAATATTATTAATTTAGTACATAATGTCTCTTAGTGGTGTAACTGTAGATTGGCTAGTAAGAGGCTGAAGCGTAAGAGAAAGATCAACTGGCACTATGTAGCAGCTGTAGCTATACCAATACTGGCTGGTATTATCCTAGCATTCTACATATACCCTATGATGTTTGGTGTACCACGCCCAGTTATAACACAAGAGAATATTATACGTGGAGCATGGATTGAAGTTGACGAAAAACATAGTGTTGCATACCTTGTAGTTATAGTCTACAATCCAGCTCCATCAACACTTAATATAACTAAGATAGAAGTTGAGGGTAAACCATTAAATGGTGGTCCAACACCTGACGATCCATACCCTATACCACCTGGTAGTGAGAAGAGGCTTATGTATGTTGTATCAACTAATAAGAAGTATGTTGAGAAACTAGTTGATAACCCCTCTCAAAACATAACAGTTGTTATTGATTATAGAGTTGAGAACTTGTTTAACTATACAGTATTGGATGTCCCTGTACTTATTAAAGGATAGCTCTATACTATTCTCTCCTACCCATAATCTGTTTAAGTATATGTCTATAATATATTGTTTCAAACCAGTATGGTACAACTAGGATCAATAACAACAATGTTATATAGATTACTGGTTTTACAAGGACTATGTATGTTAAAGCTGTAGCTGTAGAGAATACTGCAAAGACTAGGGATCTTGGTAGTATAAGGCCTTTTATAACAATGTAAGCTGCTAGATATGGTGGTAGGTTTTTAGAAACAGCATAGTCTCCACTTTCTACTCTAGTAGCAAGACCTAGACGGCAAAGTCTCTCTAGAACTCTCTGAGCCTTACCAGGACTCCTATAACCCATAAGCCTCTGGAAGCCACGTACACTAACTGGTCTCCCATACCTCAATAGCTTATTATAGGCTATAGCTGACTCACGATCAATCATTAACAAGTACACCCTCGATCAATCTATAACTATGGTTTATAGAGTTTAAAAAAGTGTTTAGGATGGAAAATACCTCCTATCTCCTCAATATTAATAGGGTTATTATAGCAGCTGTTAATCCAACAATTAATGCTATAGCTAGTGCTAATCCATCAAAACCTCCTACCCTACTTGTTGTCTCAGTCTCTACAACTGAACTTAGTGTTCCAGCACTACTATGTGTAGGTGTAGCTTTTGGTGGTTCACTAGGTACTTTATCCTCTGGTATAAACCATCTACAACCACTACTTCCTCTTAGTAATTCACCCTGTATCAAGTTGTTATGTACAAGCTCATTATATGGATGCCATCTACTGTCACCACTATAATATACTAGCCTACTATTCCATCCAGCATACCCAGACTCTAGTGTTGATAATATAGAGTCTATATCACTATCCACTAATCCAGTTACTACACCAATACCTATAAGCCATTCTAGTTCATAACCCATTATGTTTCTTAACCATAGTGTAGCGTTCTCCCTATACTCCATTATATCATCAACACTAGTTGCTTGATCTAGAGACATGTTCATCAACTCTACTCTAACACCAATACAGTAGCTTGTAGGCTCTTGCTTACCCCAAACAGGCACTCCATTAACAAGGTCTTCTAGATATACTATAACAACCGCTTCACCAACATGGCTTCTATACATATAAGTGTTATCATCTAGTTTTACAACATCCTCAACTCCATCAAGTATGGATAGATCGTATGTTATACCAGGCTTATTCAGTAGTACTTCACCAGAGAATGTATCCATAGGATCGAAGCATGCATGTAGACTCGGCGTCATAGCTATAACTGCTAGTACTAGTAGTGTTATTAGATACATGTAGTGTCTAGCCATAGCCTCCAGCCTCCATGTAGTATCTAGGAATACTTATTATATAGTACCCGAGTATAGTGACACAATTGTCTCAACACACATGACATTACCTAGGATAGTTGTTGAGGGATTAGCTACGAGCTATGAAGTATAGACTAGTGGGTAGAGTTAGTGAGAAGACACCTAGAGAGGTTATTGTATACAGCTTCTTTGACGCACTGTGTTTCAGCCTACTCTGGGTGGTACGAGCACCGTTTCCCGCCCTAGGTCATTGGCGGTCTCTGTAGGGCGGTTCATCACGGTTTCTCTCTACCAGAGGCATATAGCCCCCAGTAGAGGTAACCCAAGTAACTACTATCATAGTAAAGCTTATAAGTATTAAAGAAGGAGTAAACAGACACTCATACACAACAGACACCATAACAGAAAGAACACAAAAACACCCACAAAAACTCTAAAAACCCGCAAAGAAGAAACTGTTACTTACCCTACCTTAAGGCTCTAGGTTTTACTGGTCTTGAATACGGTCTACTAGGTGCTTTCACTAGTTTAACAGCTCTTTCTGCAAACATAGCTATTGGATGGCATATTGACCGTTATAGAGCACTACCTATATTCATATCAGCACTACTACTAGATACTGTGTCATTCCTACTACTAGCATCTAGTGTTAAAACACTAATTATAATCCATAGCTTCCTAATGGGATTTACTGGACAAGTCATGCACCTCTCATACACAGTACTCTTAAGCAGACTTGTACCCGAAAGAGACTACCACTACACATACACTTATGTATCAGCACTATCACAGCTAGGAAACGGCTTTGGATCAATACTTGGCTGGATACCAGGTATTATAGCATACTATACTCTACAACCCATAGTAGACGCCTATAGATACATTATAGTAGCTACATCACTATCAAGACTAGCTCTCCTACCAGTACTACTTAGGATAAGGGAGAGAGTTGTTAGAGAAAAGGCTTCTAGAGAAGGGGCTATAGAGGTTCCATGGAGAGTTATTGGCAAGTTTGTTTTTGTAGAATCACTTATAGGTTTTGGAGCATCAATTAGTATACATAATATTGACTACTACTTTGTACTCAAATACGGTATTGGTAGTGGAGAACTTGGTACAATGTACTCTTCTATACAGTTCTTTATGGCATTCACTATGTTTACACTACCAGATCTAGCTGAACACGTTGGAGGACCCTTAAAACTATACATAGTTTTAACATCAACAAGTATACCATTACTCCTAGCTATAACCTTGTTAAACAACTATTTAGTAGCTGCTATAATATATGTTGTACGTACAATACTAATGAATGTAGCGTCACCGCTATTTACAGCATTCCAGATGAGACTAATACCGCCAGGCTACCGTGGACGTGGATATGCAGTACTAAGTCTATCATGGACACTACCAGCTATACCTGGTAGAGGGTTTGGAGGATATCTATTAGACCTAGATCTAGAGCTTCCACTAAGACTTACAGCATTAGTCTATCTAGTAGCAATACTTTCTCTAACAATACTATTTAAGAATAGAAGAGACAAAGATGTGGAGACAGCTACTTTGTAGATAACCTCTCTACTAAAAACTCTATAACACTCTTCTTTAAATCAACCATTTCACTAGACAATATCTCTACACTCTTCTCTAATTTAGACAACCTATTCTCTACAGAATCAAACCTACTATCTACATACAGTCTCAGATCGTTGTATCTATTATCAATATATGCTCTTAAATCTTCAAACCTACTATTCATGTCAAGCCTCAAATAATCAATCCTCTTATTTATCCTTATGTAAAACACTTACTATTCCACAATCCATTTTAATAAACTACGCATATGTTTACTAGTAGTTTATTGTAGAAGTGTTTTGTAAGGGAATCGCCACTCTACATTAGACACTTTACAACTACCTTCTAGGTTCGATAATGACTAGTTCATACTCATATAGTTTCTCTAATGTAGTTGTTAGATTATTGTTTTCTATGATGTAGTCAAGAGTTTTCTTAGATAAGGGTGTGTAGACTTTATAGCTATCTTCTCCATTTACTTCTATAGTAATCCTTACATTATCTATAGGAACAACTGTTCTAGGTGGATGGACTGCTTCTGCTGTACTATATGGTGGTAGTGGTTCTTTCACTTTCCCAATACTTGTAGCTAGTACTTTCTGGTTATAAGTGTGGTTGAGGAGGTGGATAACATATCTATCACCCTGCCTATACGCTTCAACAGCTACCGTCTCTGGAGCATCTACTTGTATAGGTGGTTTACCCCCAACCTCTCTTACAGAATTCCTTATCAAAGCCATGTACTCTGGCAACCCCGTTCTCCAATAGTGCCTCCCTAGTTGTCCAGAGAAGTATATAGAGGAGCCATTGCCATATCTGTTATAGACTATTGCTGGTGAGTCTAGTTTTGATATATAGGGTGGTGGCGATCTTCCGAGAGTGTACTCGTAACCCCATATACCTCCAGCTAAGCCTATTTGTGCTAGTTCTTCACCAGTTGTTAAACCAGCTAGTGCGTGCCATCCAAGTACTGGTGCTACACGTTTTCTAGTAAAGACGTAGCTCATATCACCCCATAGTATCAATTCCTTATCTAAGCCATTAAACAGTCTATGCTCCTTCTTAGTAACGACAACATAGCTCCACGGCTGTCTAAAGACACCCTTAAGCTCTACTCCAAGAACACTTAATAGAGAATACTCGTATCTACGAATACACTCCTCGTTACGTGTTGAAGCCATATAGGTAGCTACTAATCCACCACCACTTCTAACATACTCTTCTATAGCATGGCTAGCACTATCTGATAGACAAGCAGTATTAGCTAATACTACAACTCTATACTTCACCAAGTTATCGTAGACAAGATCTCTTTCAGAGATAAAGTCTACAGGCAGATGGCTATGGACTAAGCCATAGTAGAAACCACGTACTTCATCAACATAGTGTTCAGGGTGATCACGTCCATAGTGGTCACGAGTAGTATTAGATATAACAACGCCAACATAACGTATTGGTTCAACACCATCAAGATACTCTTCAACAACCTCATGTTCATGGAAAACTTCTTCAATAGCCTTAATACTAGATGGATCTTGTTTATAGGATATAGAGAATACTAAAGCCCATGGAGAACCGCTAGCTATAATAGCCTCTCTAAGCCCCTGCCGTATAGCTAGGGGTGTTGTAGAAACTGTTGTACGGTAGAGGTGGAAGTAGTTACGTGAAGCCCATACAGGCTTACCGCCGGCCATAGCCCTTGTAAGCTTAACCATTTCTGTTATAAATCCTGGAGGCTGGTGATCTACTTCACTACATTCAGCAAAGACTACGTCCATGTAGTCACGAGCTAGTTCTACAACTTTATTAGTACGTCCAGCCCACCCGCCTGGATGGCTGTTGTACATGAACAGCTTATCTGGTGCTCTCTTCTTAGACAACATGTATAGTTCACGGATCTTCTCTACAATAACACTGTACCTCCACTCCCATAGAGCTCTCCACCTACTATCACTCCATAGAGGCTTAGTAGGCATTTCATAACCATGTTCTCTACGAAACTTCTCCCTACACCACTTACAGTAACATGCTCTCTCAATATCTGGTTGGTAACGGAAGCTGTCAAGAAAAAGACCATCAACACCAAGTTCTACTACCTCCTCAACCTCCTTCTTAACACAATCCATAAATGGAGAGTTTATACATATCTGAGGCCATTCAGGCTCATAAGCTCTAGCACCATATGGTATGTGTTCAAGTATTATTGGCTCACCATCCTTATTCACTTGAGCCCAATCACTATGGATGCTATAGACATACTTGTTAGCAGTATGACCGATCATGGCGACAACACGTATACCCTTCTCCTTAGCAGCTTCTACAGCTTCTCTAATAATATCGCCCTTCATTTTAGAGTGTATGTAGCCTGCAGCCCCGTCACGATAGTATATACGGCCCCATGGGTCTCGGGCAAATATTACTAGTACATTAGCTTTTACCCGTGAAGCTAGTTTTACAAGTTCTCTACCATTAAGCTCTGGTACATAGATACCGTATCGATCCTCTATATTGAACTGTAGTACACGTACTGGTTTCTCCCACCAATACCCCATTATACATGCTCCCTCTAGAGAATGTGGTGCATCTTCTATAGGGTTTTAATAGTTAGCTTCCTAGATCAAAGCTATATTATATTACCTAGAACTAGTATCATGGATAGAACACCTACAATAAGCTGTAGAGCTAGGAGGAAGACAACTACATCAGCTTCTCTAACACCATCCTTAAACCTACTTAGAAACTTTATAGCAAAATGTGTAAGACTATATGTTTTAGGATAGGGTGGTTTTAGAAAACCATTACTATCCGGTATGCCGAAATTCTCTTTATAAACACCATTCTTTAAACCACGTAGAAATAGTACTAGCTCTATAAAGTATAGTGTAAACAATAGTACACCAAACTTCTCAAAATTACCGAGTATGACGAGGCTAGCATAGTATGCTCCAACACCATAAGTCATACTATTACCTGGGAAGACACGTGCTGGATACCAGTTGTAGTATAGGAATACAGCTAGTGTTGAAGCCATTATAATGGCTGCATAGGATACATAGTATACATGGATAGCCCATGAATAGACAGCTGTAAAAACCATTAATATAAAGCCCATACCTGCTTCAAGACCATTATAGCCTGCAAGCATGTTGAACGCATTAGACGCTCCAAGAATACCTATTGGTACTAGGACTAGAGGGTAGATCCATCCAAGATTAATTTGTCCAAGGAATGGTAGAGACATTGTTGATACACCAGCCTTTATAACAACAAGTGGTAGTGCTAGTAAGCCCATAAACAGTATCCTCCACCTAGCTCTTAAGCCCTTCTTCCACCCGAGAATATCGTCTAGAAAACCTAGGAAGCTAGCCATAAACAATAGTAGGCTTAAAGCCATGAAAGACTCGATCTTATAGAAACAGCCATCAACGTATCTATAGAGAGCAATAAGTGTTAGTATACCAAAACTAGCTCCAACAGCAACCCATACACCACCGGCTTCTGGAACTAATGGCTTATCTGGCTTATTCATATCCTTACCAAGAAAGCCTAGTCTATACGTTATCTTTATCCAAGAACTTATACCAATAGATGTGGCAAGCACTCCAATAAAACATGATATTATAATGTATGCTATATCATGCAAAGACTCTACACACCTAAGCTACCTTACGAGATGTAGTATAAGCACTAAAACCACTATTATAAACAATACTATAGATACAATAAATATAGTTCTCTCTAAACCACTACTAGGCATTCTCAATCTATGCTCTCTCTTAACAACAGGCTTTGGAGCTACAGCCTCCCTCTCTCTAGACTCTATAACCCATGTAGCTGGTCTTGGAATATACTCAAGCTCTTTCTTACTAATACATTCAATACTAGATAATGCATTCTCTATCAAGTCGAGGAAGTTTCTTAGATTACGAAACCTTGGACTAGACTTAATCATTTCTACAACTTCTCCTCTATAACAAGCTAGACTAGATAAAGCCCTTCTAACACGTTCATTAGATAGGAACTCTGTAAACAACTCCCTCGGATCACATACACCTCCACGACATAGATCGTTTATTGAAGAAACTACACTAGAGAGTTTTACAAGATACCAGTCAATACTCCTACCATAACCAACTTCTGTAACAAAATAGTCTACAAGTCTATCAATCATTGACAACTACTCTAAACACCAACCCCTCCTCTATCATGGATAAAATATATTGTCTATAGAATACTATAAATATTTAATCAAAACCCTGTATTCATCAAGATACTGTCTAGCAT
>Ga0190312_1000109_pt1 | contig 30269 bp, 38 predicted proteins | sample 487007910_MG_FD_165046 | JGI IMG/M metagenome (GOLD analysis project Ga0190312, IMG submission 165046) | Hydrothermal vent sediment bacterial communities from Southern Trench, Guaymas Basin, Mexico - 4870-07-9-10_MG | ecosystem: Environmental > Aquatic > Marine > Hydrothermal vents > Sediment ... | reverse complement strand
GTACTATACGTGGATAAACTGAAATCCTTTTTAAAGTTTATTAAGTAATAGGTAAATATAATGTTATAACGAAGGTGAAGCAATTGAAGAAAATACGTGCTTTTATGGTATTATTAGTTATATTATCCTATTTTTCACAGATAGGTATAGCTAGCGCTGATGAGGTAATATTAAAGGATGGAACTAAATTACTAGGTACGGTTTTGGGTTGTGACCTTAAATACATTTTCTTCTTCCCTTCAGGGCATACTACCTATCTAATAAGGAAAGTACCAAGAAGTAACGTAATGCTAGTAGTATTCACACCCTCAGTTAAATGTACAATATGTTCGCCACTACCTAATGAACTGTTAGGTTTTAAGTTAGCTAAAGTAGTAATACCTGCTTCCGTTATCGAGTACTTAATTAAGAAATATAAAGTTAATATAACTAATGGAGCTGCTAGCGTGTGGGTTTCAAGTAACGTTTCGATAGTAATGTACCTCTTAATATGTCCTAATGAAGGATCGGCTAGGAGATTAACATCTAATGTGACCGCTACTAAGGAGTTGGTAAAGGAATTCCTTAAGGATGAAGTTTGCTGGTTAGAGGGTTACATAAAGGTTGAAAGTAGGGATAGGGCCGTGGAGGTAGTCTACGCCGAATCGATAATTCAAGGTAGTGAAGGGAGCCATTACGTAGGAATAGCACAGTGGAACATAGGCAAGAATGCCGTCATCCTAAACATCATAGGTCCTAAGTATTACTTTACACATAGATCGTTAATAGGAGCGATTTTAGAAGCTTGTGATTACTCTTTAAGTAGATTGCCCTTAGATAAATAGTATTGCTTAATTAATTTATTTTAATCACTTTTTCCTTATTCCTTTTATTCTTATTCTATAGGCAGAGGCCACCTCGGTACTAAAGGGCCTAAACTGCAGTAAGGGCATAAACATACTTCTCAAACCTAATCCCTCGCCTTATAATCGAGGATTTAATCAACCATCCTCTCTTGGATCCCCACTCCTTTTGGACTAGGGAAAGCCGTCTATACTAATTATTGTGAAGGTAATCGGTTCTTTCCTTTATCCCTTCTTACTTCCCCATCTAACCACTCCAAGTAATCTCGTTCCTTTCTTTATGGGTAATGCTATTATTTCCGGTACCTCACAGGGGTGGATTTCCTTAATGATACGTTCTACTTCCTCATAGATTTCCTCCTTGCTTTTGATGAAGCATAGCCATTCAGTAGATACCTCTATTATACCTCTCCATCTATATGCGCTAGTTATAGGGCCTATTACCTGCGCGCAAGCAGTTAATCCTTGCTTTACTAAACGCCTAGCTATTTCTAACGCCTGCTCCTTATCGTTTACAGTAGTTATCAGTTGTAAGTACCCCTTCAAGTACTTCACCTTAATTACTTTGATCATAAGGATAATTAAGGAATTCAGAACGATAGTTGAACTTACCTTTAATTAAATATGAAGGTATAGTATGGATTACATTGTGGATGTCGATTAAATTTTAAAAAGTTTTACTATTCGGTAGGTTATCCTACCATTATTTACTTCAGCTATTAAAATCTCTCCATTATCAAGGCGATTCCATCGTCCATTATCCGTCCTTTCCGAAGCTACTACTAGATGTTCATCAGCTGCCTTAAACGCTAACTCAAAGTACTTCGAATCCTTATAGCAAAGGGAGAGCTTATCGTCCTTTAAGTACAGAGTTAATGCGTAAAGTTTCCGTCCGTCGCTAAATATCGTATTAAGGCTACTGTAAGGTACTTTAAGGGTTTTCCCGGATTTCCTTAATGCATCCCAAAGTCCCTTCTCCACGGTCGTTATAGCCCTCAAGGGATCCTTTAATTCCTCCCATTCTTTCATAAGGTAGGCGAAGTATACTTCACTATCGTTTACCCCTTTAATTAACGATTTATACCTTCCTAATCTCCCTATTATCTCATCTGGAACGTAAATAGAACCATTATGTACGAAAAGGTAATTGCCGTAGTAGAAAGGTTGCGAATTTCTTACGCCTATTAACTCCTCCCTAGGTAACCCTCTAGGATTACTAGCCTTCCTAACGTGAGCTACTATTATATTAGAACGAATTTCGCTACACATTCTCCTAAACAGTTCCTCTTCCTCATAAACAGGCTTAGCGCTCTTAAATACCTTTAATTCCCCTCCTACGTAATAGCCTATACCCCAACCATCCCCTTGCCTCCCCACCTTAGCTTGAATTAGTAACGAGCACTCATCATCGATTAAATACTTAGAGGGGCTAAGGAGTTCGAGGGAGAGTATGCCTATCATCCTACACATAGACCATCAGCTTTAAGGTGAATTTCTCCATATATAAATAATATCATTATCATTTAACTTATGTGGGTAAAATTAGATAAACTATATTACGCGCCGATAGAATTAAATGACGGTTATGTCCTCTTGGCATGCGATGTCGCTAAATGAAATATACGAGCTCTTGAAGAGCAGGCCTAATGGTTTAAGCGAGGAGGAAGCTATTAAACGATTAAAGGAATTAGGACCCAATGAAATAAGACTAGAGGAGAAATTTAAGAAACTAAAGGCCTTCCTAGCTCAATTTAAGAACGTCTTAACGCTATTATTGATGTTTTCCGCGTTAGCTTCCACCTTCATAGGGGAGGTTAAGGACGCCGTAGCCATCTATATAGTTTTATTCCTGAACGCCGTACTAGGCTTCGTACAAGAATATAAGGCGGAAAAGGCTTTAGAAGCCCTAAAGGAATATACCGTGCCTAAAGCCACGGTATTAAGGAACGGTAAGGAGATAGTTGTACCTTCTAGTGAAATAGTACCCGGAGACGTAGTATTATTGAAAGCTGGGGATCTTGTTCCTGCCGACGCTAGGTTAATAGAGGCTTATAACTTAGCCGTAGATGAATCCCTTTTAACAGGGGAATCCTTACCCGTCGAGAAATCAGTAACTAAATTACCGTTAAATACGCCCCTAAGTGAGAGGAAGAACATGGTGTTCTCCGGGACTTCAGTAGTGAGGGGGAAAGGTAAAGCTATAGTAGTAGCTACTGGCCGCGATACGGAGTTAGGGAAGATAGCTGTCATGTTAAAAGGTAGGAAGGAGAAGACGCCCCTAGAGGAAAGAATAGATAGGTTTGCTAAGTTAATAGCTACGACAGTTATAATCCTTTCTGGAGTAACTTTCGTAGAAGCTTTATTAACGGGTTATAGTCTTTATAGCGCCTTCTTAACCTCTATAAGCTTAGCGGTAGCAGCGGTACCTGAGGGGTTACCCGCTGTAATCTCAGTAACTTTAGCCTTGGGCGTTCATAGGATGGCCAAGAGGAAGGCTATAGTAAGGAGGCTAACTTCGGTAGAGACGCTAGGTTGTACTACTATAATTTGTACTGATAAAACTGGTACGCTTACTAAAAATGAAATGACGGTAAGGGAAGTATATTTAGGAGGTGAAAAGTTTAAAATAACGGGTACGGGTTATGAACCTATAGGGGATTTCTTCTTGAGAGGAAGGAAGGTAGATCCCCGCTCGTTACCTTGGTTTATGGAGCTACTAACGGCAGCTACCCTCTGTAATGACTCTAAACTAGTTCTAAGGGACGGTAATTGGAGGGTAATAGGAGATCCTACCGAAGGGGCCTTATTAACGTTAACCTTGAAGGCCGGTATCGACATAACTAACTTAAGGTCTAGTTATCCTAGGATCGGCGAAATACCCTTTACTTCATCGAGGAAAATGATGACTACCATCCATAAAGGGCCGAGGGGTATAGTAGCTTACTCTAAGGGGGCGCCGGAAGCCTTACTTAAAGTATGTAGTAGGGTTTTAATAGGCGATGAATTAAGGCCTTTAAATAGTGAGCTCTTGGGAGCTCTTAATGAAGTGGTAAAGGAAATGGGGAGTAGAGGCCTAAGGGTACTTGCCTTAGCTCGTAAGCTTTTACCTAGTGAAGAAGAGGTAGTGGAAAAGGATATGGACTTAATAGGGCTAATAGGCATACTTGACCCTCCCCGTCCCGAGGTGGGATCCGCCCTAAGGAAAGCCAAGGGAGCGGGGATTAAGGTGATAATGGTTACCGGGGACCATCCGCTTACAGCTCTAAGTATAGGTAGGGAGATAGGCTTAAAGGACGGGGGGGAGTTTAACGTAATTACCGGTAATTCGTTAGACCTTATGAGCGATGAAGATTTATTGAAGGTAGTGGATTCAATCGATATATACGCTAGGGTAACTCATGAACATAAAGTCAGGATAGTAAAATCACTAAAGGCTAAAGGACATGTAGTAGCTATGACCGGGGATGGTGTTAACGACGCTCCTTCGCTTAAGATAGCTGACGTAGGTATAGCTATGGGCCTTAGGGGTAGCGAGGTAGCTAAAGAGGCATCGGATTTAGTACTTGCCGACGATAACTTTGCCACTATAGTAGCGGCTATCGAGGAAGGCAGGGGTATTTACAGTAACATCAGGAAGTTCATCCTTTACATGTTATCAGCTAATTGGGGTGAAATAGCTTCAGTCATGGTAGCTGCACTCCTAGGCCTCCCTTTGCCCTTTACTCCAGTTCAAATATTATGGATTAACTTACTTACCGATGGATTGCCCGCGCTAGCCTTAGGGGTAGATCCTCCTAGCCCTGAGCTCATGAAGAAGCCGCCTAGGCCTAGAGGCGAGAGCATATATCATGGCATGGCCCGTTTTGTAACGATATCCACGATAGTAGAGACCTTCTCCTGGTTAGCTCCGTTTTACCTAGCGTTGAAAGCTGGCGATCCTTTAGCTAGAGCTAGGACGTTAGCTTTTACGGAGGCGGTACTTTTTGAACTATTGCTTTCATTCAACTGTAGGTCTGAGGATAAATTCGTTTACTCTTCTTTCAAGGAGCTAATAGCTAATAGGAAATTACTTTGGGCCGTTATAGGCTCCTTAGCTTTACAATTGGCAGCGCTTTACTTACCTCCTCTTAGGTACTTGCTAGGAACCCAACCACTTAGCCTTAACGATTGGTTATTACTCCTGTTATTCTCGGCGCTTAGTATACCTCTCTCCCCTTACCTCTTAAGGTCCAAGAAGGGTTAACTTTAAAGCTTCAATTACTTAAAATTAATATCGGGCCGGTAGCTCAGCCTGGAAGAGCGCTCGGCTTGCGACCGAGAGGTTCCCGGGTTCAAATCCCGGCCGGTCCACCAAGAACTTTTTTATTTTAATGCTTATTAAACGAAGGAAGGAGGTGTAAGTAGTGTCGGAGGATCTCTTCTATAAGGGATATAGGATCAAAAGAGGCCTCTATTACACTAAGACTCACGAATGGATAAAAGTAGAGGATAATAAGGGGGGAGTAGGGATAACCAATTGTGCGTGAAAGAAATTAAGGGATGTGGTATACGTAGAGGAACCTGAAGTAGGTAAGGTAGTTAAGAAGGGCGAGGTCTTAACTACCGTAGAGTCCGTTAAGGCTGTAAGTGAAGTTTATGCTCCGGTAAGCGGTAAGATCTTAGGATGGAACGAGGAGTTAAAGGAGAGAGCGGAGTTAATAGTTGGGGATCCTTACAGTAGAGGTTGGATAGTACTGATTGAAATAGCCTATAGGGAGGAGCCGAACTCCCCCTTAGCCCAGAGGAATACCTAAAGGTACTGGAAAGGGAGGAGGGGGCTTAGATTACCTTTTTCCCTCGTTATAATCTATTATGACCCTTACGTAACCCCTTAGCTCTCTATCTAATCCCTCATCCCCTGTATCTACCCTCAAGGCTACAATATCCTTTAACTTAGCTTTAGGCGATAATTATTAAATTACTGGGACCTATTAGCTTTATTATCTCGGGGCTGATCTGTCGATTTCCTCTACCTAAGATAAATCCCTGCCTATCTAGAGGCGATAATACTATCTTAGCGGGTAATTTATAGTGACGTAATATTTTAAGTAACTGGGCTTCACTAACGTCTCGTGCTATTAACTCACCGTTTAAAAACATCTACTTCAAGTAAGCTCTTATCTTTAACTCCTAACTCTTCAGCTAACGTAGCTACAGTAGTCCCTGGGCCCAATATAAAGATAAGGGCATTTTAAGTAACCGTAAAGCCTTACCTTAAGTTCCCCCTTCCTAAAGGCTTCCTCATCAACGTCCATAACCTCACATTCCCCTACCCTAGCTTCGCCTTTTTAAAAATCTAATTAGTTCTACGGCGCCTTCAGGGCTACAAGCGAAGCAGGAACTATATATTTTAACTCCGGAGGGTACCCCTAGGCAAGTTACTTTGGTATTTACCGCTTCATAAATGTCCCTAGCCGCTCTATCTCCACCTACGAATACTAAGAGGTTCATACCTACATCCTCCATAAGCTTCACACATCTTATGGTATCAGAACGAGTAGTAAAGTTCACTTAAGCTACCAACTATTTTAGCCTTTAAGCCTTCATTAAGTACTTCGTACTCTCTCACATTCTTAGGGACCGCATGAAGTTCTATATTTAAACACCTCTTCCCTTAATTTACGTAAGTATCTTTTAGCCCTCAAGGGGGGGAGACGGATTTGGCTCCTAGGGCTAAGGCTCTCTTTAGGGTTTCTATGTCATCGGTACCCTTAAGCCCCACCCTTACCTCCCATACTAGCTATAGGGTTAACTATGAAACCCACTTTCACATGATTTACCCTTAGTAAGGAATATTTAGCCTATGTGCTAAATATCATGATGTGGTTAAGGTAATAGGTGTAGATTTAGCTGGTAGTGAACGTAGGCCTACTGGGTTGGCCCTTATAGATGATAAGGTAATTAGCTGTATTACTTTACACACTGATAACGAGTTGATGGATTACTGTCTATCTAGATCTCCTGATTTGGTAGCTATAGATGCTCCTCTTACGTTACCGAAGAGGGGCATCATGAGGGATGTAGATAGGTTAATGTATAAGTTAGGCTTAAAAGTTCTACCTCCGCTCTTCCCCGGAATGGCCCAGCTTACGTTAAGAGGTGTGAAGTTAAGTAAGGAGTTAAGGGTTAAGGGCATTAAAGTGATAGAAGTACATCCTCGTTCAACTATGAGGAGGTTAGGCATAGTTAGTAGGATTAAATTCTTAACCGAGCTAAAGGACAGGGGATATCTAGTATTGAATAACATAAGGAACGTACATGAAGTAGATGCTATCATAGCTGCCTATACTGGGATCCTTCACCTAAACGGGTTAACTGAAAGAGTTAAAGGGGAGGAAGGAGAGATCGTAATACCTATCGAAGTCTCCATTTAACTTATTTAAAACGAGGATTATGGTATACTTTCCTCCCCTCACTCTTCTTTATTACCTCTACTACCCTATGCAATGGTATGTACTTTTCCTCTTCCCCCTTTATGTAGATGAAGAAATCCCTCGTTACCCCCTTAAGGTAATTACAGTTAATCCTCTCTAACCCTCCTCTTGAACCCCTTGAGACGTATACTATTTCGTAATCTCCTTTATTAACTTCCTTATCCCAAAGCAACCTATTTAATAAGTTCCTCAATGGATTCTTAACCATTAGTTACCTCCGTTCTATTAATAATAGAAACATATTAATTTAAGAATTATTATAAGAATAGCTGAGGGTTAATGAGCCCCCTTTTATTCGTAGGACTGAAGAACATCATCTATTACTTAGTAGCTAATACTACTACCGGAGCGCATATTACTGGTATAGAGGCGGCCAACTCCCAGGAGATCTTAAGAGCTTTAGCTAGTTTAGCAGTACTAATAATGGCTGCTAAGGCCTTAGGGGAATTCTTTTCGTCTATAGGTATAGCCCCGGTAGTAGGGGAGCTACTTGCCGGCGTAATTTTCGGTCCTTACGCCTTAGGTGGTAATATATTAGTCTACGGTCAACCTTTAGTGGTTATTAATAAATACGTAGATGCCTTCGCGAGGATGGGAGTTATATTGCTTGTGTTCGCAGCTGGCTTGGAGACGACTTTTTCAGAGTTTAAGAAAATAGGGGGGCAAGCTTTTATAGTGGGCTTAGGTATAACCTTAGTGCCCCTATTAGCTTCATACATGGTATGTTATAGTTTCTTAAACGTAGGGACCGTAGGGGCTATAATCATGGCTTGTGCGCTATCTGCTACTAGTACGGCTATCATATCTAAGGTATTAGAGGAGATAGGTAGGTTAAAGGAATGGGAAGGTAAGGTATTATTAAACGCTTCCGTTTTAAATGATGTAATAGTACTTGCCCTTTTCTCCACGGCCGGATCCTTCGCACCTGGTAGCGTGGTTAGTCCTGTTTCCTTCTTAGCGAACTTCGTAGTAGCCCTATTTATGTGGGCAATATTAATGGGGATAGGATGGGCTATAGTACCTAGGTTCATTAATCAAGTTACTTTGCTTAAGATAGAGGGAAGCGTAGAAGCTGCTGCCATAGTTTCAGCGTTCGCTCTCTCAAGTTTTGCGGGAGCTCTTAAATTGTCGCCGGTGGTAGGAGCGTTCGCTGCGGGGATGGCCATAGGCGCTTCGGGTAGCTTACTAAGGGTTAAGGACTTCACTAGGCACCTTAATCTAATCTTCAGCCCAATCTTCTTCTCCGTCATGGGGGCCCATCTAAACTTAGCATCCCTTCACCAACCCCTAGTATTAGTTAAAATAGTTTACTTAACCTCCTTAGTGGTCATTAGTGACTTAGCTGGGGGTAGTTTAATAGCTTACGTATTTACGAAGGATAGGGAAAGGGCTATCACAGTAGGTTTGGGGGCCGTTCCTAAAGGGGAAGTAGCGTTGATTATAGCGGGTTTAGGAGCCGTAAGGGGTATGATAGGTGATGAAGCTTATGCCGAATTAATAGCCGTATCGATCATAACAATACTCTTAGGTCCATTATTATTAAGTTACTTATCCAAGTTAGGGGAAAAGGTAAGGAGGGAACGTAGGGAAGTAAAGGGAGCGATTCCCGTACCTAAATCGGTATCTGAGGAGTAGGAGGGGGGTATGGAGGGCTACGCTCATATATTAGAAATGATAAGAGAGGCGGATACGGTATTAAATAACGTAGTTCACAGGACGCCTTTAGATAAGTCCTCTACCTTCTCTAAGAGGTACGGTTGCGAGGTATTTTTGAAATTAGAGAACTTACAGAAAACGGGTTCGTTTAAGGTTAGGGGGGCTTATTACGCGTTATGGCGAAGATCGCGTAAAGGCGCTATTAAAGAATGTATAGCTGCTTCTTCTGGTAACCATGCGCAAGGCGTGGCTTACGCCTCCTCACTATTAGGCATTAAGTGTACTATTGTAATGCCGGAGCACACTCCCGTAGCTAAGGTATTTGCCACTAAGGGTTATGGAGCTAACGTACTACTATATGGGAGGACTTACGATGACTCCTACCTAAGAGCTTTAGAATTAGCTAAGGAGAGAGGAGCTGAATTCGTACATCCTTTCGACCACCCGGATGTAATAGCCGGCCAAGGGACTATAGGATTAGAGGTATTCAGGGCTTTAAGGGAAGTAGAGGCCGTAGTAGTACCCGTAGGAGGAGGTGGTCTAATATCGGGTATAGCTATCGCCTTAAAGAATTTAAGGAGGGGTATAAAGGTGTACGGGGTTCAGCCTAAGGGAGCTCCATCGGCTACTTTATCCTTTAAGAAGGGCAGGATAGTAAGGGTAGGGAACCCTGAGACCATAGCTGACGCTATAGCTGTTAAAGCACCTGGAGAATTAACCCTAAGTATAATGGAGGAATTGATCGACGACATGGTATTAGTAGACGAGGACGACATAGTTAGGGCTATGTTCTTATTGTTGGAGAGGGCTAAGTGCGTAGCCGAGCCGGCTGGAGCTTTAGCTTTAGCGGCTTTAGAGGGGGGTATTTTAAAGCTTGAAGGAAGGAAAGTGGCTTTGATCATAAGTGGGGGGAATGTCAACATGTCATTGCTTTCGAGGGTAGTGGAGAGAGCTCTTTTAATCGAGGGTAGGGAAGTTAAACTTAGGGGGGTTCTACCCGATAGGCCAGGTACCCTTAAATCCGTACTCGAGATCTTAGCTGAAGCCAAGGCTAATATATTATCGATAGAACATGATAGGACTAATTTAAATTTAAAACCCCATCAAGCTCAGGTTACTATAACGTTAGAACTCCCCTCAAGTAGTTATCTTAAGGAGCTTATCTCCAGATTAGCTAGCAGGGGATTTAAATTTAAGGTAACTAGTATAAATTAACATGACAGTTAAGGAGGTAATATCTTCCAATAAGGCCCCCAAGCCTATAGGTCCTTACTCCCAGGCGATTAAGGTAGGACGGTTCTTATTCGGTTCGGGCCAAGTACCTATAGATCCCCTTACTGGCAGAATAGTTGAGGGCGATATGAGGGTCCAAACTAGGAGGGTTTTAGAAAACGTTAAAGTCATCTTAGAGGCATCGGGCTATAGTCTAAGGGATGTAGTTAAGGTAACAGTATATTTAAAGGATTTAAGCTTATTTGAAGAGTTCAATGATGAATACTCCAAGTACTTCTCGGAGGAACCGCCAGCTAGGACTACGGTGGAGGTAAGTAATCTACCTAAGGGGGCCTTAATAGAGCTAGATTTTATAGCTTTTAAGTAGTTTACCTATCGAATCCCTATAAGGGGGCCTTAAGATGCCCCTTTCGGTAATTATGCCGGTAATTAATTCAGGAGGGGTTATATCAAATGCATAGTATATAGCCTCGACGCCTTCAGGGGCTATCCTCTTCCCCATGAAATATACTACCTCATCCGAAGGTCTTTTCTCTATGGTTACCTTCTCCAATGGTGTACGTGGATCTATAGTACTAGTGGGAGCGACTACGTAGAAAGGTATGTTCCTTTCCCTGCATACCAGTGCTAGCGGATAGGTACCTATTTTGTTTATTACGTACCCCTCCTTAGTTATCCTATCAGCTCCTACTAGCGCTATATCTATTTTCTCCTTTAAGGTTACGATACCTATGGAATTATCGGTTATTAATTTGACGGGGATCCCAGCTACCTTTAATTCGAACGCCGTAAGCCTAGCTCCCTGAAGATAGGGTCGAGTTTCCATAACTATAACCCTTATCCTCTTACCGCTTTCAAAGGCCTTATATATAGGGGCGGTAGCTGTACCGTAGTAGGTAGTAGCTAAGGAACCGGCATTACATACGGTTATAACCGTAGAACCATCCTTTAAGAGTTTCTCACCTACTTCACCAATCTTTTTATTTACCTCTTCGTCTTCCTTAGCTATCTTTAAAGCTTCCTTAACTACTAATTCCTTCAATTCGCCTATACTTGAAGCTACTTTAGCTACCTTCATTAACCTATTTAAAGCCCAGAAAAGATTATAAGCAGTAGGCCTAGCCCTCTTCACCTCTTCACATACCTTGCTTAAGAAATTAAGCGCTTCTTTAACATCCACATCCTTAAACCTTAATGAAGCTAAAGCTATAGTGAAAGCCGCTGCTACTCCTATAGCCGGAGCCCCCCTAATTTCCATGTCCTTTATAGCTTTTATTAATCTCCTGTAATCCCCAGTTATTATAAATTCTAACCTCTCTGGTAACGATAATTGGTTTATAAACCTTACCTTACCATTAACCCACTCAATAGTTCTAGGGAGGTTTAACACGTGTAATATTCATTAAATTTAGGAAATTTAAATTATCGTTGTCAACCTCACACCATTATTATGATGGCTCTACCTTCCGAGATGGCTTGAGCTACCTTCCTCCTAGCGGAATCTAAGCTCCTCCATAAGCTACCTCTTGAGATCCCCATCCTTTTCGCCGCTTCCTCTTGGGTTAATCCCAAGAAGTAAACTAACCTTAAAGCTTCAGCTTCCTCAGGTGTTAAATATACTGGTTCCAAACCCCTTATAGGTTCACCATTAGAAAAAGGTACGAATATTATGTTCTTAGGCTTAAAACTTAGGAGGCGTGGCTTAGGGGGTCTACCCGGCCCTCTTCCCCATCCTCTTCTCCACCACCATCCTCTTCTCCACAAACTTCATCCCCCATCCTTAAGTAACCGTTCCCCGATCTCTAATTACCCCGACCGGATTATTCCTCCGCTTAAATATTTACCTTTATATCCTAGTAAAAAGTATTTTTTAGTACTGCTGGGAGGCGGGTTAATTCATGATATTAACTGTTAGGGAGTTAAGGGGAGGTAGGCCTTTATCCCTCTTAGTAATAGAAGACTTAGGCCCTTTAAGAGCTCTATCCAATCCCATTAGATTTTCCATACTGAAATCCCTGGCTCATTCCCCCTCTTATGCTAAGGAATTAAGTGAGAGGATGGGACTAAGTGAGCAACTAATTTATTATCACCTGAGTAAGTTAAGGGAGCAAGGGCTTATAGAGGAAGTAGGAGAAGTAAAAAGGAGGGGAGGTAAGGCAGTCCTTTACTCCTTAAATGTAGATGGTTATGCCGTACTTTTCAGGAAGGGAATTAGCGAGGGAGGAGGCCTCTACCTACCTAGCTTCGTGAGGAAAGTATTGGAGGGGGATAGGGTCCTTTTAGTACTTAGTAGTCCCGAACCACATGGTCCCTTTAGGAGTAGGGGTAGGGATCATTATATGGCGGCTGAATTAGCTTATAAGTTAGGGGCGCTAACTGGGGATCCCTTTAAAATCAGAGTAACTTTAGATACCTTAATTAAGGAGGAGGAATTAAGCGAGAATTTAATAATCTTCGGAGGGCCTGCAGTGAACGTAATAACGGCTAAAATTAACGACATCCTACCGGTTTATTTCGATGTAGCTAAGGACAATATCCTAATATCTAGGGTAACAGGTAGGGCTTACCATGAGGACGAATGCGGGGTAATAGAAGTCGTACCTAATCCCTTTAATAAGGACAAATGGATATTGCTAATAGCCGGTAAGAGGCTATCTGGGACTAGGGCTGCCTTAATGGCTTTACTTAAGAAGGGTAAGGCGTTAGAAGGTAAGATAGCGGGTAATGGATTAGCTAGGGTAGTAGAGGGAGTGGACGAGGATGGGGATGGCATAATAGACGACGCGCTCATCTTGGAGTAATAGAGCTAAGTTAGCTTAAGGAGTAGCGATTTAAGGGTCCCTTCGAAAACCCTATAGGTTTCCTCATCGTATAGGCAGAAGATTACCTTCTTCAATTTAGTAGCTATCTTAGCGTACTTAAGTACCGTAGATAACATGGCCTTAGCACTTAACTCTTTAGGACATCCGAAAGCTCCCGTGGAAATAGCGGGAAAGGCTATGCTTTTAATGCCTAACCTCTCCGCTAACTTTAAGCTATTTAAAGTAGCTAAGGAGAGCTTCTTTTCTTCCTCCCCCTCCCCCCATTTGGGTCCTACTGCATGGATTACATATTTGGCCTTTAACTTACCGGCCGAAGTAGCTATAGCGCCCCCTACGGGTACCGGTGCATACTTACGCGCCTCGTTCTCTATTTCCTTTCCTCCTTTCCTCTTTATAGCTCCTGCTACCCCTCCTCCCATCCACATGTAAGAATTGGCGGCATTAACTATAGCCTCCGCGTCTACTTCAGTAATATCCCCTTTGATCAATACTATCCTTAACCTACGTACGCTTACTTCAAAGACCAAAGCCCATCTCCCTCCTAGCTCTCCTCCCCTATAGGGGGAGGAGGCGTCGTAACTAAGGTATAACCTATCCATCCTATTATAAAGAGGATGGTCAGCACTAATACGCCAGCGGTTAATTTGAGTACTAAAATAGCGTATTTAGGGTTAAGGAGGGCGTAAACATATACTACGGCTATTATGGTCGATAGGATCATTATAATTAATCCTACTATTTGATCTCTACTCATACCTTTAGTCCCCCGTAATTTTATGATAACTTTACGCCTTTAATTAATGAAAATATCGAGTTAGCTAGCTCGGAACTAGAAGCTGCTAATACGCTTAAATCAGTTATCGTATCTACCCTACCATCGAGTTCTTCCATTTCTCCACTCAGTATGACACCTCCGCCCTCCTTAACTATTAGGTAAGCTGCTGCTATATCCACGTTCCTAGTTCTACCGCTTAAGTCTACGAAGGCATCAAAAATTCCTGCCCCTACATAGGAAAGCTCGAGCGATGTAGATCCTAAGTTCCTAACTCTTTTAGCTACGTTGAGTAAAGAAGTTAAGATATCCAACTTACTAGCTTTAGCGTAATGGGTTATAGGTATGGATATTATGGCTTCCTCTACTTGCTTAACCTTAGAGGTTTTCACCCTTTTACCATTAACGAATACTCCGAAACCTCTATAGGCTTCGAAGAAATCTCCGCATCTTACATCCATCACCCCTCCGGCACTTACATCGCTTAACCTTTTTCCCTCGGCTATAGCTATGGAAATTGAAAACTTTAGAAAGTCCCTAGTAGCGTTTAAACTACCATCTATGGGATCGACTATTACGAAGGGAGGGCCTCCTTTACCTACTTCTACTACTCCGCTCTCCTCGCTAACCACCGTGGAGTTAGGAAAGGCACTCCTAATGTTCTCTAGGATTAATTCCTCAGCTACTTTATCTATCATTAAGGTACTATCTCCTCCAGCGCCCTTACCTACCTCCCTAAAGAAGTAAGGATTTAACCTACTCAGTACCTCTCCTCTTACCCTCCTCAGTACCTTATTGAGGAACTCCCTATATTCCCTCATCTTAAACCCTTGATCTTAACTACTTTTGATAAATGCCTAGGTTTATCGGGGTTTAAATTCCTCCTTACGGCTGAATAGTAAGATAGTAGGTGGATCGGCGTTATGAAGAGAGCTGAAGCCTCCAATGGATCCTCTACTCCAACCCTTATTACCATGTCTCCATCACCTTCGTAATTAGTTATTAAAGTTATCTTAGCGCCTAGAGAGCGTACCTCGTGTATTAAATCTAGATAAAGATCATAATGCTCATCCTTAGTTAGGAAGGCTATCACGTAGACCCCTTTCTCTATTAAAGCTTTAGGCCCGTGCCTGAACTCCAGCAGGTAGTAGGTAACCGATGGTATTAAACTAGTCTCGGTTAATTTAATTGAAGATTCTAAGGCTATAGGGTAAGTATAGGAATGCCCTAAATTTACCGCTAATTTAGCCTTAGAAAATTCTTCTGAATATTCCCTTAAGCGAAGTTCATAATTATTTATTAACTCCCCTAATCTATAGGGTAGTTCCCCGCTTAGATCATAACCCTTACTTACTTTAAAGGCGCGTAATAAGGCTAAGCAACCGGCCAGGAACGTCTTGGTCATCACTATGCTCTCCTCCCTTCCTCCTCCCATGGAAGCGTAACCTATGGAAGCTTTAGCTAAACTGCTACTAGGATCATTAGTTATCGCGAATAACCTTAACCCTCGTCTCGCTATTTTTAACGCTACGTTAAGGGTCTCGCTAGTTTCCCCAGATCTCGAAATAGCTATAGCTAAATCGTCCTTCCTCAACTTATTTATGAAATAGTCGAACTCGGATGAAGGCATGGCATAAGTTTCGGGACCTAAATCTAAGGCCTCAGCTACTTTAGCTCCGTAGAGGGCTATATTATAGGAAGAACCGCACCCGAAGAGAAAGATCCTACTAGAGGAACTTACCTCCTCTGCCAGCGCTTTAACTCCTTCATCCTTCATGACGATCGAGATAGCTGAAGGTCCTTCCTTAGCTTCCTTTATCATATAGTGTATCATTCTTCATCACCTAATATCTTCAATGCATTTAAACGTAAAATAGCTTCCTCGATCTCCTCCTTAAGTCCTACCCCCCTTAAGGCTCTAACCATCTTAGGTATTTCTATCCTAGGGTAATCAGATCCGAAGATTATCTTCTCGTTTAAGAACCTTTCAACGAACCTCTTAGGTACTAATTCCGTTAATAAGTATCTAAGGTGCTCGTTAGGGGATCCCGTAAACGTATTTGATATGTCCAAGAATACGTTATCGTTCCTTAAGGCTACCGCTATGGCGTCCCATACCCATGGCCAACCGAGATGGGATAATACTATCTTTAAGTTAGGAAATCTCCTAGCTACGTTATCCCAGATTAAGGGTTTACAGTACTCTAATGAGGTCGAAGGGAACCAACTTAGCCCCGTATGTACTATTAAAGGTAAATTTAACCTCTCCAGCTCTCCGTAAAGCTGTAAAGCTCTTTGGGAGAGGGGATCGAAATCTTGAATGGAGGGATTTAGCTTTAACCCCCTTAACCCTAAATTTATCACCTCCTCCTCGAGAAGTTCCCTTAAACTTCCTTCGCGATAGGGATGTAAACTCCCGAAGCCTACGAACTTGCTCGGGTACTTCTTAACTATTGACGCTACTTCCTCATTGCTAGGCAAACTGCAATTAGCCTTGACTGAACAATCCAAAGCCAATAATACGCCTCTCTCTACCGAAGCTTCTTGCATCTGACTTAGAAGAGTTTCCAAAGGTTGTGGAGAGGTTCTAAGCCCGAAGACTTCCCTTTGACATTTATACTTATCTTCATCTATTACCTCGCTTACTAAGGGATGTATGTGAAAATCTACTACCGGCAAGTTCATTCACCTAATACGGTTATAACTAATGTCCTCTCCTTAGGGCCGTCGAACTCTGCTAAGTACACGTTCTCTCTTGATCCTAGAAGTAGCTCGCCATCCCTTAACGGTATTACTACATTTAATCCCACTAATATGCTCCTTAAGTGAGCCCAAGCGTTTACTGCCATCCTCCCATCCTTATAAAAATAGTGGTGATGGAAGTAATCTCCGTCGTCCCTAACTGCTTCGTTGAAGTAATTAATTACGTCCCTCTCTAATCCCCTCTCATTTTCGTTTATGAAAATGCCTGTAGTGGTATGTTTAGAAAAGACCAATGCCAAGCCCTCCTTAATACCTGACTCCTTAATTAACTCTCTTACCCTATCGGTTATGTTAATTATCTCCCTCTCCCTTTTAGATACCACCTTAAATTCCCTCATGTAGACCCTCATTAGGTCACCCCTTTATCCCTAAAGCGAATCGGTAATTTTTAGCTTTTTTGAGGGATTAAGGTTTAATATTTACTAAGTTAGTATAATGTGGGTCTTCCTAAGTGAAGGCGATAAAGGTAAGTGTGATAATTACTCCTCATGAAGTACTTAGGGATGTTTACGTTTTAGTAGATGAGGTTAAAGGGGTAATTAAGGGCTTATATCATAGCGAACCGAGCGGAGTAAGGGAATTGGAGGAATACCCTGAGGGTATCATGATCCCCGGGATGATAGATTTACATATACATGGAGCTTATGGTAGGGACGTAAGCGAGGGGGAGGTAGAGGCTTTAGAAGGTATAGCGATGAACTTGGTTAAACATGGCGTTACCTCCTTCTTACCTACTATAGTTACGTCTCCTTTACCTACTATCGAGAAGGCCCTTAAGTCGGTTAAGGAGGCCCTAAGGAGAGGAATTAAGGGGGCTAAGATCTTGGGCGTTCATTTAGAGGGACCTTACTTAAATCCCGAGAGAGCTGGAGCTCAACCCTTAGAATATTTAAGGGAACCTAACCTAGTTGAATTTACTAAGTTATATGAGGCTTCAAGCGGTTTATTTAAGAGGATTACTATAGCCCCCGAACTTAAAGGTTCCTTAGAGATCTTAAGGGAAGCTAGGAAGAAGGGGGTATTAGTCTCCCTAGGACATAGTAATGCTACTTACAAGGAAACCGTTAAGGCTATAGATGAAGGAGCGATATTAGCTACCCATCTTTTTAACGGTATGAGGCCCTTTCACCACAGGGAACCGGGAATGGTAGGAGCCTTCCTGGAAAGAGGAGATACCTATGTAGAAGTAATAGCCGATTTAATCCATTTACATAAAGCTACCTTAAGGTTAGTATATTACTGTAAGGGTTGTGAGCGCATAGTACTAGTTACCGACTCCATAGCAGCTACTGGGTTACCTGACGGAATTTACAATTTAGGAACAAGGGAGGTGATAGTTAAGGGGGGTGTTTGTAGATTAAGGGATGGTACGCTAGCCGGTAGTACTTTAACTATGGATAGAGCCTTAAGGAATATGGTTAAAGAGGTAGGGGTACCTTTAAGGGAGACCGTTAAAATGGCTACCTATAATCCCGCTAGGCTTATAGGGGAGGGAGGAATAGGCGAAATAACCGTAGGGAGTAAAGCTGACATAGTTATATTGGACAGGAGCTTAAGGGTAGTAGCTACATATGTCGAGGGGGTTAAACTATATCAAGATAAATAGCTATATGATCCCCTCTCAAGAAGCGAGAACTACCCTTCTTTCGATTTAAAAGCTTTAAGTAGTAAATCCTGTAAGTAATCCTCTATCTTATCCGCTAATTCGTTTAGGTCGAGGCCCTTATCGCCCCCCTTATAGACCTTGAAGAACTTACATAACTCTACTATTGGACAATGTTCCGGTAATACCATCTTATCCTCTTTTAACTCATAATTAGAGAGGTAACCCCTAACTAAGCTAACTATATGGTGTATAATAATGGAATTCCTCAATAATTCTTTTTCGTCCATTTTACTCACTCTAAAAGAATAATGGGTAGTTAACTTAATTTAAACTTCTCCTTTAAGGATTCCTTCCTTTCCTCCTCGGTTAATTGGTAAAGGTACCTAATGAGCTCTTCCTCCTCACGGCTTAGTTCTTTACCCCTACTCCTGTACATCCTCCTTTGTATCTTTATAACTTCCTCTAATTCTAGTTCCACTATTTTGCCATTTAAAGATTTAGAATATATGACAAATGAAGGAACGTCCTCGAATACCGTACCATATAAGTGCGAAGCTAAACCTACTTTCTTACCGGTATATATAAGGACTCCTATAGCCGTTTTAACCATGTCCCCTATGAAACAACCTAACTTTCTAAGGCCCGTACTTATCCTAATCCCTCCTATATTAACCTTTACGATACCATAAGTATTCTTTAAATCTGAATTAGTAGTTAGAGCCCCCAAGTTAACCCATTCCCCTATATAAGCTTCACCTAGGAATCCTTCGTGGGCTTTATTGCTATTAGCGTGGATTATTACGTTCTTTAATTCGCCTCCTACCTTGCAATGCGGACCTACGTTAGTTCCAGATCTTATTAATGAATCACTTACCACTGTACATTCATCTCCTATATAACTAGGCCCCTCTAATCTGCTCCCGGACTGTATTACTACGTTCCTACCTATTACTACCGGTCCCTTACGTACATCTATTATGGTATAATCCTCCACTGAGGAACCTTCGCCTAAACTAAACAATTCACCGCTTCCGTAAATGGATACGTAATTACCTAACTCCCCTTTTATCTTCCCCCTAACGTAATCCTCCCTCAATAGTTCCTTATTTAAGGAGATTAACTGCCAAGGGTATTCTATGACGTTTAACCCGCTTACCTCGATTCCCCCTACTGTCCTCTTTAATGAACTTATCGTCTCCCGATTTATCATCCACCTATCGCTTATTAAGGGCTCTAATGATCTAGCCCTTAACTTAGCTAATATTAAACTATCACCCGAAAAGAAAGCTACCTCGTTAGGGGAATCGATGACCTTACTTAATAGGTTCTCATATTCACCCTTAGGAAGGAGTCTTCCGTTAATGAGTAATACTGTCTCATCGTTAGGTATTTCATTTACCTTAATACCGTACTGTTGCCTATATACGTCCGCTAGGTAATTGCGCATATAGAAGTAAACTTCCCAATCAGGTTTTTTAAAGTGTAATAATCTCTCGCCTAATTTAAATAAGCCCGTTCTCAGTTCGTAAACCGGTCTAGTGTAAGTTAATGGGTAAAAATTAGTTACTTTATGATCTTCGAAGAGAGCTATAATCATTTCCCCTTGAACCTCTCTATGGCTTTAATTATCCTCTTCTCCGCTTCCTCCGCTCCCTTCCACCCCTTTACCTTAACCCACTTCCCAGGTTCTAATTCTTTATAATGCTCGAAGAAGTGCCTTATTTTATCTTTGAGAGCTTGAGGTAAGTCGTTTACGTCCCTTATCTTCGCGAATCTAGGATCTACTTTATCCACAGGTACACATATTAACTTACTATCAGGCCCTTCCTCATCCTCCATGAGGAGCAGTCCTATGGGCCTAACCTTAATTACACAACCAGGTATTAAAGGATCGTGATTTATGACTAAGGCATCGAGGGGATCCCCATCCTCCTCTAGGGTACCTGGTATGAAGCCGTAATTGAAAGGATAGCTCATGGATGTGTAAAGTACCCTATCAACTTTAATTAGTCCAGCTTTTCTATCTAGTTCGTACTTTATATTGCTACCCATAGGTATTTCTATTATTACGTTTACCTCCTTAGGTGCTTTTTCTCCAGCCCCTAAACCCTTAAGGTAAGCCATAGCTCACCCCCTAACCTTTATTAGACGGTAATTCTATTAACCTTAAAGCGTTACGGTAGTAACGGTTAAAGAGGTGCGAGGATACGGTTAGTATATACTTAGTGACCGATATAGATGGTACCATTACGTGCGGAGGAGGCTTAATAGATGTAGAAGCAGTAAAGTACATAAGGCTCCTTGAAAAACATGGTGTTAAAGTAATATTAGCATCCGGTAATGCATATCCGGTGGTAATAGGGTTAAAGGAATACTTAGGAGCTAGCCCCCCTGTAATAGCGGAAAATGGGGGAGTAATAGGTCAAGAGGGAGGGTTTAGGGTTTTAGGCAATAACGGAAGGGCTAAGGAGGCTTTAAACTTAATATTAAAGAGGTTTAGTGATGAAGTTTACGGATCGTGGCAGAACCAGTTTAGGTTCTCGGATTTCGCTTTATATGTTAAGGGAGGGGATAGAGGGGAAATAGTCAAAGCTATAAGGAGGTATTTAAGGGAGGAGGATTTTAAAGACGTAGAAGTAGTAAATAGTAAAGTAGCCCTTCACGTTCATACAGTAGGCGTAAGTAAGGGCAATGCATTAAAGCAGGTATTGAATTTAAACGAAGGTAGGTCCTTTAAATTAGTGGCAGTAGGGGATAGTGAGGTAGATATTAGCATGTTTAAGGTAGCCGATTTTAAGGTAGCCCTATCTAACGCTAGTGAAGTTCTTAAATCGCTAGCTGATTACGTAACTAGAGGAGAAGAAGGTAAGGGCTTTGTAGAGATGGCTAAGTTATTATTAGAGAGAAAGCTATTTTAGCCCTAAAACCCTCTTAGCTTCCTTAGACATCTTATCGGGACTCCACGGGGGATCCCATACTAATTCTACCTTTACCTCCTTTACACCCTTTAGCTTCTTAACCGCCTCCTTAACCATTTCCGGTAGTAGGTTAGCTAACGGACATAAGGGATTAGTTAAGGTCATCTTTATGAAAACCTTCCCATCATCTACTTTAACCTCGTAGATTAACCCTAAATCTACTACATTTACCAAAGGTATCTCAGGATCGTAAACCTCCCTTAAGGCCTCTAATACCTCCTCCTTACTTACCTCAGCCATACCTTGGATATGCCTAGCTCATTTATAAATCAATAGGTACTTATATATCCTTAAATCCGTACGTTACCTTTTTCCTCCTAAGCTCTCTCTTCGTTAATGTGAAGGTAGTACTTTACGACGTAGGTATAAAGGAAGTCGAAGAACTTACCGCTAAGATAGGCTGGTCCTCTATAATGCTTACTCCTTGTATAAATTCGGAAGTCGACGATAGTAAACTAAAAGGGTTATTAAAGGCCGCCGTTAAGCTTAGGCTAGGTAGCGTACTCGATTTCCCGTATTACATATTTACTTTTGAGGGGGTTTCTAGGGCCTTTACGCACCAATTAGTTAGGCATAGGATGGCCGCTTATGTACAGCAAAGCCTTAGAAGAGTTAAGGTAAGCTCCGAGCTAAGCCCGGAGGATCCTTGGTTCATCATACCTCCAAGTTTAGTTATTAAAAGTAAGGAATTAATTTTAACTTACGTAAGGAGGCAAATAGAGGCTGGCAGTACCTACTTAAAGTTAATTCAAAGCGGAACGCCGCCTGAGGACGCTAGGTACGTCCTACCCATAGGGGTTAAAACGTTCATAAACTGTATTATGAACGCTGAAGAATTATTACACGTAATTAAAGTAAGGACCTGTACCGATGCCCAATGGGAAATAAGGAAGGGGTTCCTAGCATTATTAGTAGGTTTAAATGTTCTCTCACCCGAGATCTTCTCCTACGCTGGCCCTCATTGCGTATACGACGGTAAGTGTAGAGGTAGGGGTAACTGGTCCTGTTTTGAAAAAGTTAAATCCTTAATAGGGAGGATTAGGGCTATAGCAGGGGAGGCGAGAAAAACCTATGAAGGAAAAGGTTACTTACGTTTAGATTTAACGGAGTTATTGGGGTTTAAGGCTCCGGATGAATTAAAGAAGGAAATAGGAAAGGAGTTAGGCTTAGAAGGTCCAATAAACTTAGATTATAAAGTCGAATTAGTAATTAGGAATGTGAGAAACTGTTTAGAGAAATAACATAGTAGCGAAGACCTTAGCGTCTCCTATAACGTTACTTAATTTACAATATTCATTGGGTTTATGAGCCGTCTTATCTACGGTAGACCATACGGCAGCTCCATATCCCCTCCTTCTAAAGGAAGCTGCGAAGGTTCCCCCTCCTATTCCCCCTACCTTAGCTTCTACGCCTTTAACTATTTTAATTGCTCTCTTCAATCTAACTACTACTTCGCTATTAGGATCGGTAGGAGGAGGGGCTTCTGCCTTCTGTACTACTTCTATCTTTATCTTAACGCCATAAGCCTTCTCGAAATAAGGTTTTAAGTCGTTTATTAGCCTAAGTACTTGATTTATTTTGTAAACCGGCAATATCCTACAATCGAAATATATTACGTCCTTTCCCGGTATGGTATTTACGTTGCCTACGTTTTCCTCCTTCCTAGTGGGTTCAAAAGTAGAGGTAGGAGGGATGAAAAGCGGATCTACCGCATTAAACCTTTCATGTAGTAAAGCATCTAACGCTAAGCAGAACTTCATACCCACTCTATGGGCATTTAGAGCCTCCGAAGGTAAGCTAGCATGCCCCTGTTTACCCAGGGTAATTACCTTAAACCATAAGATACTCTTCTCCGCTACCTCTATGAAGTCTCCGTTAGGCTCACCTGCGTCTGGAACTACTATGAGATCACCCTTATTAACCGGTTTAAGTTCATCTAATACCCTCTCTATACCATACTTACTGCCGGCCTCCTCATCGGAAGCCATTATTAAACCTAAGCTTAACTTAGGAGTTATATTAGAATCGATTAAGGCTTTAGCTACTAAAATGGAGGAAACTATGGCTTGACAATTATCCTCGCTCCCCCTACCATAAATTTTATCCCCTATCATTAACGGTTCGTAAGGATCGCTTGACCAAAGACCCCTATCGCCTTCCGGTACGGTATCTAAATGTGAAACTAACCATAATTTCCTCTCTTCCTGCCCTTTTAAGGTAGCTATTATATTAGGCCTAATCCCTCCCTCAGCTCTTTCATCCTTTACATCGTAGCTGGTTACCTTCAATCCTAGTTCACTAAGTACCTCCTTTAGGTACTTACCCCTCCTATATTCCCCAGGACCCCCGAAACTAGGATTTACTGCTTTCGCTCTTATAAGTTCCTTAAGTAATTCAACGGCATATTCCTTAAGCTCATCTATGCGCTTTAAAACTTTATTTAGCTCGTTAACCACGAAGGTACCACCTTTAAGGCTCATTAAAGCTTACTTCCTTATAAATAACTTACTTAATACCTCCTCGGTTACCATCAGTTTAGCTCCGTAAATTTCCCTCATATAGTTTAGGAAAATTTCCTGCCTCTCGGGCTTAGTAGCTAGTGTTGCATCTTTAACTACTACTATCCCGTAACCCCTGAAAAAAGCACCCGCTGCTGTATGTAAAACACATATATCTGTAGCTAAACCCGTAAGGATTACTTTATCCGCCTTTAGCTCCCTTAGTAAAAGGTCGAGATCCGTCCCCATAAACCCATCATATCTCCTTTTTTCCACTACGTAATCCCTCCTGGTTGGGGAAAGTTCGTCTATTATCTTACTTCCTATTTCCCCTTTTAAGGCGTGATCCCCCCATAATTTCAATTCATGATCTATTCCCTTGAGGTGGGAATCGCATAGGTATATTACCGGGGTACCGCTATCCCTAGCTCCTTTAATTAAAGCAGCTATATTACCTATAATGGTCTCGGCTCCCCTGAGGGCTAATTTACCCCTTATGAAATCGTTAAGCATATCTATTACTAATAGCGCATAACCCATAGGAGCACCGATTTATTAATCCTTTTGAAACTTATAGCTTTCGGTGTAACGAATGTCCCATGTAATAAGGAACTTCGAAGAATTAGTAAGTAAGGGAGGTAGTGGTAGGGAAGTCGCATTAAAGTTATTAGAGGAAGGGCTTAGGGCTGCCGATCCCCAAATCGCCGTTAAGAGGAGTTTAGTAGTGGAAGGTGATAATCTATTAGTTAGAGGTATCCGCTTAGATCTCTCTAAAATAGGTAGGATAATAGTAGTCGGAGCTGGTAAGGCGTCCGGCTTCATGGCTAAGGCCGTAGAGGAGGTACTAGATGATAGGATAAATGAGGGATTCGTAATAGTACCTAAAGGTTCTCCTTTACCTCATCTTAAAAAGGTTAAATTATGGGAAGCGGATCATCCCATACCATCAGAAAGGGGGGTAGAGGGAGCTAAAAAGATAACTAGGTTAGTGAGAGAAGTAGCGGGAAACGATACCTTGATTATAACTTTGATCTCGGGAGGCGGTTCAGCTTTAATGCCTCTACCAGCCGAAGGTATATCCCTTGAGGATAAGAAGGAATTGACGAGGTTATTACTTAAGAGCGGCGCATCCATCGATGAGATAAACGTAGTTAGGAAACATGTCTCGGCCATTAAGGGAGGGAGGTTAGCTAAGTTAGCTTATCCCTCTAGGCTTATCAGTTTAATAGTATCGGACGTAGTAGGAGATAGGTTAGACTTAATAGCTTCTGGACCTACTTCACCCGACCCCTCCACGTTCTCGGACGCCCTTAATATAATTAAAAGGTACGGTTTAGAGAATAAAGTACCTCCTAGTATTTTAAATTACATATTAAGGGGAGTTAGGGGGGAGGTACCGGAGAGTCCTAAGCCAGGGGACTCCATATTCAATAAAGTAAATAACGTAATAGTAGCTAGTAATAGGCTTTCGTTAACAGCTATGAAGGAAGTAGCGGAACGGTTAGGTTATCGAGCGCTCTTCTTAACTTCCTATATGGAGGGGGAAGCTAGGCATGTCGGTAGGTTCCTATCCTCGATATGTAAGGAAATCTATTACAACGACGTACCCGTACGGAAACCAGCCGTGATATTAGCTGGAGGGGAAACTACGGTAACAGTAATAGGTAGGGGTAAGGGAGGCAGGAATCAAGAATTAGTATTGGGAGCATTCAAGGGCTTAAGCGACTTAAGGAATGTCGTATTAGCTTCCATAGGTAGCGATGGAATAGATGGAGTTACCGATGCAGCTGGAGCTTTACTAGATGAAAACGTAGTACGTAAAGCTAAGGAATTACGTTTAGATCCTGATACCTTCTTAGCTGATAACGATAGCTATACCTTCTTTAGGAAGATAGGAGATGGCCTAATATACACCGGTTACACTGGTACTAATGTTAACGACTTAACCGTAGCATGTATAGGTACAACGTAATTCAAGGGATGAATTTGAGAGATTAACTTAAATTTCCCTTCTACTTTTAATTACAATCACGATCCTTAATAGTACCATGTGTTAAAGAACCTATGTTCCTTTAGTCCTCTAAGGCCTTCATCTAGGTAACCCCTACATACTTCCTTAAATGGACATTCCTTTAGCCCTAAAAAATCGCAATTATCGCAATTAGCATTCCTCCACCTACAGCATTTCCTACTTACATTCCAAACTATATCATCTAAATAAGTAGGTTCGATGCCACTAAGTTCAGCTAGCTTCTTAAAAGCCCTCCTAATTAAGGATCTTATAGCTACGTCCTCCTCCCACGATACTTCCCTATTGGAAGGGAAATTATTGCATGGTTCTACCATCCCTGTCCTTAAAGATAATCTAACTAAGTGGTTATCAATAGGTACTTGTAGGTTCTCCGGATCCCTTATCCTTAAAATCCCTCTCCTCTCTAAGAACTTTATTAAAAGGAATGATTTCTTCTCAATCGGATCGTTATACGCTAAAAACGCCTTTAAGGAACTAAGTAAGCCTTTACCGTAAGCGTTCATTAGCTCCTTAACGCCTCCTACCAAGCGCAATACTTCCCCACCGTATAAGGCCCTTATCTTCTCCCCCGCATCCCTAAGTAATTCGTACCTTAATTTAAGGCCTAAGGGCTCCTTCATCCTACCTCCGTGGGTAAGCCATTTCCTTACTTCGGCTAAGGTTAAAGTGGCCATACGTTCCGGGGAGAAGAAGTCCCTATCTTCCGAGTACTTTATAGCCCCTAATCTATATAGGAGATCTGAACCCCTTAGCCTCCTCCCGTTTACCTCCCCTTCCCAGGGGCTTTCAGGCAGGTGGGTTCTGTGATCTACAGCTACCATGAAGAAGAAGTACCTAGCTACATCCTCCTCCTCATCCCCCTTAGGCGGGTAATAATCTACCGAGTCGAATGGGTCCCAGGGGTAAATCTTAGCTAGTTCCCTAACCTTTTCCGCTAACTTTGCTATGACCTCTACGCTTAATCTAAGCATTATCCCCCTCTAGAGTTACTCCTTCGCGTAGGATTTTCCTTAGCCCGAAGAGTAAGGATACGCTACCCGTAGTTATGGTTTCGAAGACTACGGTAGTTAACCTCGTAAGTAAGGTAGCCGTTACCGCTATTTCCTTACTTATTCCTAATAGCATAAACGTAGCGGACATGGCTATATCTAATAAGCCAGCATTAACCGGGATGCCTAACGGTATATTATCCACCGCCCCGTAAATGGGGTAAGCTAGGGATAGCAACCAGAAACTTACCGGATGACCTAAAGCCTTAAAGTAACAGTAAGGTATCATTATTCCCGCGCTCCAATGGAGTAATAGTAAAGCGAACGCTATAGCCATGTAGCTCCTCCTTTCCCTTATAATAGCCATGGATTTCTTAAGGGATAAAGCTCCTTCGGTTAGGGATGCGGCATACTTTTTAAATTTGGTCTTAGAAAGTATATTCAATAACTTATCACATAGAAAGTCGACTAGACGGTTAAAGGTTCCTATCCGTATTATAGTGAGGAAACCTAACGCTACTAAACTTAGCGAAGCAAATGCGAAGAGAAAGGCTTCCTTGTAGAGAGGTTTAGCTACCGTTAAGCCTTTCAACCATACGTACATTAAGCCCATTAGTAGGTAGGAGGCGAAAGCGAGGGAGCCCAGCAACCTTTGTACTACTACAGTAGCGAGGGATTTACTGTAGTCTAAATCATATACCTTTTTTAAATAATATAATCTAATGGCCTCCCCTGTAGTAAAAGCAGCCGGTACCATCATATCGCCTAGCCATCCCATAGTTACCGCTATTAGCGAGTCCCTTAATTTCAGGTTAACGAGTATTACCTTTACTAAGAAATACCAGGAGGTAGCGTAAAGTAAGATGAAGGTTACATCAAAAAGTAAGGCTAAGGAGACGTACCTTAAATCTAACGTACCGAGTAATTTAATTACCTTATTGATATCTACGCCTACTATTATCATGAATGCCATAAAGGATAATATCCCTACGGATAGTAGCGCTAGGACTAACTTCCTGTTTAACTTCATGAAGTCCTTTAACCTCCTAAGGTAATGGCGTGTAGAGATAGGCGATTAGCGAATATATTTCTTATTTCGCGTGCTTAAGGTTAAGGTTTAAGGGGAGGCTGTTAAATAGTCTTAACCTTAACATGTTAGCTTAGGTGAAGAACTTGGAGGAAGCCCATCCACGGATACCTAATTCCACTAACTCCTTAATTAAGCAAATGTTAAAGGAAATAGGCGTAGAAAGCGTAGTTGAACTCTTCAAGGATATTCCAGAGGAAGTTAAGTTCGGCGGGGAAATGAAGGTAGGTAAGGGTAAACCACGCTCCGAGATAGAGATTAGGGAGGAAGTGGAATCCCTGCTAAGGAAGAATAAAGGGGTAGGGGATATACTAATTCTCCTGGGAGCTGGTTGTTGGCCACATTACGTACCCTCGGTAACTAAATACATAGTAAGGAGAGGTAAGCTCTACACTAGTTATACTCCTTACCAACCTGAGGCTTCACAAGGCCTATGTCAAGCGCTTTTCGAATACCAAGGTATGATAGTAGCTTTAACAGGTATGGATGTAGTTAATACATCACTTTATGATGGTTCTACGGCTTTAGCGGAGGCCATACTAATGGCCGTTAGAGTTACTAAGAGGAAGGAAATTCTGGTACCATGTACCATGAACCCGGAGTACAAGGAAGTAATAAGGACGCTTACCTCACCTAAAGGTGTTAAAGTAAGGGAAGTAGCATACGATAAAGAGAGAGGGTTTATGGATCTAGAAAGTTTAAAAGCGGCTTTAAGCAATAAGGTAGCTGCGGTATATTTCGAGAACCCCTCTTATTTAGGCTTTATATAGAGGTTAACGCACCTAAAATAGTAGAACTAGCCCATGAAAAAGCCGCCCTAGCTATAGTAGGGGTGGATCCAATAAGCTTAGGGATACTTAAACCTCCTAGCGATTACGGAGCCGATATCGTAATAGGCGAAGGACAACCTTTAGGTTTAGGCCTTAACTTCAGCGGTCCCTTGCTAGGTATCCTAGGAGTTAAGTGGGATGAGAAGTTAATAAGGCAAATGCCAGAAGGATCTTCGGAGCTATACATTAGACGGTAAAGGGGTAGGTTATACCATGGTACTTCAAACTAGAGAGCAACATATAAGGAGGGAAAGGACTACTTCTAATATATGTACTAACGAAAGCCTTGCTGCTTTAGCGGCCGCCGTCTACTTAGCGTTATTGGGTCCTAAAAGGTTAAGGGAGTTAGGAGAAGTTATATTATACTATTCGCACTACGCTATGAAGAAGTTAAGCGCTGTAAGCAGAGTTAAGGCGCCACATTTTAAGGAGTTTACGGTATCGTTTAGTGGAACTGGTTTAAGCGTTGATGAAATAAATGAAAAGCTTATATCGAGGGGGATTTAGGGGGTAAGCCTTTGAGGGAGGAGTTCCCAGAGTTAGGTGAAGTAGCGCTTTATTGCATTACTGAAGTACATAGGAAACGCGACATAGATTACCTCGTTAAGTGCTTAAAGGGGGTAATAAAAAGTGGGCGATTTTAAACAAGCAAAATGGAACGAGCCCCCGCTTTTCGAACTAGGTCATGAAGGCAGGACTGGTTTCAAGTTACCAGAGATAGAAGAGGAAGCCAAACGCGAAGTAGGAAAGTTACTTCTTACGATACTTAACCACATACTTAGAGATAGGCCTCCTGAAATCCCAGAATTATCGGAGGTCGAGGTAGTAAGGCACTTCGTTAGGTTATCCCAGATGAACTATGGGGTAGATCTAGGACCCCAACCTTTAGGCTCCTGTACGATGAAGTATAACCCTAAGCTAATTGAGGAGTTAGCTTGGGATAGGAGAATTACCGGTTTACATCCGCTAAAGGACCCTAAGCTCGTACAGGGTGTACTTAAAATGCTTTACGAACTAGGAAGATGGCTCTGCAAGATAGTGGGACTTAATAAAGTAACTTTTCAACCGGCTGCCGGGGCTCATGGAGAACTTACTGGAGCCCTAATCATAAGGGCCCTTCATAGGGATAGAGGGGAGGGCTGGAGGGATGAGATGATAATATCGGTTTCAGCTCATGGTACTAATTTCGCTAGCGCATCCATGGCGGGATTCAAGGTAATAAGGATACCTACAGATGAGGAAGGGCGGGTGGACTTAAAAGCTTTAAAGGCGGCTATTTCGCCTAGAACCGCGGGAATGATGCTAATTAATCCCAATACTTTAGGGATCTTCGAAAGTAAAATACGAAAAATAGCTAAGATAATACATGAAGTTGGAGAGATAATGTATTATGATGGAGCTAACTTAAACGGCATCCTGGGGATAGCTAGGCCCGGCGATATGGGATTTGATATAGTACATCTTAACATCTATAAGACCCTCTTAGCGCCCCATGGAGGAGGAGATCCGGGAGCTTGTGCTCTATGCGTTTCTAAGGAACTTGCCGATTTCCTACCCACTCCAGTAATAGAGTACGATAGCGATAAGAAATTATATAACTTGAATTATAAAGTGCCTAAGAGCATAGGTAGGGTAAGGACTTTTTACGGTAATGTAATTCCGTTACTTAAGGCCTATATCTATTTACT
>Ga0190312_1000108_pt1 | contig 30590 bp, 36 predicted proteins | sample 487007910_MG_FD_165046 | JGI IMG/M metagenome (GOLD analysis project Ga0190312, IMG submission 165046) | Hydrothermal vent sediment bacterial communities from Southern Trench, Guaymas Basin, Mexico - 4870-07-9-10_MG | ecosystem: Environmental > Aquatic > Marine > Hydrothermal vents > Sediment ... | reverse complement strand
GCCTATGAGGTATAGAATATATGTCTTACCTATGGTACTATTATTATTAATAATAGCATCTATACCGTCTACACTAGCTAGTGTATATAGCGTATCTGTTAAACTATACAACGATGGATCAGTTAGCTTCCATATAGAAGGAACATATGCTCTAGATAAACCTACTAAAGTGGAAGGAGACCTATATATAAGCTCTAAAGTTAAAGACAAGGGGGCTACGATAGACCTTGATGGGGTTCTTAAGCCATTAGAGAAGGCTAAAGAAGAAATAAGTATGTTATTGAAAGCAGCATCTAATGGAAACGGTGATGGAGAAAAGGCTGTTTCTGATACAAATATAGATTTCTCAATGACTAGTGAAAAGGATGAGATAAATGTATCAGCTACAGTACACTATACTGCCTATAAGGATGAACGTAGAGTCGATATTGATGCAAATGTATCAATTATTGGTGAAGGAACTACTATGAATCAGTTAAAGACTTCCTTGATGCAGATTAAAAAAGATACTTTAGAGAGTATGCTTAGAATGCAGGGTATTGACTGGGTTGATATTAAGAGGTTTGATAAAACATTTGATGATGTTATCAAGCTAGGTATAGGTTTATCTATTGATATTGAAGGTTATAGTGAATATGTTGTAGAACAAGCTAAGAAGTCTGGTGTTGAAACAAACATTACTAAGGAAGATATTATAGAAAGTTTTGAAGAAGGATTCTATGAATACAGTTATACCATGGAGTTAGAAATGGAGTTTACAACAGACAGAATTGTTATAAACATGAGTCTAGACTCGACATTTGAGTGGAGTGATGCTTTAAAGGCTTTAGAGAGAGCAATTAATGCAACACAGTTATATGGCTATCCACAGAGTGTTCCAAGTATTCCAGTAGCTCCACCAGTTACACCAACTACAACACCTATACCTTCAAGCGAGGTTGAAGAAGTTGCCAGTATCATAGGTAATATTACTGAAGAGTATGAGGTACTTCCATCAGACTCTACAATGCATCTAAGTATAGATAATGATACGGTTAGTTACGCGTATGATACTCCAAAGATTAGAGCTAAGGGTGCTGAAAACCCTGCTGACACACTATCATCAATAATAGCTACTGTAGAGAGTCTTAAAGATACTGTTAAAGATGAGAAAGTCCGTAGTGAACTAGAGTCTCTCTACAACTCTAACGTAACACTCGTCCCTGAAGAAGGTGTTAAAGTTAGTCAGACTACTGCTAAGTTTAGTGAAGCTAATGAAACAGGGATTGAAGTTAGTGCTGCTGAAGGACCGGGTTATGAAGAAATAGCTATGATAGTGATCATATTGGTTGTAGTTCTTGCTGTAGTGCTTACTATTAGAATGCTTCTTAAGAAATAGGCCTCTGGTAAGATAGGTATTGCTGTCTAGTCTATGGTGTAGTTATTGACTAGGATCATTATTGACTATGGTAGATGCGATCTATGTGGGCTATGCATAGAGTACTGTCCAGCATATGTGTTTTATAAGTGTGGTGGCAAGGTATGTGTTGATAAAGGTAAGTGTATTGAGTGCTATGGATGTATACCATTATGTCCAAAGAAGGCTATAAGTATAGAGTGTGACTCTTAGTAATACGGCTGTAGTTCAGCTCCATCATATGGGCATCTATATTTTACACGCCGTGCATCAGCTATGCAGAAGAATGAGTTACACTTTGGACATACATAGACTTCACCAGTATCAATTGCTTCAAACAAGTCTAGCTTCTTTTTACAAATACTACATTTAACAGTAGACCATCCCTTATGGCCTGGAGCATTAATACCTTTTAGTAAGCCTATAGTCATTCCATACACCCCTACTCTATAGACCTTAGATACTATGGTTTAAACCATTACCCACCTACAGTCTTTTTGGGTAGCCTTAGGCTGGTCCATCGTGGTTCCCCCTAGCCCCCTTCCCACTCGACCGAGGAGCAGGTATCGGAAACTAGGGGTCACCACCCAAGTCTATAAGCTAGAAACACTTATAAAACTATCTAAAACACCCAAAATGAAAGAAACCTACAAAAAGGAAACAGTTGCTTACCCTATTTTATTTTGCCTATGGCTAGTATCTACTAATATATCCTTGTCATGCATATAATCTGTTACTGGAAGAAGGGCTATGGATGAGGTAGTATTAGCTGCTACAGCTGATATACACAGTCCTAGATATATCAGTTTATACCGTAGTTGTCTTGAGAAACTAGAGGATAGGCCAAAGCTAGTTGTTTTTGTAGGAGATATTGTTGAGAAGAACAATATTAGTGCTGCTAGACTAGTATTTGATGTAACCAAGTGTGTTCTAGGGAGTATAGAAGTTGTTGCTTGTTTTGGTAATGAAGAGTATCGTGGTTTTGAAGATAGGTATAGAGAGCTTTATCCATGGGTTAAATGGGTGGATGATGAAGCTGTAGTTGTTGAAATAGATGGTGTTAGAATAGGTTTTATAGGTACACGTGGTGCACTTGACAAGCCTACTCCATGGCAGCAGAAGAACATACCTAATATAGCTAACTACTATAGAGAGCTTCCAGAAAAGATTAGAGAACTAGCTATTAATGTAAGGGATAAAGTAGACTACTTAGTTCTTATAAGCCATTATGGTGTAACCTATAAAACACTTATTGGTGAACCACGTAGGATATGGGTATATCTAGCATCCAAGTCTATGGAGTCTATTATAAAACCAAGTCTATTCGATCTAGTTCTCCACGGGCATGCACACAACTCTACTATAGACATGGTCTATGTTAATAATGTTCCAGTGTATAATGTTAGTCTACCTAGTAGGAAAAGAATTGTATTAATAAGACTTGGTAAGAGAAAAGTTGTTGAAGGACTACTTAAATGGATGTAGGTAGAGGGCTGGTTTATGGCTGGTATACCTATTGGCCGTGAGACGGCATATCGTGTTGTTAAGCGTAGGTTTCCATTTGTCACACTACTACTGATCATAGTTAATGTACTAGTCTATATAGCCATACTAGTTGATCCAAGCATTATACTACCCTATGCTTCTTCACCAGAGATAGTCTATAGAGAGCTTGGTGTAGTACCAATATCTATAGTGCGGGGTGAAAGGATGTGGACATTGTTTACATCAATGTTTCTACATGGAGACATATACCACTTATTTGGAAACATGCTGTTCCTATACTTCTTTGGAGCACCTGTTGAAAACGCTATGGGTGGTAAGAGATTTCTACTATTCTACTTCCTAGCAGGTCTTACAGCACACTTCTTCCATATAGCTAGTATCACAATCGTCCCTCAAAAATACTTGCTAACACACTATATAAGTTCTCCATGGGCTACACCATCTATTGGAGCATCTGGAGCTATAAGTGGTGTTATGGGTGCGTACCTAATCTACTACCCACGCTCCCGTATAACACTACTATACTTTATAACAATAATACCGTTATTCATACCACTACCAGCATGGGCTTACATACTACTATGGTTTCTAACACAACTAGCTATGGGGTTACTGGTTATAACAGGGCTAGCATACTCATCAATAGCTTTCTGGGCTCATATAGGGGGGTTTATAGCTGGTATAGCTTTCTCACCATTCTTCCTACACCCACATGTAAAGGAATGGATTAAAGCAAGAAGGATAGCTAGAGAGTATGGTGTTGCCATACCCACTTAGACTCTCAAACCCTCATAAACACATAGTTGTGTAGTAGCTACTAGTAATGGAGTGTATTCTTCAAATGATATACCTTGCTTCCTAAGCCTTAGATCGAGGTTGAACAATGTCTTACTGCCTTCACGGCTAGCCATTAACCCTTCACTAAAAGCTTTATCAACATCCCTTCTAGCCCATTCAGGTAGTCTAGGCTTTACTATGTCAAGATAGAGTGCTACAACAGAGTTTACTCCATCACGATACCTCTTATAGTACTCTATAAGCTTCTTAACATAATCGAATACAACGTGTTCACGTGGTGTAGAGGCTAGGAAGCCTGGCCAACGACTACCTAGTACACTAAACGCCTCAGCTAGTGATAAACCCTCAGTTAATGCTTGTGAATATGTTATACCAGATGAAACCATGTGTTCAACCATATCATCTGCACCAATACTCTTAAGAGCATTAACTAGTTCACGTACATCTCTCCAACGTGAACCACCAATAAATATCTCTAAAGCCTTCCTCAGTTCACCAGACTCTCTTACAACATCCTCTGGCTCAACATATGATAGTATCAATGCATTAGTTATTGATGGTACAACAACGTCTGGATATGGGTGATAGCTTGTCCACCTATATGCTTCACGTAGTGCTTTACCAACTAACCTACCTATCTCAACACTTGTTGCTGCAAGCTCTCCTCTCCTAACCTTCTCACCAATCTCAATAGCTTTCTCAACATAGTCTATAACACTTAAACAACTAGACATCATATAGTATGCACTACTATCCAGTCTCAGCCTATGTATAGATCCAGGCTTTATACTAGAGTATATTGCTAAGTGGCAACCCTCTACTATAGCACGTGTTATCTCATGTGTCAAGGGGGTTTTCAACCTCACCTAAACATATTCTAAGATATAAGTATTAAACTCATAGGTGGAGGAGTGGTTTTGAGTATTCATAGGCAACTATGCTTAGCTGCTCTATACGTACTTGTCTGTACACTACTGTTTCTTACAACACTACTATCTCTATACTTTCTAGAAATACCTATTGAATATTCTATAGCTACTTCAGTAGCGTATGTGTTAGCTATAGTAGTTGGGTCTAGTAAAACAGTTGTTTTAAAGAGGAGGGTATGTATGAATCTTGGAGGCTTTATTATACCACAAACTATGGCGTTGTATCTACTATATAGAATGTGGGTTCTCTACAGTATCTCTATATATGGTGTGTTATTGGCAACTCTTATCGCTATACTAGTAGCTTATATAGCAAGCTTCTATATAGAAGGCTATGGAGTTGGAGCACCACTACTACTAGTTATTATGGTTAATGCCTCTCTATCAGCACTATGTATTGAAATAATGGGTAAACCACTAGCAATAGCTATCCCATTATCATATATTCTAAGTATATACTCTACAACTATAGGGGTAGATGTGTTTAAGACAACACGTATTGTAAGAGAGAGGAGTGTCTCAATGGAGTTTGGTGGAAGAGGGCTTATGGATTTAATAGTATTAACACCAGCACTAACACCTCCGATGACAATAGCAATACTCATACTAGGAAATATGTAGTATAAAGAGATAGTAGAATATTAAAAAATCTTAGCAACTCTCTACAAAGCTTCTTATACAACTATAGTACTCTAGCTAGAATTACTCCTAAACTCAATAATAATGAGGATTACGTCTTTACTAGCCCATATACTCTTAACCATATGATATGTACTTGACAGGTGCTTAGTAGCTAAAATAGGATTATTAAACTATGAAACATATATAGTCTAGACATAGGGTGTATAGTGTTTTGAGTGTTTATGGAGAACTAGATGAACTAGACCTAGGTATACTTAGGCTTCTCCAAAGCAATGCCCGTTTAAGCTATCGCAGTATAGCTTCTAGACTAAACGTTAGTCCAGCAACCGTTCTTGTAAGACTACGTAAGCTTAAGAGGAAGGGAGTGATTAAGGGGTTTACAGTAGTTCTTGACCCATACAAACTTGGGTATCAGAGTCTAGCCTATATACTTGTTAAAACAGATCCTAGGAGGACAAGGTATGTAGCAGCCCGCTTACTGCGTGAACCATATATTGTAGAGGTATACGAGGTTACTGGAGACTACCATCTACTAATCAAGACATGGGCTCATAGTCCAAGCGATCTAGCTAATGTAATAGATCGTATAAGGGTTTTAGAGGGAGTTGTTGATACGAATACACTCTACATACTAAGAATTGTTAAAGAAGCTAGGAACCCACTATAGATCAGTCTGAGAGCTCTCTATCACAGCCAAGACCGGAGGCTCAAACGGTTTGCTTTTCATCACCTATCTAGAAGCTATGTCTACACAAGCTTTTATCTCCTGACTATATTGAGGATGTATTCTACAATATACTTTGATGGATCAACACCTGTTGCTTGGTATAAACCACGCCATGCAGGCATGACGTTGACTTCAAATACAATGTATCTACCATCAACTGTTTCACCAATATCTACACCAGCATAGTGTAGTCCTAGAATACTTGTTGCTTTAAGAGCTATTTCTTCAACACCACGGGTTACAAGTGCTGGTTCTGGACGGGCTCCCTGTGCAATATTCGTCTTCCACTGACCGCTAGCTGCTACACGATACATAGCTGCTACAACACGGTCTCCTACAACAAAAGCTCTTATATCACGACTACCCTTCTTTTCAACATACTCTTGTATATATAGTGGATATCCGTATGTCATTAGATATGATATGATATAGTATGCTAGATCGGGGTTATCGATCTTTATAGATCCTATGCCACGGCTACCCATAATAGGCTTTATAACAACACTACCCCATCTAGACACAGTATTTAGTGCTTCCTCAGCATCTTCTGTAAGCATAGTCTTCGGTACTGGTAGTCCGTGTCTAGCTAGTATTCTTAAACTAGTATACTTATCACGAGCCATTACAAGTGATTCAGGTGGGTTTATAACAAATACACCACTATCCTCAATATGTTTCAACATAGCTATTCTACGTATAAACTGTTCAAGCCTTAAGAATACACCAATACCTCTTACAATAAGGGCATCTGCCTCTAAACACTTTCCAAGATACTTTATAGGACAGGACTCATTGTCTATAGAGACTGTTATACGGTCTGGTGTAATATATAGTGGTTTAACACCATAGTCACGTATAGTGTTTACAAGTCTCCACGTAGTCCATGTTGGTTTAGAACTAGTGTGAAGTATAGCTATGGTTGTCATCTATACTATCCTCTACACACTTGTCTAAGTAGAGAATAAGGGGGCTACACCCTTAATTAAGCTAGGTATCTTGCTAATGCATAGACCATGGATACATAGACAATAGTTGCTGATAGAACATATAGTGATGCTGCAAGGTATTTCTCTGGCTGCAGTAATAGGCCGGTTAGATAGCCAAGCAATACAGCTACTATAGATAATGTTATAGCGGCTATAGAGTCCGATCTTGATAGGTATGGTCTTGTAGCAAAATAGGCTATATAGGATAACACGATCACTAGAGCAACTGTACCATAGACTACTGTTTCAAAACCATAGTCTTTCACTATATAAGTAGCTATAACATAGATTACTAGTAGTACTAGGAATAATAGTTTTCTAGAGTACACTATCCTAGCCATTTCCTCTAACCACCCTTTTCTGGTAGAGTTATTGATAGAGCTTCTAGGAAAATAAGAGTTGCTATTCCTTAATCATTAAAGCTAGTACACCTAGATACAAGGGTGTCTCCAGTGGATCAAAATTTAGTGTTAGTTCTAAAACATTAGCACCAGTTATTGATGCTTTAAACCTCTTTTCACGTACAACCGTTTCTTCAACACTAGTTGATACTAATAAGATATTGTCTCCTCTACAAGGCTCTAGTAGGCTTATTGGAGTATATGATGCACGTACACCACGTTCTCTAAGAGCTTTAACAATCATGTAGCATGGAGCTTCTAGAAACCATGTTGATGTAACAACTACTTGTTCCATCTTCCTAACACTATCTATAACACTATGGTATTTTTCATAAAGCTCTCTAGTTATTATAGAGTACCCTTCTTTAGAGAAAATACGTAGTCTTTCAACACGTTTACCACTACCACCATAGACTCTAAGGCCAACCTTATAAGACAGTATGATCTCATAGAGTGCTGCTAAAACCTCACTCTTAACCATTGGAAGCTTGATTAATGGTGTACTACGTAGCATTGTCTCTAGAATCTCTGGTGGTGGAGGTGATACTATAACTAGTCTACCACCAGTTAGTCTACACGTGTCACCAAGTCTTATAAGTGCTGGATCACCTGGTTTTGTTGTAAAATAGAGTATGCTAGCTCTCTTACGATAAACTAGTCTATAAAAGGCTATAGTGTCTGAGTCTTGGACAACAGGTTGTTTATCTGGGTTAAAGGTTGTTATAATCCAGTATAGTGTTGTAGCAGCAGGATAGCCTAAACCACTATAGGCTATCAACAACTCTCCAGCAATAGACTCTAGAAAGACAACTAGCTCACCCAATACACGGTTAGCCCACTCTTCACCACTATAGATTAGCTTCTCAACATAATCTACATTAAAGCTGTCTCTAGTGCTCTGCAACAACTACACAGCCTCTCATCAGGCTTATCTGGTAGCCTCTTAACAATCTCTACTAGTAGCTTACGAGCTTTAACAGTATTCTCCTTCATAACACGTACTACTTCTTCAGCAGTAACAGGCTTCTCAGCCCACACATCATAATCAGTAACCATAGCTACAGTAGCATAACAAAGCTCTGCTTCACAAGCAAGAACAACTTCTGGTACAAGAGTCATACCAATAATATCGGCTTTGAAAACATCCTTCCACACACGGCTTTCAGCACGTGTAGAAAACCTTGGACCCTCAATACATATATAGGTACCACTTGGATGCAGTACTAGTCCTTCAACACCCTTAGCAGCCTCCATAATAACTTCTCTTAAATGCTGGCAGAATGGATCAGCCATAGCTACATGGGCTACAACACCTTCTTCAAAAAACGTGAAACCACGCACACCCTTAGTCATATCAATAAACTGGTCTGGTACTACAAAGTCTCCAGGCTTATAATCCCAACGTAGACTACCTACAGCAGAAAATCCTATAACCCATTTAACACCAATGCTTTTCAAAGCCCATATGTTAGCTCTATAGTTAACACGATGAGGAGGTATACGGTGTCCACGACCATGCCTTGGTAGGAAGGCTATCCTCCTACCCTCAAGCTCTCCAACAACAACTTTATCGCTTGGAGAGCCATAGGGTGTGTAGATCTTTTGTTCACTAATATTCTCTAGACCAGGTATATTGTATAAACCACTACCACCAATAACGCCTATCTCAGCTTTAACAACTGGTTTTACAAACACTTAAACACCACCTCTAAATAGATCAAATAACTATCTTAGTATTATTAAGAGTTTACCTAGTTTAGAGAAAAATGCTCCCTATAACCAGGATTGGAGGGTTATGTGAATACTCTAGATTAGATAGTGTATAGGGATGCACTGGTGTTTAGCAAATCCCACTTATATGGTACTCAAATAAGCAAGTAGTCTTTTAAGGATGATGTTTAGTGGATCTACTTAGTTATTAGTAATATGTATTTCTCAGTCTCTATATCATATTTTATTACTTCTTTCTCTTTCAAGATCCTAAGTGCTTCTCTATAATACTTCTCGCCAACATCTATACCGTACCATTCATGGAAGCCATCTATGATCTCCTGGTAGCTCCACTCCTTCTTACCAGTCTCTTTAAAAGTCTCTGTCATCATCCTCTTTATAAACTCGTAAGTATCCTCAAGCCTTGTCCATGGGTACTGGAACCATGTCCAGTCCTTGACTTCAATAGTATAGTAGTCTGGCTTGATCTTAGCTACAGGGCTTATCCATTGTAGTGTAGCTATTCTAGCATCTCTAGGCTTCCAGTTTTCGATAATATAGTTTTTAGCTAGTATGAGGCTTTCACCAGTATCACATATATCATCTACAATCAATACGTTTAAACCTCTAAGATCTATCTTATAGGGGAACTTGATAATAGCACGTTCTTCTTTCTTAGCAGCTTCTGTCCAATGCTGACTCTGAATACTGAGAAGGTTTTCTATATCAAGAAAATCACATATAAGGCGGGCTGGTACATAGCCTCCACGAGCAAGTGCTACAACAACATCTGGTTTGTAGCCCGACTTACGGATCTTATGTGCAAGCTCCCAGCTCCATTCAACAATATCTTCCCAACTAACTAGTTTAACAGGTATTCTAGCCAAGTCTTCTATCACCAAGATACTATATGTTTTTGATTAGGTAGAAAAGTTTAACTTAAAGATCTATTACATTATTATTGGTAATCTATGAGTGGGTTGGAATGTTTCTAGTAATAGGCCATCGTGGTAACTGTCCTAGAGTATTGAAGTGGTATCTTAGACTGGGTGTACCAGTTATTGAAGTAGATGCTAGGTTTTCTGGAAAAGACTTTATTGTACTCCATGGACCAAGCCCTATACGTAGAGCTAGTGTTTTCGGTAAAGCTATGGCTTGGATAGACTACCACTTCTTCTACCGTGACCCATTATTTAAGCCCTATAGGCTAGAGGATGTTCTTAGAATAGTTTCTGGTAGAGCAGGTATTGATATTGATGTTAAACAACTTGGTTTTGAAGAAGAGTTGCTAGATATTGTTAGAGATACAGGGTTTAGAGGTAAAATCTATGTTTCTTCAGAAATACACTCTGTTATAAGGAGGGTTAAGGAGATTGATAGAAGTGTAGAGACAATAGCATCACTAAACATTATGCCAGTTAATCCACTGAAAATTATAAGTGACTCACTAGCAGATATAGCGTCAATACACATAGGGTTGATAGACAAGGGTATAGTAAGAGAAATACACTCAATAGGTGTAAAAGTAATAGCATGGACAGTAAACGATACAGAAACAATGGAGAAACTCCTAGAAATAGGAGTAGACGGAATAGTAACAGACAGACCAGACAAAGCACTAAAACTACTAAAAACAAGAAACCCTTATAACCCAGCCTAGAAACTAAAGAGACAATGGATAAGCGGGGGTGCCCGAGCCTGGTCAAAGGGGTCGGGCTGAGGACCCGATGGCGTAGGCCTGCGTGGGTTCAAATCCCACCCCCCGCACCATAAAATTGTAGAACTTTCTATAGCGTTCCCTAGCTGTTCCTCCATGGATCTTATGGAGTTAACTACAGCTTCTACCACCCTCTTGGAGATGTAATCAGCTATTCTATGGATCTCTCTTCGTGTTAATTTGTAGTTAACTCTGACCCCGCTTTTGACTGCTTGGTAGGTTCTAACAATCTCTTCTAGTGAACCTACATATAACGTTACCACTTTCCCATCAACTCTATACTGCTCATAAACATAGAGATGACCCTTAACACGCTTAACAACAAGAGTCATATAAACACCAGCTAGTTCCCCTATCTATAGATATACGAGGTAAGTAACTATAAGTAGTACAATAAATTTGTGGTTTACAAGACTATAGCTGAGTGCTCTCTATAATACTTTCTCCTTAGAGAAAGAATCCTAGGAAATGGTGATATATTAAGAGGGTAAAGGAAGCTGTAAGAGAGTATGGTAGGAGAGTAAAAAATATACCTTGTTGGTCTATGTCATTATAGTATCTCTAGGAGGATAGTTAAGGTTGCTAGAGAGTATGATGCATTAATTGTTTTAGAAGGCTTAATAGACTTAGGAATATAGTTAATGGTTCTAGGAGATACAATAAGAGGCTTTCGTTATGGACTTACCGTAGAATCCAAAGCTATATCTATTACAAGGCTCTAGTAGAAGGACTCCAAGTAATACATGTTGAACCCAAGAGATCATCAAAGGAATCACCAGTAGGTAGTGAATCAGTATTTATTAACTATAGATGGGCTAAGCTACCCAATGAACACATAGTTACTAGAGACATTATCGTTTCATGGAATCTAGCACTAAGAGGACATAAACTCCTAACTCAAGACCTTTGACCAGATGCAACCCCAGAGGAGTAGATGAAGGGAGAGCTTGTGCTCAAATAATCCTAAATATCCAAAATACTAGAAATACCTAAAGCTAATGAACATGGACAACTATGGAGGATCTCTAAGATGGAAGCCTTAGAACAAGAGAGGCTATCCATGGAAGCAGCTAATAAGCTGGAGATAAATAAGGTGGAGGCTAAGCAAATACTAAATGTGTTAGACAGAGGAGACTCTATACCTAGTGGTGTAGAGTAGTTGGTGGATACTATATTGTTTGATAATAGTGTCTTGTGGGTAGTAGTACATGGACCTAATAGTGTAAAGTCTGTTGTCAAGAGTCTATTAGAAGGATTTCGTAGAGGAGGGTATAGGGTTGTGTATAGCTATGCTAACATATATGATCTCAAAAGTAGCGGTAGCCGTGATGCATTAAAGGTATTGAAGTGGGCTACCAAGACCATGGGTAAACCATGTGGACCTAGTGTAGGTGAGCTTAAGAGCAAGTCTAGTAGGTACGGGTTATGGATTAGTAGAATAGGGTTATCTGATACAATGATTGTCATAGCAGCTTATGAGTTGAACGCTCTACTGGTTACTGGTGATTGGATGCAGTGTAGGTTTTATATGGACTTAACTAGTTGGAAACCATTATTTATCCCAATAAAACAACTAATTACATAAAGGGGAGGAGAATACTATGGCTAATGGCTATCAGCTCTATCTAAAACATAAACAACTAGTAAGAAAGAGGGAGAAGAAGCTCCTCAAACTCTATAGTGAAGCAGAGAAGATCGATAGGGAGAAGGCTAAAAAAATACTAAACAGGCTTGGAGACCCCTACGATCCATTAACATACCGTGAAGCAGTAAGAGAACTTAAAAAGATAATAGATACACAAAGAAGAAAACAATTAAGAAAAGTTAAGAAAAGCTAGATAGAATAAGGATCAACTGTTTCAGAGGGCTTACTCTATATAGTGTGTACATAGCACTGCCCAGAGCTCTCCACTACAGGTTTTCCATAAAGTAGCTAGATAAACGCTTCCACTATTCTCCATACCAACTATATAACCATAAGATGTCAGATAGCTATAGTGGCTCTAGCTGATGTAGAGGGTGTCATGGATATTATGCTGTAGACCCAGCGGTGTAGGCTTATGTAGATTCAAATCCTACCCCTCGCTCTATCTCTTGTATAGTCTCCTGTTCTTTAGTAGGAACATTGTTATTGTTGTTATTGATGCTAGACTGTAGGCTATTACTCCAGTGTTGATGTTTGTTTCTACTAGCTGGTTTATGGTTACTACTATTAGTGGTGCTATTCCTGCTCCTAGGTTCATTAGTGTGTTAGTGTATGTTATACCTAGTTCTCTATCTCCCACACGCTCTATAGCTACACCTCTAATAACTGGTCGGAATACACGTGTACCCATAACTGGTATTGATAGTAGTGTGTAGAGTAGTATCGGGTTTAGTGGTGTAGAGATAGCTAGTAGTGATATAGATACTATATAGGCTACACTATAGCTTATACCTACGCCGCCATACTTATCAGCAACATATGATACTAGAAGGCTTAGTGCTAAACCAAGGTATCCAGCATAGCTCCAGAATAAACGAGCAGTTTCATAGCTAAAACCAGATAACTCTTTAGCATAAGCTAGTAGGTAGTCTAGTGATAAACCAGCTATACCTCCAACAACAATAGCTATTGGTAGTAGATCAACTGTTTTCTTAAAAACATCTCTATACAAGCCAAGATCCACGTTGCTGTAGAGACTACTGTTAACATACAAACCCTTTGTAGCTAGACTATATACTAGTATCAATACAGTAACTAAGACTATAGATGAGTAGAATAAACCATAGACACCAGCCCATGCCTTAACAAGACCGCCAAACCATACTCCAAAATTATACGATACATTTCCTACAATAAAGTATATACTAAGACCACGTGTCTTCCATGAAGAAGGTATACTATGTACTACAAGAGCCTGCATAGTAGGCCATAGCATTCCAGCTGAGAAGCCCTCTACAACTCTTATAAGCGGGTATAGGTTTGAAGGTGTTATAAGGTATAAGTATAGAACACTAGTCCATAGAACAAGACCTATAGTTCCAGTGAAACAGTATCCTCTAGACTTTATAAACAATCCAGTATATAGACTAGTGAGTGCTCTAGCAAACATAAACCCTGCTGTAAGACATGCTACAAATACTATACCCTGTTCTTCAAGTGTATGGAATACGATGTATGGACGTATAAATCCAACAACGATCATCCCTATAGAGCATACGGTTAAAGCTAAAAGATAGTACTTGATCATCGTTACTCAACTATATAGTAGGCTAAGCTTAGAGCTAGTCTACCAACTAGAGCACTATACTCATATACTTTGTAGCACGTATAATCTTAGCCTTAGACTTGATCTCAAGTTCTTCAACAACACTTAATGGAGCCTTCATAATCTCTATATAGCCTCTACTACAAGCATCTCTAAGATACTTTTCAGCAACATCAGTTCTTGATATAAGGACTGTATAGCCTGGATAGTTCTCACTAATACCGGCAGAGAGGTCTGAGAAAACACCAGTATAGTCTGGACAAACAAGGCATCCAAGCTGCATATAAGGTATAATATCCTTTATTGGTATAGTCCTCTTCTCCCCCTCATAGACTGTCTCAATATAGTCTCCAACAATATAGATGCTAGAAACCTTCTCAGGATCCATTCCATGATGAGTCTTTAAATAGTTAAGGAAAGCTTCTGTAGCAAAAGTCCCTAGACAAACAAGGCTTATAATAAACGATATCTTATGGCTAAAATCTGTCTCAAGCATGGGGAACATCTTCATCTGCCATATAAACTGTGCTTGACAAGGCAGTCCAACAATGGCTACTCTACGAATACTCTCATCACTAAGTGAGTCCTTAAGCTTCATAGTGAATGGTAGTACAGTCCATTTATCACCAGCTGCTTCAAGCAGTTCATCCCTCGATCTAGCAATAACTATTTCTCCAGTAAAGCCGGTCTTCTTCTTAGCAGTAACAACAGCGTCTACAACGCCCTCCTCAATCATATAGAGTAGGAGAGCTGTAACAGCACCACCACTACCGATCCTCCTCTTCCTAATCTCTTCACTAGATGCTCTAGCTAAGTAGACAGCCTTGTAGTCACCAAGTGGTTTATCTGGATGAACTATATAGGACACATACTTCACCTCACAACAATACTTCCTACACCATATCTACGTATAAGAAGTTGTGTAAACCTTGGACAGCGTACACAACATGTACCACAACGAATACACTTCTCAACAATAAGATCCGGTTTACCATCGATCATTTGGAGAGCACTATTTGGACAAGAGAGTATGCATGCACCACAGCCAATACATAGACCAGACAAAACAATCTCATCAAGTAAGTCGAAACCACTAAGCTTCCTAGCCTTAACAACACTAGCAAAGAGTTGTAGGAAGAATCCTCTGCCAACCCTGATAGAGTTTATTAGTGAAAGTAGAAGATTTGGAGCTGGTGGACAACCAGGTATAGCATAGTCTACTTTAACAATAGTTGATAATGGCTGGAATGTACGGTGCTCTGGCTTAGGCTCTTGACCGCCTCTACAAAACAGTGTTATACCTCCAACACTAGCACATGATCCATAGGCTACTAGTATTCTAGCATGCTCTCTAATTGTTTTCAACGTATTCATTGACCATTGATCGTTTATGCATACTGATCCCGACACAATAGCTATGTCATAGTCTCTACTAAGACTAGTTTCACCAAGATATTTTGAGTAAACATTTACAGCATTCACTAGTTTAGGGTATATCCTTAGTATAGATAGTGGACAGCCTTCACAACCACCTATACTATATATAAGGATATCTACTTTCTCACTCACTCCCCCTACACCCTTATGATATGTGTTGAACAAGGTATACATGGATCATATATTCTCGGTATAACATCAGCTACTTCTACTGGCAGATCCCTTGCTGAAACCTCCATATACGGTATGTTAAACATTGTTGGTACAACTATCTTATAACCCGCTACTCTACCATCAACATCTAGTTCTACATAGTGTACTAGTGTACCACGTGGTGCTTCATAAACACCTATTCCTCTACCTCTCTTAAACACTATAGCTCCAGTTCTACATGGTTCACTAGGGTCGATCTGTTCTATAATGTTCTGCAGTCTTTCTAGAGATAACGCTATCTCTATAAGCCTTGCTTCCTGTACACCCCATAGACTATAGTTACTGTATTCACGGTAGACCATTAGTCTAGCTCTAGGACCTACTTCTACATAGTTGTTATTGTATAGTGCTACTAGACTTGTTGTTTTACCAGTTATCTCCTTGGTAAGTGTTTTCCTATAACTACTGTACTGTATTGTATCTATCTTGTCTATACGTATGTTATACTTATCTCCATAGAATGGGTGTGAAGCTAGTGGTTTTACACTTAGTTTCTTCTTTTTCAACAACTCCACTTTAGCAGACTGGACGTTACTGTCTATTATAAATCCATGTATCTCCCTATACTTCATAATAGCTTGTTCAATCTTTTTCTTAAGCTCACCTAATACCTTATCTGTTGGAGTCTTTAATACACCACCAATAGCTATATGTGGAGGATGTGTTGGTGAACCACCTATTCTAGTCATTAAATCATTTATAATGTTCAACAACTCTATCTCTTTAAAAATAGTATCTACTACATACCTCTCATCAACAATATCTGGTGTTAACAGTATAAGGTGTGTTATATGGCTCTGCAACCTATTAAGTAATCCAATAGCTTCTCTCAACAACCTACCATTAGCTGGAGGGGTTATACTAAGTGCGTCTTCTATAGCTTCAGCAGCAGCTATACCGTGGGCAGCATGGCATATACCGCATATCCTCATGACAGCTTCTATAACGAATAATGGGTTTTTACCGCGTACAAGACGTTCAAAACCACGTACTGGTGCTCTTGTTATAAAGTACGCGTCCGCGATCTTGTCTTCTCTAGCATATACTATGTATTCTGCTTCACCACCTATTCTAGCAAGGTCTATCTCGATCTCTCTACCACTAGCCATACTGTCTACCATACACTCTAGCCCTTGTCAATACTACAATATAGGTGTAAATTATATCTTGTCTTACTTGCTCCTACTACAATGTATTTGGGCTCATATATGCTGATATAGAGTAGAGGTTTATGGGTATCTTTAAATAAACTATGCATGATCCCTATAGTAGTGGAGGGTTGCTCCTTGGATAGCTCTAGTATAGAGGATGCAGTATCCAAGTGTCTTAGTAGATACTGTATTGATGGAGTTGTTGTTAAGAAGCTTGACTGTACTAAACTAAGGTATATGTCTAAAGCAATCTCATGTAGTGGTGTATACGTTTTCAGCGGCAATAACACAGTATATTATGTAGGTCAATCAAGTAACTTGTATAGAAGGCTTGTTAATGAACATTGTTCAGCAAGTATTGGTTCATCAGAAGGTGTTGTAAGGTTTCTAATGTACTTGTTGGATAGAGTGTGTAGTAGTGATGAAGTTTTTAGAGAAGTGGATGTTAAGAAGAGAGAAGCTATTGTTAAGAGTATAATAAAGAGTTTTATAAATGATCTAACCATATATGTAGGATATTGTAGAAGTAGATCTTTAAAGAAATACGAGCTTATAGATGTTGAAAAGTGTATTAAAAGAATACTTAAACCTCTACTAAACTCCTAGTTTCTAGAAATCTTATTGCTTGATATATGTATAAGCATTATACTAGATTAAGTAAGGTGCATGAACTCTAGGAGTACTATATCTAAATAATGTTTGTTTAGGTCTATGTTAAATTGCTGGCCTTCACTGTCTTTAGAGTTCCATTTCTTAACATGGATCTAGTTTAGGAAACTAAAATACGGCAGTATTATAAGCTTTGATAAAGATATACCACATAGATACTGTAGTGTATGGAGTTACAGTAGCTATAATCACACTATTGATAGTGCTCTTTACACTATTACTAGTAGTACATATGCTAGCATCACCAGTATGGCTGTTAATAGGTTTAACACTAATATTTATACTCATATACATTATATGAAACTACTTTAAACTAAAGAGATCATATCTAAAATACAGAAAGACAATACTAAATCAATACACCTAACCAAGACTAAAAGAATAATGGTGGCGGGGCCCCAAATGGTAGCGGGGGGTGGATTCTCCCGGAGCCAGTAGCCCCGTTTTGAACCACCGACCTCGGGGTTTCTCTGAGATGACAACCTCTTATGAGCTTCACGGAAGGGGTGTATTCACCTCCTCCTCCCGCGGGCTACCAGGCTGCCCTACCCCGCTGTCTTGCCCCGCCATTAAAATATGAGTATAGTAAATGGGTTTTTAAAAGTAACTCTCTTGTTAACGTGTTTATTTTGGAGTATTGTTATGTTTATATGCAAGATTTGTATCCTCTTAGAAAAAACCATAAGCCTATTAGTAGTATTATGGCTAGGAGTACAATTTTTATAGGAATGGAATAAGGGTAAGTAATAGTTTCCTCTTTGTAGGTCTTTTAGGGTTTTTGTGGGTGTTTTTGTGTTCTTTTTGTTATGGTGTGTGTTGTGTATGGGTGTCTGTTTAGTCCTTCTTTAACATTTATAATCTTTACTATGGTAGTAGTTACTTGGTTACCTCTACTAGAGGCTTATAAGCCTCTAGTAGAGAGAAACCGTGATGAACCACCCTACAGAAACCACCAATGACCTAGAACGGGAAACGGTTTAGATAATATAGATCAATTAAACTAATGATTTGTACTAAAGCTATAATAATAATTGATACACCTAACACCATTATAGCTGTTCTCAACCCTGTTATATTAGTCATTTGTATCTCCTCAATAACCTAGTATAAAAGGGTGTGCTATAGTGTTTATGGTGGGTGAAGAGAAGTGGTCCCAGTCGCTCCACCTACATCATTGGTTCAGTACGTCTCCTGCTCGGTCATCCCTTATTTCTATTGTTGTACGGGGTTTTTATTATTGTTTCTATTATACTATCATAGTAGAGGGGGTGTTGTCTTTGGAGGATTATAGTGTCTATGTTCCAGAGGATGTTCTTAGAGAGGTTTTAGAAGTTGAGAGAGTGTCTAGGAGGAGGGGTAGGAGAGGTAGGGCTAGGTTTCCATGTAGCCGTGATATTGTTTATGCTGTTATTGAGGCTTCCCATAGAGCTTATGGTATCCATCCAGATGATTTCCCTGATCTAGTCTATAGTATTCTCCATAAGAAGGGTTTTTCCACAAAATACGTTACTGTTAAGAGGATTTGGAGAGTATATGAGTCTCTTGTAAGACGTAGAGTAATAGATGATGTACTTCATGTAGTTATAGAGAAGGAGTAGGTTTGTGTGATAGAGAATGGTTTTGAAGAAAGGTATTTATATAAAACTTCCATCTGGCTGGATAAGAGTTAAGACAAGGATAGGGTATGAAATAGGGGATGTTGTTAAAAGAATGAGGTATAGGAGAGTACCTATTCTAGGATTAATCGGTGAAGGTGTTGAAGAAGAACCTATTGGTGATAAGATAGTAGGTAGACTCTATATATCAGCATACCGTATTACAAAATATATAACCAGAGTCCTTGATGAAAGAGTTAGTGGATTAGTAATTATAAAACCTATAACTAAAGAGACATATGAGTTAACACTATATGACTCAACAAAAAACTATCTTAAAAAACTAGAGAAGATAGCTGAAGAACTAAATGCTTTAAAGAAGAAACCAATTAAAACAACTTAACCTTCCTACGAACAATGATAACATCCTTCTCAACACCAATACTAACTTGTTCAACATCAACACGGTAGCCGCATACTGGACACTTATAATAATATGTTATCCTCTTAACACCATTGCTAAGCTTCTCGCTCTCAACAACAAGACCCATAAGCTTACCACACTTCTTACAATAAAACTTCTTCTCTGAAGCACTAGCCATATAGTACACCTCCCTCTAAGCCACTCTAGTGATTAAATATTTTTAGAAAGTATTTAACTTAATGTATTCTCCCTTTTCTAGTTTGAAATGTATCTATCATACCAAAGTAATATAAATGCGTTAGGGCAAGGAATAAACAAGAACTATACTAGGAGATCTATGTGGTAGATAAAACTAATGGATTCTGCAGTCTAATGGCATGTATGAGTAGATTAATTGAAGACTATATGAAACTAATAGATACATATAGTGATGTAAGAGGAGAATATATTAATAGGATATTCAATAAACTAGTAGGCTATAACGAGTTCTTTAAAACAATAGCAATAGAATACTGTATGGTGGATGAAGAAGTTTCATGTGATAAATTGTTTGGTCTAATATATGGTGGGATATCGTGTACGATACATAAGTATCAATACCTAGATAAGGGCTATACACCTAGAGATCTGAATATATCATTAGAAGTCCTTGAATACATAGAGTATATAGCTCGTTTAATGAGTAAGATGATTGTTGAGACAAGATTTAGTTCAAGCAATCAAGGAATAAATAATGTAGTCTTAAAGACTTTAGATAACTTAACTAATACAATAGATAGTCTAATAGATACTCTATAAAACACTATAGATAAACTGGATAGCCATCCTCCTTTTAACTGGCTAAGCTACTATTTTAAACTATAGCAACAAATATATTGGGATGTGGAGGTGTTTTTATGGCTTTTAAAAACATTGAGAAGCTATATAGAGTTATAGAAGATAGAGGCTTAGATGCAGTAGTTCTAGTAGATCCTGTTAATATAAGTTACTATACTGGAGTAGACGTTATTGCTGATACATTATTGCTTCTACATGTATCACGTGACGGTGTTACTGAACTATACACGCCTATACTAGAGTATTATAGATTTAGAGACTTGTTAAAGGATATTGAGGTAAAGGCTTTTTCTAAAACAATTAAACCATCTGACGCAGTAGTTGTTGAGAAGAGTGTTGGAGAGATACTGGGAGATATAGGTAGTAGATATGAAAGGATAGGTAGTGATTATAGAGGCTCTAGTCTAGCAATTACTGTTAAAGAGAAGCTTAATGGGAAACTTATTGATATTGGAAAGGATATTGAAAGACATAGAATGATTAAGGAATCCTATGAAATAGAGTGTATTAAAGAATCTATTGAAGCTACTATTAAAGGTATTAAAGCACTAGTAGACTACATACATGAAGGGGTTTCTGAGACAGAGTTAGCTGGAGTATTTGAGCATAGGACAAGGATTGAGGGTTCACGTGAACAAGCCTTCCCACCACTAGTACTGTTTAAACCAGCTAATAGCTATCCACACAACCTTCCTTCAAAAAGAGTTCTTAAAAGAAGGGATCTAGTATTAGTTGATGTGGGTGTAAAGGTTAGTAGGTACTGTAGTGACTTAACAAGAACTATTCCATGGGGTAGACTGGGTAGGGAGGAGAGAAGGGTTTTTGAAGCATTAGATGAAGCCATAGGTAATGTTGTTGATAATTTCCAGCTTGGTATGAAGGCTGGTGAACTAGACTCTATAGCACGTAAGACACTAGCTAAGTACGGCTATGACAAGTACTTTATACATGGACTAGGACATGGACTAGGCATTAATGTACATGAACCACCCTATTTAAAACCTGGTTCAGAGACTATATTGGAGTCTGGCATGGTATTCACTATAGAGCCTGGAGTATACTTTGCTGGTAGGTATGGTGTACGTATTGAAGAAGATGTTGTTGTTACAAAGAAGGGGTTGCGGGTTATGTCTAGTAGGTTACCGCGTATCCTCTATCCTTAAGGAATTTGAGGAACCTATCTAGTTCATCTTTTTTACCAGCTATAATAGACTTTACCCTATATAGATTGTCTAGTCTAAAATCAAGTTCTCTACCATAGACATCAACTATTATGCATCCAGTCTTTTTAGTAAAACTAGCTGCTGGAGCAATATCTACATTTCTAAGTTTACCACTATCATTGTAGAATAGGCTGATTCTGTTAAGACCTACATAGCTTAGTTCTAGAGAAGCTGATCCAAGTACACGTACTCTATAGCCTGGACTCTCTTTTACAAACATTGATACTAGACTATAGAGTCTAGGGTTATTAGCATATACTACAATAGCTCCAGTATTTATACTAGAGCTCTTGTATAGTGAGCCATCAATACATACTCTATCTTTAGAGAAACTGTATGTTTCTTTAAGGAATATATTTGATATAGCTCCAGCTAGTATTTTAGAGAAATACGGTTCTCTATAATAGGCTATAGCCATTGACACTGCTGCAAAGGGTATTAGTGATACATAGTTCATACTACCGTCAAGTGGGTCCATAAGTATAATGTATTCTGGCTTAGATACAAGATCTATTATACCAGACTCTTCTGTAACAATACGTACTGGTAAATGCTCTTTCCTAATAAGCTCTACAGCAAGATCTTCTGCTACTACATCAGCTCTACGTGTCTGATCCCCTCCAGCACCTATTCTTAAAACACTGTCTAACCCCTTGGAGCCAGCTATGTCTCTCATATAGCCAGCTACTTCACTAGCTATTTCTACAAGAAGTCTCCTAAGATCCTCTGTACTATGTTCCTCCAAACCAGATCACTTCTCCATCTACTACTCTATTCTCACCACTACTACACAAGCTTACAAACCTAACTATCTCATCTAATGCTTTAGACACTGTAGATACTGGTACTCCTTCAACACCACCTACTACTATAAGAATGTTCTCTGTATCTATTGTAACCATAGAGTATACGCTATCACGGTATGGGAATACATGTATGATCTTCTCACGATCACTTAGTACAGGGTATCTGTTTGGAAGTTCAACTGGTTCACTAGAGCCTATGGGATAGAACAGTTCTCCTTCAACACTAGCTCTTATCTTTACTGGCGGCTTAAGCCCATCGAGATCATATATACCTACTGGAACAAAGTACTTTACACTAACAAGATTACCTATATCAACAACAGTGTTTACTAAAGGCATAGAACCACTTCTAACAACTCTCCTAATAAGTGCTTCATGGCTAGGCCTTTTCTTAGTAGGGTCTATACCTAGTCTCCACAAGTAACTACGATACATTCTCACCATAGGGTGTTCTCTTAAATTAGACAGGCTATATGCTTCTCTATACTTCTTAGTAGTCCTCAAGATCTCCTCATATACTAGTGGATGTCTACTAGTATTAACTACATCATAGACTATAGAGTATTTTATAAAAGCTCTAGCTTTAAGCAATTCAGTACTACTGTCAACAAGTATTTTAAACACCATGACAGATACCATATATGTCTCTCAGTACACCTATAGTAATATTTTAATGGCTAATAAAGCCTATGTATAACATAGATATATAGCATAAAACATCTATACATGGGGATAATATACCTTGGCAAACATAGACCTTAGCCTACGTTTAGGCAAGAACGCTGTTGTTGAGGGACGTGAGGATATAGTACCGTTTGTAATTAGTGTTAAAGGAGTGAAGTCTACTTCACCGCCAGTAGCTTTTATAATAGCTATAGACTCTAGCTTGTCAATGGATGGTGAAAAGATCTTTAGAGCTAAACAAGCAGCTATAAAGACTATAAATCTTCTTAGAGAAAACGATCTAGTAACAATATACGGTTTCCATAGGAAGGTTTTAAAGGTTGTTGATAAAGCACCTGGTTCTGAAAAGGAGAAGCTTGAGGAAGCCATAGCTAGTCTAAAGCTGGGCTATGGTACAAACATATATGCTGTATTAGAGGAGATGGTTAGGGAAGCTAGAGAGTATAGTTCTAGAAAAGACATAGCTAGTGTTAGAGCTATATTCATAACTGATGGAGAGCCTACTGTTGGACCTAAGAAGCCTGAGAAGATAGTAGGTGTAGCTAAAAAGCTTAGAGAAACAGGTGTTTCAGGCCTCATTATAGGCGTTGGTACAGAGTATAATGAGAGAATGCTTCTAGACATAGCTGATGCTTTAGACGGTGTTTTTGAACATGTTAGTAAGAGTGGGAAGCTTATGGAGCTCCTTAGCCAATATACATTAACAGCTAAAGAGGTTAGTGCTAAAGATATTGTTGTCCAAGTTAAGACCGCTCCTAACTATCGTGTATTTATCTATGGTAGAGAAGCTAGTGTTTCAAGTGGAGGTGTTGATATAAAGATTGGTGATATACATTATAGAGAGATTGTTGATGTTATTGGAGACCTTATTGTACCATCTAGTGAACAAGGTGTTCTAGATATAGGTGTTGTGACAGCTAAATACGTTGATCCAGAGACTAATAATACAGAGTATGTACCTCCAAAGCCTGTTAGGTTAAAGGTATTGCCACCACATCTAGCTCCAACAATAGCTGTTTCTGAAGAGGTTTATGCAGAAGTAAGAGCTATACGTGCAGCACAACATTTACGTGAAAGACTTGGTAAGGAGCGTGTTGAAGAGGTTTATCGTGAGCTAGAAGAGATAGCTGAAGCTACAATGAGGCTTGGAAGTCAAACTCTATATTCTAGAACTTTAAGTATTAAACATAGGATAGAGAGAGAAGGCTTAACTTCAGATGTTTCAAAGGAGTTAGCCTCTATAATCTCTAAACTAATAAGTGGTAAGATAGAGAAAGAGGGTGGAAGAAGTGAGTGAGGAGGAGAATATACTTAAGATAGAGGTTGTCCGTAGCAACTTCTTTATACCACAGCAGTCTTGGACACTTAAACCTGGAGAATATACTCTAGGTAGGTTTCCAACAAACGATATAGTTATACCAGACCCCTATGTATCACGTAGGCATGCACGTCTATTCTATAAGGATGGTAAATGGTTTATAGAGGATCTTGGTAGTACTAATGGTACAATAATTGATAACGAGGATCTACGTGGTAAGGAACCTCATGAGCTAAAGGATGGTAGTGAAGTAGTTGTTGGGTTAACTATACTCAAGATCAGTTTTACTAAAGAGTAGAGATAGTTAGTAGATACAATACACTATACTAGGCTATGAGGTAGGTGATGTGAAAAAGTTTATAGTATATAGTGGTATTGATGAGGCTAGCAAGGTATTCATAGACCCTGTTATATTCTCAAGTATACTCCTTAAACTAGGAAACACTATTACTAGAAAAGGAGAGTATAGGAGGGTTTTAGAAGAACTTGTAATGTATTCTATGCAGGCTGTTAAAAAGAATAATATAGTGTATGCTAAGCTCTCTTCAATAGACAATAAATGGAGTATGAGAGTACTATCTTATGGAGAATACGTTATAGGATGCATCTACGAATCTATAGACATTAGACAACCAGTTGTCGGCTCACTAGCTACAGAACAGTTAACACATACATTCATAGCTGAAAACCCTACTGTAAAACTACGTGCTGGAGAAATACCTCTAGACCAGATAGCTGATCAGTTGAAGAAACATGTTGAGAAATGTATTTCTGAAAAGAAGAAGAGTGTTCCACCATACTACTGGATTGGCAAGATCGTATATAACTTGAAGATTGAGAAGTTGATAACTGATAAAGGAGCATACATGTATGTTCTTGAAGGACGCGATATATTTGGTAGGAAGTATGCTGTTAAAGTACCACGTGAGAAATCAACTGATGGCAAGCCACTAGCTATAGGTGGTAGTGTTGAGGTTTTAACAGAGATTATGCGTGGTTTACTGAATTCTCTAGAAGTAGCTTTGTCTAATAAGGAGAGTATTAAAGAGGAGCTTATACGTAGAGGCTATAGTGACGTTATAGCCGATCACCTTCTGAAGTATAGAGACTATATATTGCGTCCAAGAGCTATTGTCTTATTGAGAGACCTATATAGTGATGAAGAGTATGAAGAAATACCTCCTATAATTATTGAAGAATACGCTGATCGAGGGGATCTTGAGAGGAGGATTAAGGCTAAATGTTTTGACTCACGTGAAATAGCCTATATTGGTATAAGGATTGCTGGTGCACTAGCACTAGCACATGTTAATAGGTTTATACACATGGATGTTAAACCACAGAACATACTGCTTGTATCATGTGAGAGAGAGGCTTATGGCTATAAGCCTCTACTAACAGATTTTGTTGGAGTACACCACTTGTTTGGACAATCCATTGAGTTAAAGAAAGCTACGCCAGAGTATGCTGACCCACTAGCACTACTACGTGGTATGGTTAACTACTCATACGACCTATATAGTCTAGGAAACACTCTCTACTATGCATATACTGGTAAGAAGATAAGCTCTAGAATACTTCTAAACCTTGTAATTCTCAAGAAGTACTATGGACTACCATCACCACTAAAGGTATTTCTAGTAGACCACCCAGACCTAGTGCCAATAGCTCATAAACTAGAGGCTCTATTCAGCCAGTATAATAGGAAGAAGACTGGTTTCTCACAACTAGTATCAATGATAGAAGCTATAGTGGTTGATGCTGATAGAAGGTATCTTAAAGAACTACAGACACTACCAGAGAGACTATACTCTCTAATAAATAGGCTTGTAGAACTTGATGAAGAAAAGAGATACCCGGATGCAATAGCTTTATGGGTAGATTTTGTTAAAACACTACATGAAATCGGATACACAAATCTTATACCACATAAACCCTTCTAAACAGTTAAGAGAACAGTTAAAAAGTGTAGTAAAGAAATAGATTTATAGCATACACGCATACTATATGTTAGATACTCCTGTTTACCTAGAAGGGGTGTGTTCTATGAAGGCTTTGAGTCCTGTGATTGCGACTCTAATCCTAATCGCCATAGCAGTAATCGCAGGAGTATTCGTACTACGCCAATTCCTAATATTCACAACAACAACAGCAACACAGGAGTATATCGAGATACAAGATGCTACACTAATGGCCCTACACAAGCCAGGGTACCTTACAGTATATCTACAGATTAAGATTAAGAATATTGGTGATACAGTAGTTAATGTATCTAAAGCCTACGTTGATAATGAATCCTTTGCTCTAACACTAAATAGGCTACTAAACCCTGGTCAAACATACTCAGCATCTGGGCCGATATGGTCTTTCGACTTAACAGATCCTGATGAGAGAGAGGCTTCTAAGAGATGGGAGTCTGGTACAGAACACCTTGTTGTAGTAAAGTATAGTGTACTGGGTACTGAAGAAACAGTATCACAAAAGGTAATTACTAGATAGCGTGGCTTCAGTAATGGGTTTAATATAAACTATTTCAATGTTTTTTCTTTTCTAAATACCATATCCTTATCCTTTCTAGAAATGATGTAAAGTCTCTAGTAGATGTAGAGACTACATATACTATAGATACAATAGTATAGTATACTGTTGAATATAACACTATGTCTTCATTAATAGTCTGTACTGAATATACTAGATAGCTAGTGTTTAAGAACTTTACCCACATATCTCTTGTAATCTGTAAAGCGAGGTGTTTATAAATGGGGTCTACTGGACTAGTGTTTGTGACTATTACTGAGAATCTAAAGTATTCTAAACCATTCTCTGTATAAACCTTGTCACGCCAATAAACTATATATCCATGGGTTAAGCCGTGTGTAAAGTTGATCTCTGATGCATCAGCTAAATACCTTTGATCAGGACTTACTAGAGTCATTCTTCTAGAAGTAAAGTTTGTTATACCCTGCCATTTAAGACATAGTTCCCATATATGTATTTGTGATGCTTGTTGAGAAAACTCTATATATACATGATACTCAACACCTCTTTCAAGCATTATTAGCAAGTATTCATGAACTCTAGTTGTTGAACCCAATAACTCCTCCCAATTAGGGTTTCTACCAATATAGCGTATTGTAAATTCTCTAGAATATTCAGAAAACAGGTTCTCGTATACAACACCCTTCTTATCAATTAGTGCTGGGGGTCCTTCATAAGTGTTTATAAAGTATTGGTTTGGAGAAGCAATGCTTAGTGCAGAGCTAATGAGCATGAGTGGTAGTATGCAAGCTACTATAAAGCCTACTTGTTTATAGAACAAATGTTTACTACCAATAACTATTCTTGGTGGTTTAAAGGACAAGTCTATTCCATTACCTATTTTCTCAACAACTCTTATAACAATGTATGCTATTGGTGGGATGAAGACTATTTCTGGAGTGTAGTGGAATAATCCATAGCCTATGCTTATTCCAAAATATGATGTAGTTATAAATACTATAGTTAGTCTTAAGACATTAGCTAGAAACATAAGTACTGTAAGAACGGTCATACCAATAAAGAATATACCTATCTTCTTATACCACTCTCTACGGTTAACCCTATATGCTAGAAAGGCTATAACAGGAGATACTCCAAGAACACTTGTTAACCCTATAATCCCAGAACATACTGGTGCTAGAGATAAATAGGCTTTACCATCTGGAGTGTTTATTACAACAACTTGTTGTCCTTCTCTAACAGTATACTCTAGTGTTGTACCAAGTAGTTTAGCAAGTCCTACAGCTAAGTGTCCAGTTATTCTTGTAAGGTATGCTGATAAGTCGAATACAATTGCTAGTGGTATAGGGATTGCTAGTAGTATGAAGGGTGTTACCAATAGTATCTTCTTTAAATTATAGCCTCCAATAAACATTATTACTAAGCCATAGACACCTAGTACTATAGTTAAGACAAGTAGTTGGTCTATATAGGGTGTTCTAGCACTACAGTATAGTGATAATAAGGCTAAGTAGAGTAATGCCAGTCCAGTAAGTAGGCTTTTTAAACTAATGCCTATATTCTCTCTAGAAACCATTCCATAAAGTAGTATTGCTACAGATAGTGGTGTTATGTAGAGATAACTATAAACCTCATTATTAAGGTAAGCATTTAGTATAGCTAGTGAATTAGTGTTTAGAACCATGTATATAGACAGTGTTGCTACCAACAATACTATATAGACTAGTTTAGGATTTAATCTCTCACATACCTTAAACAACATATCCTACCACTATACTCTTAGATACCAGTCTTACTTGACTTCAATAAAACTACTCTTAGCGACCTTAATATTAAGAGTTGCTTCAGCAATACCATTACTATACCTTGTTATACGTCTCAAACTATCATAGATCATTGAGAGAACAGTCTTCTCCTCATCAGATATAGTCTTGTCTGGAAGAACCTTTGTTGACAACAAGTTCTGTAGCTCTTGTACAAGCTCACGTGCTGTCTCAATAGTTTCTTCAGCAGTTCTACGGCTAAGTCTATAAAGGCTATCCATAGACTTGTTGAAAAGCTCTATAACATGGTCTCCAAGACTACAGAAATCCATACAATACCTACATTCATCAGGTCTTACTATAACACGGTTTGCTATATTCACTGCATGATCAGCTATTCTCTCAAGATTACGTGCTAGTATACGATAGTTAATAGTCTCTACAGGATTAGTTATACCAAGTTCATGCATAATCCTTATATCAAGTAGTGCTAGTGCAAGCTGGCGTGTTATCATAAAGTGGAAGCGATCAGCTTCATCATCACGCTGTATAACAGCTTCTGCTAACCCAAGGTTCTTTGTACGAAAAGCCTCTATAGCATCATTAAGCATGTTGTTTACAATAAGGTGTAGTCTACGTATAGCCCGCATAAGCGGTAACTCCTTAATGTTTAGAAGGATCTTTAGTACAAGAGTATTATATGTCTCATCAACAACTTCTACACCAGCAAGCTTTACACGAGCAAGGTTCTTAAGCTCACTAATCTTTCTAGCAAGACCTGGCACTCTATCCTTAAAAACTATTGTTATAGTGTTATAGCCAGCAAGATACTGAGCAACAATTATACGGAAAACCTCTTGTATATTAGGTGAGCCAACAATATGTACTTCACTCTGGAACTGCTGTGCTTCTGTATACGATGGTGTTATAACAAGCTTGTTACCATGCTCGTATATGAGTACATAGTCTCCTGGATGTACACCTACAGCATCAATCCATTCCTTCGGCAGTGTCACTATGTATGATGAAGAACCTGTTTTCTGAATCTTCCTTCTCTCAACCAATATATAGACACCTTAAAACACTATAGAGTATATACATATATGTATATTCCACTATGACCTTATATAAGCTTTAATAAGCTCTACATACAAGTATGATTATATTTTACAAGTATATGTTGTTGATAACGGCTAAGTCTATCTATATACTATTATATACTGTCTATATTAGAAGATTGATTGTATTAGAATGGGGATGGAAAAAAAGTTATATTGGAGGCCAGTGTTTTCTAGACCACTTTACCTAGCAATAACCTTAAGGCTTACTTGCTGTCCAGTTGTTGTTGTAGTGTTGTAGTATACTGTTACTAGATGCTCTGTACCAGTCTCCCATGCCTTATCTGGGTCTAATGTTGGGTTGATGTAACGAACCTTCATTGATGTAGCAAAGGTCTCTCCAGGTCTTAACTCTACACCCTGTATTTTACTTACCTCAGTTGGAGTGTATCCGTCAACTTCTACCTTATCAATTGTTACAAGCTGGTCTCCAACATTCTTAATCTTAATCTGTAGGTATACATCAGCGTAAGTGTCGTTAACGTGTACAACTTGTAGCACTGCATCCTGGATCTCAATGTACTGTTGTGTTGCTGTTGTTGTTGTGAATATTAGGAATTGGCGTAGTACGAATACTCCTGCGATTACTGCTATGGCGATTAGGATTAGAGTCGCAATCACAGGACTCAAAGCCTTCATAGAACACACCTCCTACTGACTACAAATATATTTCTCCAGTTCTAAAATAAATGTTTTATTCTACTTGCTGAATGTACGGTGAATTAATTATCTTATAACAGTCTATTAGAGAAAATACATTTTTAACAGTATTTATCAGAAACCATATATG
>Ga0190312_1000106_pt1 | contig 30872 bp, 35 predicted proteins | sample 487007910_MG_FD_165046 | JGI IMG/M metagenome (GOLD analysis project Ga0190312, IMG submission 165046) | Hydrothermal vent sediment bacterial communities from Southern Trench, Guaymas Basin, Mexico - 4870-07-9-10_MG | ecosystem: Environmental > Aquatic > Marine > Hydrothermal vents > Sediment ... | reverse complement strand
TTAGGTTCGGGAAGACCACCTGTCTTTCTGGCGAGTTCAGTAGACATTTTCTTCACCTACTCTATGTACTGCAACACTAAACTGTTAAGCATTATTAAGGTCAAATCAGACTTTATATTCTACTGGAAATACCCCGGCGATGAGTAATGTCACAAAACATCGACGCAATTCTCGACAGAGTCTTCGAAGAAGACAAGAAGTTTCTCAGAAAAATGGTCAGTAGAAACAAGAAGGTAGGAATAATATTAACACTTATAGGGGCCGCTATCAATATCGGAGCGCTGCTAGCGCTGATATTTCTCCTGTACTCAACACCACCACCGGATCCCACAAAAGGACTCACATACATGGCATATGCACTAATCCTAGCATTCATAGGATCCCAAATCGGCAGACAAGGCACAACAATGTTCAGAGAAGCAACAAACATACTAAACCCAGGAAGAGGAAGATACAAGTACTTCTCAAAACTTCGATGTCCCAAATGCGGCTTCACCGAAATACGGGAGAAAAAACAAAGCGAGTACATAGGAATGAAGACCGAAGATAGATGCTCCGCATGCGGAGAACCCATGGTGATAATCGGAATATATGCACAACCAGAAAAAGAAATCCAGACAATAGGCTTTCCATTGCTCCCAACTCCAGGACAAACCATAACAACACAGCTAAAAGCAGCAATAATGAATATCCTCACACCATTCAAAATAGCATTCAGAATAAAAAGAAACTCGATAGCAGAACAGAAGGACTAAAATCCAAAAACTCTGTCTTAATATATCCCAACACAGCTAAGAAAAACTTCTACTATAGGTCCCAAACATTAGCCAAAACATGTACAAGGATTGCTCTAGGTTTCCTAGTATTGGCTATAGCAGCATAGTAGACAACACAGTTAGAGATACCTTTTTTAAGTCAGAAGAAACTCTAAAATATACATAGGTCTACAACGAAAACACAAAGTCTCAATGGCGGGGTAGCGCAGCCCGGTTAGCGCAGGGGATTGCAGATCCCTGTGTCGCGGGTTCAAATCCCGCCCCCGCCTCCATTTCGTTGCTTCTTTCTTTTGTTAATAATCGTCTGCGTTTAATATCAACGCCCTATATGCTGTTTTTTTGTGGTTTGGGAGTGATGTTTGAGGATGTTTATTGTGCATGTCTAATGCTTGGGGCTACTCATACATGCTGTTTGGCTTGTTGTCTCGTAGCCTTTTTTGCCTCAGTAGTGCTGATCTGGATTTTTCAGAAGGCTAAGGTGCTTTTCTGGTGGTTTCTAATTTCATATGCTGATTTCTTAGTGCTTTGGTTGTTGATGCTTCTTCTGGTAACTAACTATTCGGCTCTAGGACGGACTTCTTTTTCTATTTTGTTCTTCTTATGTATTCTCATAACCTCTTTGTATAGGAGGTACTCAATATCTCTTCTTACTGTATTATGTGTGAACTGTATCCCATTTTTCGGATGTGAGAGATGTAGCTGTAGGCTCAATCCAAGTCTGAGAGTTTTTAGACGATAAAAATTGCGGCTGAGTAATAGGTGGCGAAATTAATTGTAACTAATTGATGCATTTGTGTTATTTTGGTTATTGATGTGGTTTGGTATGGGTTCGGAAGAGTATGCGATTGTTGCTATGCTTCGTACGCCGAAATTGAAGGATTGGAGAGTTAAGTTTGATGAGTTTAAGAGGCTTGCTGTTGCGGCGGGTTATCAGATTGTGGATGAGGTAGTTCAGTTTAAGCCACACCCCCGGTCTGCTACTCTCTTTGGGAAGGGAAAGATAGAGGAGATAAAATCTAGAGCGGAGGAGAACGGAGCAGGTACGTTGATTGTCTGGAATAATCTTAAGAGTATACAGAAGCTTAATCTTGAGAGGTTAACAGGTTTAAGGGTGATTGATAGATATGAGCTTGTCCTAGAGATCTTCCAGAGGAATGCTGGTGATAGACTTGCTCAACTACAAATAGAACTTGCATTTCTGGAGAAGCTGATTCCGTATTTTAGGGTAAGGGAAAGGCTTATTCATGGGCCTAGGGACAAACCGTTTTTTAGGGCGGGTGGTGAGTATGGTTGGGTTCCTAAGGTTGCGTGGTTAAGGAAGAGGCGCAGCAAGATTTTGGATGAAATTGAGCGGTTGCTTAAAGAAAAAGTGATGCAGATTCGGAAGAGGAAGGAGTTAGGATTCAGGATTGTGACGATAGTCGGGTACTATAATGCTGGGAAAACAAGTCTATTTAATGTTCTGACGGGTGAATCAAAACCTGTTTCTCCTCAGCCGTTTACTACTTTGTCTTCTAAGTATTCCCGTTTGAGGGGTGCTGAAAAGATACTGTTGGTGGATACTATTGGGTTCGTGTCTGATCTGGATCCGAAGATTATCTCGTCGTTTAGAATAAACTTAGAAGACATGTTAGAGGCAGATATGTTGCTATGGGTGGTGGATATTAGTGAGGAGGAGTATATACTGGATATGCAGATAGGCTCCACAGTCCAAATTCTGAAGAGAAATAACCTGCTGGAGAAACCCATTGTGGTCGCAGCAAACAAGATAGATCTGTTGGGTGATGATGTGCTTAGACATAAAATTGAGCTACTGAAAAAGCTTCTTCTCGTACATGTGGGGTTTGAGCTTAGAATAGTTCCATGCTCCGCGAAAACAGGTGCGGGCTTGGAAGATCTCATTAGGATAGTTGCGTATGAATTGGGGCTCTAATGGGGGTTCTTTTTGACGAAGTTTATTGTTGATGAGATGCATGGACATATAGTTAGGTGGCTTAGGATATTGGGATTTGACACGTTAGATGCATGTGATCTCAGAAAGAATTATGTAGATGTTGACCGAGCTATTCTTATGGTTGCGATGAAGGAAAACAGAGTAATTGTGACGTCGGATAAACAGTTGGCAGCTAGGGCTAAACGCATGGGACTCAAAGTGGTAATGATCGAAGCGAATTTGGATCATGTTGGAGCACTTCGGAAAATATTAGAGGAATTAAACATCGTAGATGAGGCTAAACAAAAGCTTTTTTCCCGGTGCCCCATGTGCAACGGAATTCTAGTAAAGACGAACAAGGAATCCGTAAAAGATAAAGTTCCCTCTGCCGTTTTAAGATTTCACGATGAATTCTGGGTATGTACGAGTTGCGGTAAGGTTTATTGGGTTGGATCTCACTTCAAGAACATTAGGAGAGTTTTATCAAGAATCCTCTAGTTTCTGAATAATTGTTAAGGTGGTGCGTTTTGGCCCGGTATTATATTGGTTGTAGTGGCTGGTGGTATAAGGATTGGAATAAACGTTTCTATCCGGAGGGCTTAGATGAGTATGCTAGGCTGCGTTACTACTCACAAATCTTTAATACTACTGAGGTTAACGTTACGTTCTATAAGCTTCCCCCTCAAACAACTATAAGATCTTGGGTTAAGAAGACGCCTAAGAATTTCGTGTTTAGTGTTAAGGCTCCCCAGGAGTTTACTCATCAGATGCATTTTCTATTCTCGGAAAGAAAAATGGTGAACTTTCTCAAGTTTATTGAACCCCTCAGGAACGCGAATAAGCTAGGTGCAATTCTGTTCCAAGCACCACCCGAATTTGTATTTACGGAGTCTACACTGAAACGGCTAGAAGAGTTTCTGAGTAGGCTTCCTGAGGGATACGAATTCGCCATAGAGTTCAGACACAAAAGTTGGGTCAATGAGAAAGTATTCGATGTGCTCTCAGCATATGGGGTCGCATATGTCATTGTAGATGAGCCACTGCTTCCTTCGATAATAAGGATAACTACTAATAAGTTTGCATATATTCGATTCCATGGCAGAGGAAAGAAAGTCTGGTACTACTATGATTATAAGAGAGAAGAGCTGGAAAAATGGGCAAAGACGATAAGGAAGGAGATTGAGACGAAAGTACATAAATTATACATATATTTTAACAATCACTTCCGGGCTTTTGCACCAAAAAATGCAAAAGAATTCATCGAAATTCTGGGTATCTCACCATCCGAACTAAGATTGCAAACAGTGCAGACAGGACTTAGTAGGTTCTTCGCTACAAAAAAGAATAGCTGAGCATTGAGTCTTATATAGTTGTAATGTTTTAATGGTTTGTTTCTGAATTAAAGTTGGTTTTTTGGGGATAGCCAATGAGCTTTGCTGCAGCGATAAAGATAACTATGGCAGAAAAGAAGGCTCGAGAAATAATAAAGAAGGCGGAGGAAGAAGCCAAAAAAATTATCGAAGGTGCGAGGGTCCAAGCAAGGGACATTACTAGTGAAGATAGAATCTCAAAATTGGTGGATGAGCTTGTAGAGAAACGCAGAAAAGAACTCGAGAAACAATTAGATTTCCTTGAACTAGAATATGATGAGGAATTTGAAAGACTCAACTCAATAATGGATGAGGAATTAGGGGAGATCGTTCAAATGCTTATTAAGGTGATATTTGGTGAGCAGTGACATTGAGGAGTATATCCAACTTATCATAAAAAACGCTGAGAAGGAAGCGCAGAAGATTTTGGAAGAAGCACGGAGAGAGGCTAATAAGATAGTTGAGGACGCCAAGAAGGAAGCCATGGAGAAGGCTGAGAAACGGGCCAGAGAGATTTTGGAGTCAATACGCAGTCGGATAATGGATGAAAAACTACGGAGATTCCGCGGTGAAAAAGCGAAGCTGAAGAAGAGCATAGTTGATAGGCTTAAGGAGAAACTGCTAAGCGAAATAGAAAACAGGATTAGGGGCCGTGGCGGAGTAGACTATGGTGATATGCTCTACAGATTCATAAGAGAGGCAGCACTGGAGCTAGGATCGGATGAGCTGATTATTAGTGCGAATTCTAAGGACCTAGAATTCATAAAATCGAGGCTGAATGATATTAGGCGTAGGCTTAAGGAGGACATAGGCATAGATGTTAAGATAACGCTTGGAGAGAAGATAGATGTTATAGGAGGAATCACCGTGAGAACCTCAACAGGTGACAAAGCATATACGGCAACTCTTGATAGCTTGGTTGAGCAGGTAATATCAAAGAATCTTACTAAGATTGCTAGGCACCTAGGGCTAATAACTCAGAGGAGATTCAGGGAGCTCATACATATGTTACTCTCGAGGATAGATAGGCCCATAGAAATTGATGATATGTATGGAGAAAAAATATCTTTACATCCCTGCGAGGAAATACACTTTGTGGAAACCGAAAATGGGAGGATAGATGCCATCTGTAAGTCTGAAGGCAGAATCACGGCGATTTATGCGACTCTAGGCAGGGCAACAAAAGAGAAAATAGAAGCATTCTTAGGTGCAATAGAATCTCAACTGCCTAATACGGATCCACAGAAAATATTCATAGCGTATAGTGGCCCCGAAGAAACAGTGAAGGAAATCTTAAAGAAGAACAACATAGCGCTGCTGACAAGGAAAGAACTATTTCAGTTGGATCAGAGAATCGGAGCGAGGATCTTCGTTGAATAGAAGAAAACCTCGAATTTAAAAAATCCCATAGAATGTTAGAATCCACATAGCTACTTAGGTGCCGATGGGGAATGAGCAGGCAAGTTCAGTCATTAGTATCACAGAAAAGCTCTAGGCTAAAGAGGCTATATCTGATACGAAAAGCGCTCTACGATGCTAAGTCTATAAGGGCACGTAGATGTATAAGGTGCGGAACGACAAAGGCTGTAATAAGAAAATATGGGTTGCTACTATGTAGGCGATGCTTCAGGGAAGTTTATGGTTTGCTCGGCTTCAAAAAATCATCGGTTCATAGGAGCTGATCGAGATGACGCGTCTAGACCCCCTAGCCGACGCCTTATCGGCAATAAAAAATGCTGAAATGGTAAACAAGAGAACAGTATATATCTTCCCCACGAACAAACTCATAAAAGCTGTTTTGACAATTTTGAAGGAGCATGGCTACATAGAAGATTTTAAGCCAATGACTCTTAACAAAAAGGAATACATAGTAGTTCATCTCAATGGGAAAATTCATGAAATTGGTGCTATAAAGCCCAGATATTCCGTGGGCTGGAGAGACCTGGAGGATTGGGTACGTAAGTACCTCCCATCATACACAATGGGTCTCTTGATAGTTTCGACTCCAAAAGGGGTTAAAACACACATAGAGTGCGAAAAGGAGAGAATAGGTGGCAAACTGATTGCATATGTTTACTGATGTGTGATGCGGATGGTGGAGCTCATAAAAACCGAAGAGGCTATTCTCGAAGCAATAAAAGGGGAAGGAATAAATATAGATTTTGAGGAAATAGAGATTCCCGAAGGCGTAGAAGTGGAGATTATGGGGAAAAAAGTCCGAGTAAGAGGCCCCAAAGGAACTGTTGAGAAAGATTTTACCCACATGCCAATACACATAATTAGAGATGGAAACAAGATATATGTTGCTGTGTATGCGCGAAAGAGAAAACATACCAAGTTCCTGGGCACTGCAGCGACAAAGATAAGAAGAATGATTGAGGGAGTGCAAAGAAGGTTTATATACATCCATAAGGTTGTCTATAGACACTTTCCAATAAGGGTTGAGGTCGACAAAGAGAACAAGCAAATACTAATAAAAGGATTTTATGGGAGGAGGGACACGATAAGGGTTCCAATATATGGTGATGTTGAGATAGAGATCGAGTACCAAGCAGGGTCAGAGATACCAGACCTTATATACCTAAAGGGATGCGACATAGAAGCGGTTTCGCTGACAAGTGCAGCACTGGAAAATGCATGCAAGCTGAGGGGCAAATACAGAAAAGACATAAGAATATTCTATGATGGGATATGGCTTTGGAAGAAAACTAGGGAGGAATAAACTACGCAAGGATTTTTCCTAATGAATTACCATATGTTTTGTCTATAGCCCCTAGAATTCTTTGATGTTCTGTTAGTTGATGTGCTTTCTTAAGTTCGATGACCATTCGACCAGAGCTTCTAGGTAGAAGCTTTCGCAAATTACATAAGATTTTGGTGGATTGTCCTTAGAAAAAATAACAAAACATAGCGTTACAAAAATTTATGGTGTTTCTGTTATGGCATTACTAGGATCGCTATGAGTAGACCATAAATCGCGATTCCTTCCGCAAGTCCGACAAATACAATGGATTTTCCAAACACTTCGGGTTTCTCGCTAACAGCTCCGATCGCTGCTGGTGCGGAACGTGCGACAGCGTATCCTGCGGCAATACAACTTAGTCCAATGCTCAAGCTAGCCGCTAGAGCTCTTAATCCAGCCTCAAGTGGGTCGATCTCTGCAGCGTAAACCCCGACAACAATAGTCATTGCGAAACATAGAGCTAATAAATATCCGAGAATTTTTAAATGTTTTCTCCTCATGTTTTTCACCAATATCTTCGCATGGTACTAATTAACTCTTAAAAACCTTTTAAACAACTTTACCATATAAAGAAACGCTATATTGGCACGGGGGCTCGGAGTGCTAAAAGTTTCAGTAATTTTTCCAAGATACCTTATGGATCAAGTGCTCATAGAGATCGTTAAATTGGACTGGGTAAATCTGATAAACATACCTGAAAGCGAGTTCGAAGGATTCCAGAAGGAAATCCCCCCAGAGTTGCATAGAATTCATACCCTTTTGGATTCTATAACTAAGCTTATGGAGAGTTTTGGAAAGGATACTAAGCACTTAAGCTCCCAAATAAAGAAATATCCAGACGAAATGATAAGGCTGTATTCACCTGGCGAACTATATGCCGAACTAGAAGATCTTCAGAAGTTCTTTTTTCTGCCAAAAGAAATCGAGAGCCTAAAAAAGAAAATGCAAGAATATAGTATCGTATACAGCGCCATAAAGATGTCAAAAGAAGCATTTAGGTTATTCAGCAAAGAATCGTCAGAGATTCTCATACTCGAAAGACGTGATGCAAAGGAACTTATCTCGAGGAATTTGAAGCTACTTGGAACCTGCTATGAAGTCGTGGAGCTAGAAGATAAAATCGTAATTTTTGTTGATGCAGTAAGGAGAGAATTATTTGAAGAGACATTATCTGTGGTAGAATCATTTCTAAGAAAATTTAGGGTGGAGATTAGGAGGATAAGGATTGCTGAAAAGAAAGCAATAAAGACGCCTAAAGATTTTGGGGATCTCCTTAGCAAGCTAGCTAATGAAATAGAAACTCTTGAGCAACATTTTGGCAGCAACTTTAAGGAGAATATTAAGAGATTAGAAAGGCTATGGATAAAAGCTCAAATAACAAACAAAATATTAGTGGCTAAAGCTGCTATTGTTCGGAGTGAATATACTGGTATTCTTTGTTGTTGGATCCCAGAGAAGAAGATGCGAGAACTCGAAGAAAAACTGAAAGCTATCAGTAGCAGTATTATCATCGTTAAGGAGCCTCGGCGGCGGGCTAAGAAGTATCGGTATTTACAGAAAGTGCTTCAGGTATAATTATTAGGAGAGCATCTATAAGTAATATGCTAGATGCAAAAATATCCTATAAATACATCCTAAAAATAAATGTGAGATTTTTACAGATAATCATTCGACTTAAAATCGTTGAAGGAGGGTACTGAGTTGTACAAGGTTACTGTAATTTTTCCGCGTGGATCTGAAGATAAGATTCTTATTGAGCTCGGCAAAACTGGGGTAGCCGAACTAATAAACATCCCAGAGGGAGAGTTTAAAGGCTTTCGAAAGGAAGTTCCTCCAGAGCTCCATAGGACCCATACTATTCTTGATGCCATCTTAAAACTGGCGAAAAGTCATAATATTGACCTCTGGGAATATCTAGCACATGTTGCGGGCGACGTGCAAATAAGGTTGTATTCATTAAATGAACTTCAAGGGGCATTGGAAGAATTAGAAAAGTTTTTTCTTATGCCAGAGCGGATCAAAGATCTGAAGATAAGGTTGCGTGAATACAGACTTGTATTCAATGCTATTGAGCGATCTGCAAGAGCTTTTGAGATATTTAAGAAGCCCTTCTCAGAAACTATAATGATAGAGAAAGAGGATAAGGAATTTGTGAAAGAAAGTTTAGACACTCTTAGAATAAATTATGAGATCATCGACTTACAACGGATATCAATAATCTTTATTGATGCAGAAAGTGAAGAAATACTATCGATCTTGTCGGCATTTCTCAATAAGGCAGGAATAGAGTTCTTAAGGGTTAAGTTTTCAGAGAAAGAAAAATTAAGGACTCTAAATGATTTTAGGGATTTACTCGATAAGCTATCAACTGAGATAATAAACATGGAGAAGAGGTTTGAAGATAACTTTGAAAAGAAGGCAATTGAACTAGCGAAGCTCTGGAGGAAGACTCAAATAATGAATAAGTTGCTAACAGCCAAAGCAATGTTGGTTAGAAGTGAATACACGGGGATACTTCGCTGTTGGGTTCCAGATGAATATGTAGATGATGTTGATCGGATTCTAAGGAGCATCGATAGTAGTATAGCTATAATAAAAGAGCATCCGTTAGCTGTGGAAGGAGCTCCGATACATATGAAGAAACCACGTCTTTTAGCTCCCCTAATGGCTCTTACTTACCAGATGGGTTACCCTAGTAGAGAAGATGTTTTTCCCTGGCTACTTATGGGCTTTCTCTGGGCATTTATGTTTGGTTTTATGTTTCCGGATGTTGGTCAAGGGATGATATTAATAATGTTAGGGTACATTTTTATTCGTCTAAAAAACGTTAGAAAGAGCATAGAGAGCCTACTTGGTTTTTCAGGAAAAACACTGGGGGGCTTGCTGATAATGGCTGGGTCTTCCGCTGTGTTCTTTGGTATATTATTTGGGGAGTTCTTTCTTGTAGAGGTTTACCCCCCATTGCTACCAGCACTACATGAGCATTGGATACATGACATGACTTCTGTTAGATGGATTATAAAGATGGCGATTCTAATAGGTCTCATAGAATTGCTTTTAGCAATGTTGCTATATATGTGTCGAAATATAAGGAGTGGGCATTATTTGGAGGCTATTTTAGGCGAGTGGGGACTACCAGCGATACTGATGCTCGTAGGTTTAGTATCCCTGGGGTTCTACTATATGGGGATTACGCTTCTTAAACCAATAAGTATTGCGGGTTTCAAGCTGGGCTTAGTTTTTGAGCCTCGAGGAGCATCGGTATTTGACATCTCGAATCCCATAATGAGCTGGCCCCTATACTTATTCATAGTAGGCCTGTTACTCCAAATAGTTGGAGGGTATATTGAGGGAAACGTTGGGGATAGAGTACTTACGGCTTCGATTGAGATACCATTATCAATAATATCGAATTCCCTTTCGTTTACTAGGCTTGCGGGATTTCTCATAGCGCACGTCGCTTTCAGCTTGTTAGTAATAAAATTTGCCGAGATGGGCCCCCTACTTTTCTGGCTCGGATTATTATTGATGAATTTACTTGTGATAATCCTAGAAGGGCTTGTGGTAAGCTTGCAATCGCTTAGGCTACTATTCTACGAATTCGCAACAAAATTCTACATCGGTGGTGGTAAGCTCTTCAGGCCTTTTAAGTTATAGGTGTATGATAGGTGTCAAAGAACATTTCGGAGGAAGAGACTAGGAAGCTCTACAAGCGGATAAACAAGAGGAGGGCAACAGTTTATTTTTTTCTCTTAGTGAGTATTCAGATAATCGGTATCTATACAATACTAGAGTTTAATCTAAAAGCCAATGTCTTCATTTTCGCCAGCTTAAGTGTTTTCCTTGCCGTTGTTCTGCCGATAATACTAGCTATAGCGATCTTCAGATGGCCTTGGGTGGAGGACGATGAGCTCTGAGTATGTTTTTCCCACAAAAATATTCCTTATGGAGCTGAAAAATAAACTTCAACTAACTAAATTTGCGAAGCAGATTTTAGAACGAAAAAGAGATTCTCTAAGAGAGGCTCTTAGAAGCACTATGCGTTCCTTAATTGATGTAATTATATTTCTAAAGAGGGAGCTCATAGAGATTCTGAAGTTTGCTCTGGCGACACATGTTAAATATAAGGAGGTTATCGATGCGCATGCATTGACATCTATAAGGAAGGCAGAAATCGAAGTAGTAGAAATCGCTAAGGGAGGAATAGTAGTGCCGAAATTTAGGCTTAAGGAAGTTCCAGTACCAAAAGATGGTTTCCCCGAGGGCGTGAGAGCTCTTGTTAGCAGAATTATTGAAGGAATGCATAATATCCTTAAATTAGTCGAGCTCTTCGTAGAATTTGAGATGTTACTCAGAGAAATAGAAATAACGAGCAGGATAACGAATACTCTCGAAAAAGTAATAATTCCGAGTCTTCAGGAGAAAATAGATTACATAAATATGGCTCTTTCTGAGATTATGATTTCTGAATTATCATCTTTAAGGGCTGTAATCTCACAACTCGAAGGTACCAAGGAGTAGGGCTAAAGCTATAATGGGTGGTGAAAATATTATGAGTGTCGAATATGTCGCGGCTAAAGCTCATGTTTTGAGGACGTATTTGATCGCCCCCTCATATATAAGGGATTATTTGGTAGGTGCTCGTACACTCAAAGATATTGCTAGTGGATTATCAATGACATATTATCGTGATAAGCTTGTCTCATTGGGCCAAAAAGTAACAAAGGAAGATCTAATACGGGTAATTAATGGCGTCTTTGAGGAAAGATATGCGATACTGACTAAGCAGCTACCAGACCCCTTTTCTAGTTTTGTTGATGCGTACATATTTAGGTTTGATATAAGATCTCTGCTGAGAATTATGGGAGAGATCATAGCGAATATTCCTCATGGCCCGGTTAGTAGCTATGGATATGCATTCTCGAAGATAAATTATGGGCAATTATTGAAGATTAGGTCGATGGAGGATCTTCTTAGTGCTTTATCTTATACGCCTCTGAAGAGTGCGGTTCCTCTGATTACTGAGCTCTGGGAGAAATATCAAAGCCTTCATGCCGTAGAATTAGCATTGTGGAGTTCATATTATCGAATGTTGATTAGTTTCCTACAAGAATTGCCTAGTGATGTGCAGGATCCGATATGGAGAGTTATTGGAACGGAAATAGATCTAGTGAACATATCGGTAATTCTGGGTCCAATGATATATGGGTACTCCATAGATTATCTTGACAGACTACTTATCGAAAAAACATTAAGAGTCTCAATCGCTGACCTTAAAAAGGTATACGGATTAGAGCCAGAGTTAATAACGAGTGTTGTGCCCGATGTCTACAGAGAAGTCGTAGAAAAGTTTCTCACAGGTAGGGATTATCAAGCCAAGACATTAGCTGAGCGCATAGTTTTGCGGGAAGTTCTAAGTATTTTGCCAAGGAACCCTGCAGGCTTTGAATTCATATTTGGCGTTTTGAAATTATTTGAATTTGAATGCGAAAACCTTCGGGCTCTTATTGAGAGCGTAGCATATGGATTAGAGAAGGATATTATAAAGGAACTAATGGTCGTTTAGCCAATAGGCACAGCAATTTTTTGAGTACAAAGATCCTTATTCTGGGTTTGCACGATGGGACTTAAAGCTGATGAGTGGCAGGACACTGGAAGTCTTGTTAAAGAAATTCTTAAGAAGGGTAGATCGCTAATTCGACCAGGAGCAAAGATAGTGGATATCTGCGAAGAATTAGAACTTATTATTCGTAATGAAGGCTACAAACCAGCATTTCCAGTCAATATAAGCATCAATGAAATAGCAGCACATTATACTGCGGATCCCTATGATAGATCTAGAATCCCTAATAGCGCTCTAGTTAAATTAGATGTTGGTGTAGTCTCGAAAAATGGTGCTATTTCGGATGCAGCAATAACTATCCCCATAAATGTTGATAGGAAACTTGAGCTTCTTGTTAAGGTAACAAAAGAAGCTCTCTTAAGGGCTATCGAAACAATTAGAGACGGAGTAAGCTTAGGTGAAATAGGCCGAGTAATCTGGGAAGTAGCACATGAACAGGGGTTTGGAGTATTAAGAGACTTAGGAGGTCATCAGATTAATAGATGGCAATTACATGCGGGCATAACCATACCTAATGTTCCCCGTAGATTCACACCAAAATTGAGAGAAGGTATGATAATAGCGATAGAGCCTTTTCTGATAGCAGCTCCAGAAGATAGTCGTACAAAAAGTGACATGTCACAAATTAACATATTCTCAATAGTAAATCCACATAGTGATAGAATTCTGGGGTTGCTTTACAGCAAATTCAAGAAACTTCCGTTCGCACTCCGGTGGCTTAAAAAAGCAAAGGAGGATATGAAGTTTTATAGGTCGATGTACAGATACCTACTAGAACGACATATGGAGGGTAAAGTAGCGATATATCCCGCATTAGTAGAGATTAAGGGGCGTTGGGTCGCACAGTTTGAGCATACAGTCCTTGTGAAAACAAACTCGGCAGAGATATTAACAGGTTGAGGGTCGGGAATAGAGCTTTGAATCCTTGTTGAATCTGGCTATTATATGCTATTTTTATTAACTTTCTAGGGGGTAAAGTTTACACTGGGTGAGTATTTGTGCTAGGAAATGTCTTATCGTTGGCGACAATAGTAGAGGAATCAGCAGTCAAAAACGATATAAGTAACATATTCTTCATAGCAGACCCAATAACACTTAAAATAGCTTCCCAGATAACACTTCGCAGAATAAGAAAGAGGTTTGTTTTCTCCATAGAAGAATTCTTGGATGTATGGGCTGAGGATCCATGTAAAGCCATCATCATCCTAGCACCTGAGGTGGATGAAGTATCAAAAGTCTTTACTGTGATCAAAGAACTTGTACACATTTCATTGCGAAATGGCAACAAAGCAAAAATCATTCCTCTTATGCTTCTCAGGAATGGGGATGTTATGAGGAGTGTGTTGAAACTCGCCGTCGAATCGGGGATAGATGTTGTTTTTCCACCAGATCTAAATTCCCTAGCAATGTTTCTTCTTCGTGTTGCGAATGCCGACGGAGCAGGTATTATTGTTTGTGAATCCTCCTTAATTGAGGTAGAACAAGTGGGGGAGTCCTATGATCATAAAATGCTAGAATCTTTGGACAAGATGTCAGCTACAACGGAAATTGGGAAGGGACGGGTTGCTGTTTTAGCTCTCGGATCAATGTTTAGGTTTCTAGCGAATCTAGCGATTGAACAAGGGATTATGGATGATGTGAAACTTATAGGCATCTTAAGATTTGGTTCTTCGACTGGCGATATTTTTGCATCAGTGTTGAAGAAATATAAATATCTGATTGTTGCGGACCCTTCCAGAATTATGTATTCGTTACTTAGTTCTCAGGCATATTATTTGTTATCGCGTGGGGAAATTGGATGGATACCGGAGATTATAGATCTATTTGAGTATTTAGACTCAAATCGTGTTATAGATTTTATGGGGGTGACCCGTATACTGAAAAGTTTCTTAGGAAGGGGTGTAGAGGAAGGTTTGGAGGACATAAAAACGCGTAATGAAGTTGCTTTTTTATTGTCAGAGTCCACCGAGGGATTTGTTGAAAACATGGCGAATAAATTCGATTTGGAGGTTCTTTGTGTGAAACCTTTTGTTCCGAGTAGAATAAAGGCTAAGATTGTGGGGCTTAATGGAGTTGTTAGATGTGTATTGGGAAGTGAGAATATCCTTGTTGTGGTTCATGCCACATATCTAATTAGATTTTTTGATGTTTTCCGCTTATTGCTTGCGAAGAAGAATAAAAGGTCGATTGTAATCCTAGCGGATACAACTTTTGTTGATCGGGGTCTTAATCAAAAGGTGGTAAATGTCTTAGAGAACTTAGTAAGTAAGTTTAGAGGTGAAGTCTCAGTTTTTAGTCTGAGAGAAGACAGTCCTGATGGTATTTTCAGTAAGTTCAGAAAGCTCAGAAGAATCATAGTTTTGACATAGGTGTTGCGAGTGGAGCTAACTCTAGGAATAATATCCGATGAGGAAACATGGAGGTTACTCCATGCAGTACTGGTGCGGTTATCTTCGGCTTTAAGGCTCAAAATGGCGGTAAGAAAAGTTCTGTTCGAGCTTCATGATTCAGCTATGCCACTATACATTGTCGGCATAGGGCCTCGGGTTGAAGAGTACGGTGTAAGGCCAAAGAGCGTTGATATGATCTTTATATTTCTAGATAGAGTGGATCAGGAGGTGTTCGATGAGCTAAAGTTCGTTATTAAGAGAAATGGCAGATTAGTGGTGGTTGATGATGTCACAGACGAAGAATCGTTAGAGATCGGAGAATCTGGGATGAGGGAGAGAAAGCTTCTTCTCGTTGCACAGATAATACATATGCTATCTAAATATCTATCCATCAGCAAAAAATTTGTTGTGAAGATTTTAAAATCCATCAACATGGAGAATATTAATGAGCTTATCGAGAGATACTATCTGGTGAGTAGAAGTGAGAGGATCTAAAGGACCTAGGTCAGGTACAAGGCAACTCTTTTCAAAGGGGCCCAAGGAACGAGGGCTCCCTCCGACATCAGTTATATTGTACGAGTATAAGATTGGGGAGCGAGTAATCATAAAGATTGATCCTGCGATACACAGGGGTATGCCCTTTAAAAGGTTTCATGGTAAGGTAGGAACAATTATCGAGAAGAGAGGAAGGGCATATGTTATCCTAGTAAGGGATGGAGGAAAATATAAGAAAGTCATAGCTCGCCCAGAGCATATCCGTCCAGCTGAGACAAAATTACCGACGCGAAGGTAATTAACTTTTCATAGACTCTCCTATTCGAACGAAAGAACGGTGTCACGTGGGTATTACCAATTCTTTAATAGTACTTGGGATACATAGAAGAACTTGGTTTTTCTATAATTTGGGGGTCAAAATGAGTCACAAGTATCTTATACTTCAAGGTTCGATGCGGCTAGATACTATCTCTAAGCATAGGGTGTGTAGATGTGCTGATGGAGGGGGGCAACTGTTATACGATTATAGAAAAAGGAAGTTCATTTTAGAAGGCCGCTGTAAATTGATGTTGTTATGCACAATAATTCGTATGAAGACTTTTGAGCAGAAATTAAGAGATAGAGAGATTCTTTCCGATTTTCATTACTAGCTCTTTCTCATTATTTTAGTTTATTCTCCTCGAAGAAAAGGGTAAGATCCGTCTGGTTTTTCTTTCTTACTGTCTTCCAGCTTCTTCGTACAATATCTGGGCGAGTTTTTAGGATCGAGGATAATGCCTGTTGAGTCTTTGGGTCCGACGGGTATCCGCTACCAAAATCTATGCCTATCTCACTCTTAATTTTATCTATGATTCTATCTCGCAGAACCTTAGCGATTATTGATGCCGCTGAGACTATTGGGTATTTTTTATCTGCTTGCTTTTCAACTATGAGCTTGAGCTGTATTTCTGGGCCTAAGTAATGCAATATCTTCTTTTTGAAATCTTCTGGTGAGGAGGGGGCATCTATATACGCTACTTTAATCTGGGGGATGGAAACTAAGAGCTGTGAGATTATTTGTGCCTCTAGGAAATTATATCTTTTCTTTAAAACCCATTCGTCGATCGTCTTAGGGGGGATATAAGCAACAGCTATTTTTGTTGAAAGACCAACAATTTCTTCGAACAACTCTTCTCGTCTCTTCCTACTTAATAGTTTAGAATCCTTGACTCCTAACTCCACAAATATCTCATCGCAACCATTTGTTTGTGGCAACGCAACACACGCAATCACCATCGGCCCTATGACAGGGCCACGGCCAGCCTCATCGATCCCCGCTATGAGGGGCCTGTCATCGTCTCTATTTACAATTGTTTTGAAATAAACTTTTTTTCCCAGCATTTTCCGTATCATGCGCAATATTTTACTGTGCTTCCAACAAAAATTTAAGCTTTCTCTTGGCAACGAGTAGTTGAAGGTTGGACACCTTTTTTCCTAAATACTCCTCCAATCTCCTGTCTAAGTTCAATCTGATCTGAGAATCCTCGATGCGTATTATTCTATCTGCTATTAGTGACTGTATGATTTCCTCAGATACATATTGTAGTGCGTCTTCAAGAGGTATGCTGTCGTTTGTTAATAGTAGGAATACCAGATCCTTAATATCATCACCATAGCCCTTGATCTGTCCTGCTATTGCTGATAAGGCATAGTCGAAAAGCTCCTCGCTGGTTGGTTTTTGAGTAGGAGGTAGGGGTCTGCGTGGCGGCATAGTAATATGCTTAGCCTCTCGCCTTGGGGGCTGTGTTTCTATGGGTTGTGATGGAGGAGATGGAGTAGGCTGTGGGAGTTGGGGAGTAGGTGCAGGTTTTTGTATTGGGGGAGCTGTTTTCTTAATCTCCTCCTTCTTTGCCTCGGTGATCTTAATGTGCTTCTTGATGTCTCTTATTAACTTTCTGGTTTTTATCGCTATTTCTTTTATCTCTTTTTCTAGTGCCTTCACATCGACTCCTTCACCTTTAAGCTCAGATGACTGTCGAGGACGAATTTTAACCATTAGTGGTATTGTAAATGAGGGAGCTCTAACGAAGCATTCTCCTGGCTGTGTCTGGGTGAGTACCTCTGCGAGACTCTTAGGTATCCCAAATAGTTGAGTTAGGCGTGAGATATCCCTTCTCTGCATTTTTAGGGCTATTATTGTTGAGCAATTGATTATTATCTCGTCGCTTAGGTCTCTTGGGGATTGTGTTGCTAGGATTAGCCATACACCCATTTTTCTTCCTTCGCGGGCGACGCGAATTAGTATTTCTCGGACGGGATCATTCCTGCCTTTGGCGGGTGCAAATAGATGCGCTTCGTCCACAACTAGAACAACATTTTGTTTGATCTCACCGCGTTTCTTCGCCTCAAATACTTGGCGGACAATATCGGCTACAAAGAATCTTATTCCAAGATCCCCGAGGGGTGTTCCTACTAGGCGAAAGATGGTTACTTTTCCTGGAACGCAGAACTGATCAGGTACAATGTAATCTTCTGAGAGAAAGCCGCTTTCTCTAAGTGAACCTATGCGGCTAAGAAGTGCTTGGCGTGTCTGGAAGTGCATATCACTTATACTAACAAGACGGAATAAATCATCTATATGCATCTCAGTGCGGTCGCCCATAAGTTGTTTTAACTGGAATGCCAATCTTAGTTCCTTCATGGAGAATATGAACATGAGTCTATCTGGTGTCATGTATGGGCTCAGATGGGGAGGATTGTTTTCCCAATCGAAGATCAATATGTTATCCTTGAATCCTCTTGGCTCCAAATTAAAGTCTTTAAGTGCTTTTACTTGTTTAGGATTTCTATTCTCGGCTATGAGTCCTGAGTACTCGTCGTGGACATCGAAGATTATTATGGAGAATTTCTTTTGGTCTGTACTTTTTTTGATGAGCTCTTCGATAAAGACACTAAGGGTATATGATTTTCCGCCGCCAGTTGTTGCGCTGACTAGAACATGCACACGTAGGTCCTTTGGGTTATAATATACTGGAACAAAATCTGGGTGGGTTAGGATTTTCCCGATAAATAATCCTTCTTCTTTTGAAGTTCTAGTGATGACTCGGCTTAGGAAATCGCCGGTTGGGTTATAAACCTCGTATCCTGCTCTGACGGGTCTTGTATTCTGTACTAGTTGATCATTTTTCACTTCCCCAAGAATTTCACAACGGGCTAACGTCTCGGTCATTCTGGTCTCTAAATCAACAACCCTAGCTAACAATACTCTATTATCTCCAACAACTACTAGGAATTGTCCTTTCTGAACAGTTTTGTTCTTCTCTACTTGCATTGAGAATTCTAGTACTCCTGCTCTGCCAAATATGGATCCAACTTTATCTCGAACAATATCTTTGAGTTCCAACTTAAGACTCCTCCTCAAAGTGACTAAAATAATTGATGGGAGAGGCCAACGACCAGCATTTTTTCTATCCTAAAATAATTTTATATGAAATGATATGCGAATAAAAGCTTAGGGAAAAATCGCCGGGGATGCCTTTGGTTGTAATAGCTATATGTGGAACCCCTGGAACTGGCAAATCAGAGCTGGCCAAGTTATTCGAAAAATGCGGTTTCAAGGTTATTCACCTCAGTAGCTTTGTTATCGAAAACAAACTTTACCAAGGATACGATAAAGCTAGAGGCGCCTATATAATCGATGAGGGGAAGCTAGTAGATAAGATCAAAGAAGTATTGGAGAAGAATAATAATGTTGTTATTGAGGGTATAGGGGCGGAGGTTCTGCCTAGTAAGCTCGTTGATTTATGTATAGTCCTTACATGCGAACCATTTATGCTTGAGAAGCGATTAAGTGAGCGAGGTTTTTCCTATGAGAAAATTCAGGAGAATCTCGAAGCTGAAAGATTCGGAGTAATATTGGGAGAAGCAATGAATAATTATGGCAAATCAAAAGTTATGATTTTCGATACAACATACACATCAGTGGAGGAGCTATTCCAAGTGATAGTGGATGAGCTCAGGAAGAGAGGAATCGATGTCGAGAAGAAAACCTGAAATAGTCATTTTTGTCGCTCCAAGGGACAATGCTGAGAAATACCTAAATGTCCTAAGGGACGAACTCACTAAGCGGGGATGGAGAATCCTTCAAGTTGTCAAACTTGGGAGCAATGTAGATGAGAATGCATTAGCCTCATGTGACTTTGTCTTAACGCTTGGGGGAGACGGAACGATACTCTATGCATCAAGGGAAGTGGATAACTATGGTAAACCCATACTTGGCGTGAATCTTGGTCGTATAGGACTACTCACAGAGCTATCTCCCCAAGAGTTCTTAGAAAACATAGAGGACATAGAGAGGGGTAATTACACGGTTATCGAAGCCATGAAAATTGTTGCAAGGAAATCGGGTAAAACACTATCCCCAGTACTCAACGAATATGCTCTCATCACCAGTAAACCTGGAAAGATAATTGGGCTCCAAGTATTTGTTGACGACGAATTTATAGTTAAGGTTCTCTGCGACGGGCTTATAATATCCACACCTATTGGCAGTACCTCATACGCACTGTCGGCGGGGGGGGCAGTAGTAAGTGACCTAATGGAGGCCATAATACTTGTGCCTATAGCTCCCCTCTATAGGGCGATGTACCCTCTTGTGGTACCGCCTCAATTAACGATTAGGATTAGGATCGAGGAGGGGTGGGCTGATGCATTGTTGATTGCTGATGGGCGGATTGTAGGGAAAGTTAGTTGTGGGGAGGAGGTGGAAATTACTAAAGCTGATGAGAAGACGAGGTTCATAAGACTTCAACACCCTCTTAGCAGGATAAGGAGAGTTATGAGTCTTGTTGATCTGAGTGTTAGAGGTAGGCGTTCCTGATGCATTTATTTGATCTTGGTGAGAGAAGAATATTGAAAGAGATAATCTTCAAGTATCTTGAGTCCCCAGAATTTATGGATGAAGATGCCGCGATACTAAGTATGGGAGATGGGTTTCTCGTTGTGAATGTGGATACATTCGTCAAGAGTACGGATGCTCCTAAGGGAATGAGATACGGTGACATGGGCTGGAAGTCGGTTATTATGGCTGCAAGTGATGTTATTGTTAAGGGTGCGGAGCCAAAAGCTGTTTTAATCTCCTTAACCGTTCCAATGGATTTAGAAGTGAGTATCTTTGAGTCTGTTATCAGTGGAATACGGGATGCTTGTGATTTGATAGGTAGTTGGTATGTAGGTGGAGATTTGGGTTCTGGAAAGGAGCTTGTCATATCAGCTGTTTGTCTAGGCTTAACGGAGAGGGTCATTAGACGTAGAGACGCAAAGATAGGAGATTCTGTATGGGTAACAGATCTATTTGGAGTGAGTGGACTTGTTTTGCACTACTTGTTGCATGGAGGAGAACCTTTGGAGGGAATGATGGAGAAATTTCTTCAGGAATTTTTCAGACCTAAGATTGATGCTAAGTATGCATCTGCGTTAAGGCATGTTGCTACATCGAGTATGGATTCATCGGACGGTTTGGCTGTTACTCTAAATGATATATCTTTGGCTAGTAATGTTGCGATAGAGTTATATTCGATTCCTATTTCTCCTCATGCTGTTGAATATGCTGAAAAAAATGGTTTAGACCCGCTAGAATTAGCTTTGTATGCAGGGGAGGAATTCATAATAGTCTTTACGACCGATAAATCCGATGATGAGGTTTATAGGGTGTTCAGAAATTTTGGTCTTAAGCGGCCGATAAAGATAGGAAAAGTTGTGAGAGGGCATGGTGTATACTTTGAGGGAAGAAGAATCCCCCGAAAAGGTTGGGAGCACTTCGCACGTACGTAGAAAAATAATCTTGTTGGACTCTTCAATTCTTATGTATGCTGTGAAAGGGAAAAAGAGATTACCAGTAAATATCGAGGAAGCTCTCAGGGATGTCTCCGAGGGTTCCGAGCTAGCTATTCTTAGTAGTACAATTAAAGAACTTGAAACTCTAAAGAAACGAGCTAAGGGCAAAACACGTATTGCAGCAGATTTTGCACTCGAATTTATGAAAAAACTAAAGATACCCGTTATTGAAGTACAGAACGAAGTTTTAGAAGAAGTTCTTGAAGAAAAACGTAGGGGAAAGGTTAGGGATATTCATGATGAGATTTTGTTGAGAATGGCGAAGAAGTTAGGTGCCGCGGTTGCTACGATTGACTTTGAGCTAGTAAAAAAGTTGAGGAAAAGAGATATTACGTGTTATTATCTCTCCGGGCGCAATTGGGTTACGATTTCTGGATACCTCGACTAGGATTTCTGGTCCTATCCATTTCTAAGAATTTCTTCATTTCTCTTAGAAAATCTCTGATAGCCACTCGTATGGCTTCGCTTCTGTTGGGATACCAGCCTCTAGCTACGAGTTCGTCTAGAGCTTCAATGAACTTCTGGGGAACATGCAACGTGATAAGCTTCATGTTTGATGTTTGGAGTTGAATATTCATGATGATCACCAAAGAAGCTATACTGGCGTAATACATATAAAGAGAGGTGTTGAGTAGGAGTATATGAGCTCAATATTCCAGTATTAATGCGGTATTACCGATAGTGTTGGCTTCGAAATTGAGAGTTTAGTATTAGCTTTAGGGGGTTACAATGGGGAGAGATATATCCCAAGGCTTGGTGAAGAGAGCATTGTTCAAAACTGTGTTAATAAAAAATAGATCTTTGCTTTTCAGAGTTATGGAGAATCAGGGGGATAAAGCGATAATACAAGTAATCCCATGTAAATTGGTTATATGCAAGAAGGTTCTGGAATACGTCTTAGATCTCGTCTTAGAGGCATTTAAGTTTGGTAGGAATATCGCCAAGAAGCCATACATGGAATTCCTGCTTAGGTTTTTTGGTAGGACACAAATAAGGGATGTGATAAGTCTTCTCGAAGCTTATACCGCAGGAATCTATTGGTTAGTGATTTTTTCTAGAAGGGGGGAAGCGGAAGGCATTTATAGGAGTCTATTAGAGGAGGGAATTGTAGAAGAGGTATCTCCTGAAGAGTGTAAGGCTAGTATCGATGACATTGTTGCGGCATATAAATTCGACATGGATAAGCTACTTTTGCAATCGGAGTATCGAAGTGAGCCTCTTGAAAAAGTTTTGTGTAAGGCTGTTTTTGAGAAGATTTCGTTGAGTCTTACCGCTAAATGAATAAGAAATCAAGAGATTAGTAGTCGAGTGTGCCATAGCCTACTAGGCGGAATTCTCTTTCGATCTCCCGCAGTATTGCTACTCTTTCCCCCTTCGGCATCGCTATTGGTCTTGCCAATACGATTTCAGCTTCATCGTCTTGGGTTGAGTCGACGATACCTAGTGTCGTGCTAGTACCTATATTTAGAAGAATTTCCTCATTTTTTCTGAGCGGATAGTTTTTCATCTCAACTTTGGTACCAATAATTTTCTCGAACATGTGAATTTTTCTGATTATTATTTTGTTCGTTATGTCAGGTAGGTCTGCTGGGCGCCCAGCGACGTTGCCTACGAGGCCATCTGATTTTGTTAGTGTTGGATCGAGATTCGTTGCGATGCCGATGAGCATATGTGGTTGTGCCTTCTCTAGTGGTTGTCCTGCATCACTGCGTATACTTGTGATTTCAGAGACTAGGGGTATTATCTCATTGTCTTCGGTAATTATCCCAGGTCGGATCTCTATTTCATCTCCCACTCTCAATTCCCCACTTTTTAGGGCGCCTCCAATGACACCTCCAATGAGTTTGTCTATCGGAGTACCTGGCCTATTTGGATCAAATGACCGGGCAATGTACATCAAGGAGGGCCCCCCTAACTGGCTTTTCTTTGGAGGGAAGTATTCAAGTATCGCTGCTAAGACCAAGTCTACATTTATCTTCTGTGCAGCACTGACAGGAATTATTGGTGGTATGCCATAACCCGTTTCCTCCTCAAAGAAATTTATAATTTCATTGTAGTTCTCTAATAGTTGCTTCTCATTTACTAGCTCTATTTTGTTCTGAGCAACTATTATTCTTTCAACACCCATTGCTTCAAGAGCAGCAACGTGTTCTCGTGTTTGAGGCATTGGGCATGGCTCATTTGCTGCGATTACGACCAGTCCATAATCAATTATAGATGCCCCAGAGAGCATTGTTGAAAGTAATATCTCGTGTCCGGGATGATCAAGTATGGAATAGCATCTAAGGTGATGCCTATCGGCACGCGAAGGGCACCTCTTATTAGCATTGGATGTTAACGCAACGATGTTTTCTTCCCTACAGCAAGAATATATGTCTAGGTGTGTATAACCAAGGAATATCGTTATTCCGCGCAATATTTCCTCACTATGGGTGGACGGAAATTTTCCTGTTAGCGCCTCAGCAAGTGTGCTTTTTCCATGGTCGACATGCCCAGCGGTTCCTATAATAGCTACAGACTTATGATCTTTTGGCTCCTTAGGGAGGTCTTTTAGTGTTGGAATGTCCACGCCAAGAGATTCGAGGATCTTGTCAAACTTAGGTAGAATTTTTTTCGATGTTTTCATTACAATATCACCACACACCTTAGAAAGTTAATTAAACCCTTTAATTAAGCACACAATTCGCCTCGAAATAATTCTTGTCCTTATGGTTCATTATAGGATGTCCTGAAAGACTTTTTTGGGAGGCTAAAGTGATCACGTATGAGATTAGGCATTGGGAAAATCATTGTGTTGGGTCCAGCTAATGCCGGAAAAACCTCCATTGCACGATTTCTCATAACTATTGATAGACAATATGCGCTCCAAACAACGCCATCCACCTCGGTTGAGAAATACTGGCTTTCGATCTTTAATTTTAAAGTTAACGTTTTTGTCACTCCTGGGCAGAAACGTTTTAAGAAGAGAAACTTTGAGTATTTGGACAAAATAATTGATTCTAGTACAACAGTACTTTATGTTGTAGATTCATCTGAAAAATCGAGGCTTAAGGATAACCTAGAAGAATTCATAGAACTTCTCTACAGAATAAACACAATTTTTTCTGAGCGCTATCCTGGGGATAAGGCCGAAGTAGTTTTGTTGGCACATAAACGGGATATTCCAGGGTCGGTACCAGCTAAAAAGTTACTGAATGACAAGCTAAAATCAAAACTTGCCGAGATATTCCCAAGGATAGATCTCTATGCATATGACACCAGCATCTACATGCCAGCATCCATATTTAAAATGTTTCAGCAGGTTGTTCTCTCTAAATTAATTCCATTAGACTCTATGTCAACTCTAGTACGTAGGCTTAGAGCATACACAGGAGCAGAAACTGTCGTTATTGGGGATTACATGGGATTCCCGGTAGTCTTTGATGGTAATTTAGATCTGGCATCGTGGTCATCGTCGTTTTCTGCGCGAGTGATTGGGTCCCTAGAACGAGAAAGGGAAGTATCGATGAAGCTTGGGGATAATTCTGGTGTGGATATATTTAGGAGTGATTGTGATTTTAAAATAAGCCTCAAACTCGCATTGGGAAAGAAGAGGATAATCATATTTATACGTAGCCAAACAAATCAAGCTATAAGCCTAGCAGTAATAAATCCACGTGAGGGATCAGATATCGTGGAGGACTATCTTTCAGAAATAGCAGATAAGCTACTTTCTAAAATCTATCGAAGGGTCTAAGGGTATGTGTACTCAGAGGCCGATAGTACCAGTTAAAAAGGTCAGCAGGAAAAACAGTTTTTTTGTTGGTTTCGCAGAATTCGATGAGATAGAAGGACCCATAATTTCGGGGCTCATACCAGAGAACTTTCCTATCGATATAGAGACTAACTACCAGATAGCGGATTATGCGTTATACCTAAGTAGCAAAGCGATATATGAGATCAAGTCATTAACAGTATTTGCCTACCCCTTCATCATCGAACGCAGTGAACTGCCTCGCAAAGTGAAGAAGGTCGCAATACTCATAGCCTTTACTAAAGAATTCAACTATGAAGATGTTCTCCGAATTGCCAATAAGATAGAATCCAGAATAAAATCTATGGTTTCTGAATTTACCCTTAACTTCGATCGTCCTATAGAACATCTGAGAAGAAAGATCTTGCGTTCAATCTACATGTTAGTGAAAAATGAACTTGAACAAAGAAGCGAACTTGAAACTCAAGCAGATCCTAATATCGAACATGAATTCGGGGATTCCCACCAAGAGGAAATACTGGAGTCGCTAGTAATTGTCGATTTAGCCTTCAATGTCATAGTTTCGAAAGATAGGAGTATTGTAGAAGAGTTCATCAGCAGAGCAGATGAATTCTCAGTAATACCACTAAGCAGAAGAAGAATAGCTATAGTACCAAAAAAGATACTGCGATACCTAAAGCAAAACAAGCTAGAGAATTTAGTTAAGAATCTTGGTTATTGATACTCCCCCCGTGGTAGACTGATAAGTCTTTAGAGATTATAATAATTCTATTTGAACCAGTTGTATATTGAATTCCCCGCAATAATATGGTATCGTAGTACGTAGGTCATTCGCTTTTTAAGTGGAATAATGAGTAAATTTAGATACGGTTATTCAAGCCTTTTTGTTGTCTTTAGTAAGTGGGGTGTTTATTGTGTTTCAGAACTACACGAAGGTGTTGACCGTTAAGGTTTCTAAAAAATTGATTCAGATCATAGACTATTTCGTTTACGAGCTAGGTTTATGGAGCTCCCGCTCAGAATTCATCCGGGAGGCGATTAGATTACTTATCCAGAAGACCTTAGAGAATAATAAGAAGCTATTTGAGGAATCCGCAGGAGGTAAGCCAGTTAAAAAGGTTCTTCATGAAATACTCGCAACCCTCTGACACTATTTTTTATTCTTCGCATAAAGTCTCATTCTGTTGATACCAATAAATAGCTCAATTATATATTTTAATTCATTTGATATGAAATATCATAGGCCGGGGTTGCCGAGCACGGTACGGCGTCGGACTCGAGATCCGATGGCGTTTTCGCCTCGCGGGTTCAAGTCCCGCCCCCGGCATCACCTTACGCGGGGGTTCCGGAGTGGTCAAACGGGCAAGGTTCAGGACCTTGTGGCGGATGCCTTCGCGGGTTCGAATCCCGCCCCCCGCATACTTAATGCATGTGCCCATTTGCTTTTGATTGGTTTTTTCTCTTGGTCGTCTTCACGTAAAGCTTGAAAGAACTTAAATATAACCTTCACATAGCATAAGGTTTTTATTCTCTTGAAGTAATATTAGAGGTCAGAGAGGCGGGTATATGAAGTTTAGGTATCTAGTGCGTCTAGATATGAAGTTTTCCTTCATTTCTACAAGGGAACTCGAAGCGGTTATTGGCGATAACGATGGCATCTCTATGGAGAAAATATCGGATAGAGAAATCGTCATAAATTCGGATGCGGATCTATCAAAGATTTTTCTTAGGCTTGCTTCGGTTAAAGAAGCATATCTCCTTATTAGCGACATATCCGAAATAGAGAAGCATATGTCTAGAGGTCTAAGATCAAGGCTAGGATATTATATTCCCTATACGATATCGATACTAAATTTTCACAAGAACCCGAGAGAAGCCAATAGCATGCTGAGGAAAATAGTGGATGATTTTCCGTGGATAAAAATCTCTTTGAATTCGCCACAATTAGAGATAAGACTATTTGGTGAAAATCTTGGTATAAAACTACCAGTAGGAAGAGATATTATTCTCAATAGGGATCCTAAATACCGGCCCTATGCACCACCCGCAGCTATGGAGAGTCTACTATCTAGAGTATTGGTAAATTTAACGGGTATCCGCTCTGGAGGAGTTTTTCTCGATCCATTTTGTGGGACTGGATCAATAGCATTAGAAGCGGCTGAAATTGGTATGCGAGTGATCTGTATAGATATAAATCCCCGAGCAGTAGAAGCTGCAATGATGCTTCTCCACAAGTATTATGGGCATGAATGCGTAGAGATTCGCGTTGGTGATGCAAGAAATCTACCCTTCGCTGACAGATTCATCGATGGTATTGCTACTGACCCCCCATATGGTATAAGCTCTCCTACCTTTGGAGTTTCTATTAATAAGCTATACGAAGACTTTTTGTCTGAGGCGAGAAGAATTCTCAAGCCTCGGGCCAAACTTGTTATTTGTCATACTCCCTCAGTGCCCCTAAGAGAATTCGCATCGAAAATAGGTCTGGAGTATGAACATGAATTCTCCATGAGAATACACTCAAAATTGTGGCGCATAATATCAATTCTCCGAGCTGGATAACCTCCGTAAAATCATTCGTGTAAACCCTATAAGGCTATGCACTTCGCGTCCAGTAAGAAAGGCTCTTCTGACGAGATTCCGCAGAATTCCCTTGTAGATTCTCTTTTTCGATTCAGGCATAGACTCTGCAATGATATCCAAAATTTTATGTAAATTTTCTACCAATATTTTCCTCTCCAGATGGGTTGATGGTCGGAATGGTAACTCCCTAAATGTTCTTAGTGATAGCGCGAGCTCATAGGCACAGATAGCTACAGCGTGTGAAAGACTCAATGAAGGGTATTCAGAACTTGTGGGTATTGTGATTATTATATCACAACGAAGAAGATCCTCATTTTTAAGTCCACGCTCCTCGTTGCCGAAGAGTATTGCTATCTTTGATTCCCTAGGGAAAATAGCCTCTCGCAAAGCATTGAGAGGGATCGCGAGTCGCAATGGATTTTTTTCTCCCCCCACTCGCGCTGTTGTTCCTATGAGGAAATCGATGTGTTCTTTTTGTTGAAATTCTTCAAGCGTTTTATAAATCCGGGCATTGGTAAGGACATCCCTGGCATGCATAGCTCTTGCAAAAGCATCACTATCGATTTTGGTAAGGGGATTTATTAATATGAGGTTTCTGAAGCCAAAATTCTTAATTGCTCGAGCCGAAAGCCCTATGTTCCCAGAGTACTTAGTTTCGACTAATACAAAATAAATGTTATTTGGGTTTAGAGAGTATTTGTCGCACATAGATAACACCAGAGGCGTGAGAGTATGTCTAACAATGTAATAATACGATATGTATTCGATGTTATAGACGTTGTCTATGAAACACCAGATCTCTACACTGTGGTTCTTGAAGCGTTGCGTAGAATCCCTCGAGGAAAAATAACCACTTACCGAGATATAAGCTATGCTCTCGGAGATGTAATAGCTGCGAGGGCTATTGGGTATATAATGAAGACTAATCCGCATCCAGACTATTATCCATGCTATAAGGTCATAGGATCAAGTGGCGATGTGGGAGGATATAGTCTAGGCGTTGACATGAAGATACGTCTCCTACGAAGGGAGGGCATCCACATAGTTGGGCGAACAGTTTCGAATGTGAGAGAGTATTTGGTTGATATTTCTTGTCTCCAAATACCGCCTTTTTTGCTTTCCCTGAAGAAAATACAGGAATTTCTTGCCAGCAAAGTCCTGCTCAGAACCGAGAAGAAGAATATTCGCTATGTAGCGACTTTCGATCTATCCTTCGTAGATGGTCCTCCTGATGTAGGTATAGGGGTTGGATGTGTCTTTGATCTGCATAACGAGAAGCTTCTAACTACAAGTATAGATATGATTCCCATTTTCATGCCGTATATACCCACATATCTGGCATTTAGAGAGTTACCTGTTATCCTTGCAAGCATATCTTCACTCATCAGCAATGGGCAACGCATAGATGTACTGGTACTAGATGGCCAAGGAATACTTCACCCAAGAAAACTAGGGATAGCTTCGCATGCAGGGGTCATCACAAATATTCCATCCATAGGTGTTGCTAAGAGCATATTGGTTGGGAAGGTTATTGAGGAATGGTCGTACGTTGATGGCAAGAAATATGCTCCAATTATCTATAATGGAAGGGTTATGGGCTTCATAATTGTGAGAGGAAAACATAAAATAATTGTATCCCCAGGGCACAAATTTTCTGTTGATGATGCACGTGATTTTGTTCTTAATTTGGATTGGCCTAAAAATGAGGCTGAGCCATGGATTATAAGGTTGCCACACAAGATAGCGTCTAGGATGAAAAAGATCCTTAAGGAATACCTAGCGGATAAGAAGAAAGAAGAGAAGTCCGAGAAGCGGCAGAGAGTCCTTGATGAGTTTCTCTAGTATGATAAATCACATTATGAGAGATATCTAAGACCCAGAGCAATATATAGTTTCAAAGCACATCTTTAAATTAGGAGATACAAGGATTATATGGTCTTGCAGTCCATATTGATGGTGTGCTAGATATGGGCGCCTATAAATATATGCGGGAGTTCTGGAGCAATAAAAGTTCGGAGGAATACGAGAGTCTGTTGAAAGAAAGGCTTATCCAGTGGCGGAGACAACCAGCAGTAGTGCGAATTGAAAGACCAACAAATTTGCCCAGAGCCCGAGCATTGGGATGGAAACCTAAGCAAGGGATAATACTGGTGAGAGTAAGGGTAAGAAAGGGAGGTCAGAGGAAGCCTCGTCCCAACAAGGGAAGAAAAAGCAAGAGACTCGGTATAAAAGGGCATACGGTAGGTAAGTCCTTGCAGTGGATAGCCGAAGAACGGGCCGCAAGAAAATATAGGAATGCTGAGGTTCTTAACTCATACTGGGTAGGAGAGGACGGACAGTATGTCTGGTTTGAGGTTATACTCGTTGAGAGGGATAATCCAGTAATAAAAGCCGATAAAAATTTGAATTGGATAACCAGCAATAAGCATCGCGGAAGGGTTTTCAGAGGATTAACATCTGCAGGTAAGAAGGCGAGAGGCCTAAGAAACAAGGGTATAGGTGCCGAGAAGATCCGTCCCTCCCGCAGGGCAAGACGTAAGAGAAAAGCTAGAAAGAAGCGCCCAACAAAAGTTGAGTTTGTATAGGAAATACATATTTTCTCTGGTTCGGAGTGCATGTCCGATAGTGGTAATATAGTCCCTCTGAATATAAAATTCTTAGTTACTACTCAGCCACGATATGAATTGGATGCAGCCTCGGAGGTTTGGCATTGTCTCTATGCTAATGGGTATGGGGAGGATATAGAAGTATACTTTGTGAGGAGGAAGGATAGAGCTATAGCGGGTCTAATAGCTATTGTTTTTGATGGTAATCCGATAGAGGCTATACAAAAGATACGTGCCTATCTTCTGGAGAAGCCGTGGATACTAAGATACACGAATAAAATAATACCTGTGGAACTCGCGACAAAATCTATCGACGAATTGTTGAACTTTATTGCTGAAAAAGCGAAACTCCGAATAGGACCTAATGATACGTGGAAGATACAGGTATCCAAAAGAGCTTCGAAAATATCCTCGCGAAGACTTATTGAGCGTGTCGCAAGTGTTATTAATGTAGGTAAGGTATCACTTGAAGATCCTCAGTGGATAGTGAATATCGAGGTTATCAGGGATGTATATCTCATAGCTCTGATAAGACCAGAATGGATCATTCGCAAGAAGGAGATAGCATCTGTATTGCAAAAGAAGAAGCCTCTAGAGTACCTCTAAAACTAAGTATTCTAGATAGTTATGTGCGTCCTTCAAGTGCTATTTTTAGAGAAACTTTGAGCCTAGATTTTCTGTTTGTTATATTCTCGTATATTTCTACGTACTTCAATGCTTCTGCT
>Ga0190312_1000104_pt1 | contig 31130 bp, 64 predicted proteins | sample 487007910_MG_FD_165046 | JGI IMG/M metagenome (GOLD analysis project Ga0190312, IMG submission 165046) | Hydrothermal vent sediment bacterial communities from Southern Trench, Guaymas Basin, Mexico - 4870-07-9-10_MG | ecosystem: Environmental > Aquatic > Marine > Hydrothermal vents > Sediment ... | reverse complement strand
GGAACTGCCCTAGTGATCTCTAACAGGACCCAACAATCTTTACTATTACTATCATTATAAAAGTACTATATGCACATTTTCTGAAATTGGGATGAGATCACTTTGATTAGAATGAGATCATACACTAAGAGGTAAAACCTCAGAAAGAAAAAAGAAATTACGATTTTTAGACTAGTCCACTATTCTCCTATTGCTCTTCTCCTAGCATCCTTCTGAGATTCTCGTAGGTCTGTCTTCTGTACTCCTCTGCCTTCTTCCTGAGTTCCGCTTCTCTCCTCTTAGTCACCTTCTCATATATCCCCCAGTCAAAGTACTTCTCAATCGCCGCCTTCAGAATCTTCTTAAACTCCTCTGGTACCAGTGAGACTAGAGCGTCTAGCTCTACCCTGAATAGCCCATACTTCCACTTCCTAAACCTAGGGTCCCTCTGCATCTTGGTAATCTCTTCAGCGCTCTCTGGTGTGCTCGGTAGTTTGTACTTCTCTATCTGATCTAGTGTTACCGCTACCTTCTCAAAGATAGTCTTATCCTCAACACCATTATGGACTAGTCTCAATACCCTCTCCCTAAGATCCCTAGTTATGTCCTCTCCTGAGGGGTCAAAATCTGTCAACATCAGTACTACTGCCTTCTTCTTCTCTGAGACTATCCTCCTCACGTACTCAGCAATTTGCCTTATATCAGTGGCACTATCATATCCCCTTATCACTATTAGCTTGTATACTCCAAACTTAAAGACCTCTCTAATAAAGCTCATCACTATGTCCATGAGGGCTTGCTTCTCAAGGACAAATATGATCCTATAGGGCTGGTCCTGCCAAGGATTCACTTCAACATTCATATAGCTCTCTATGTACCGCTCAAGCATCTTCCTCAATTCCTCCTCTGAGAGAGCCCTAGTAGGATAGCCTTCGTAAATCTCCAAGGTAAACCTAGGTCTTGTCTCGTCCTTGATTAGGTGCCAAGGGAATTCTCCCTTATAACGTGCTCTCGATAGTACTCTTGACAATCCCTTATACGCTGATTTAGTGTTCGGAATCACATCTAGGGATACTAGCTGGTAGAATATCCCTCTCAGGGTCAGTGGTTCATTATACTTGCTGTAGAAATCTTCCGCTACTCTCCTTGCCTCTCTTACTACTTCTCCCCAATTTATCCTCCCCTTCCCCATGTTTACCACTCCATATATTTTAGGGACATGTCCTTATAAATTTTATCATCAAGATAAAGTTTATATAGATGTTAGAGATTATATAGAATGATCAAGTATGAAGATCAGTAAGTGGTATGAGGTAAGCCCGAGCTTGAGAGTACAATTGGATAAGAAAGTTATCAGAGTCGAGATCATAGACGGCTACAAGAGGTTAATGGCTCATGCATGGTTTCCATACGAGGCTATGAAACTACAGCATGTAATAGGTAGGTGGCTTTTAGAGGGGATTAAGGAGAGGAAAGAGAGTTTATCGAAAAAGATAGAGAAGACTTTGGAAAGACTTAGGGATATACGCAAGGATATTGAAGAAGTTAGGAGTAGTAACAGGCCTGATAAAGAGTATAGGTTAGAGTGTTTAGAGAAGGGTAAGAGATCATATCAGGAGGAGCTCGATAGGCTAAAGGCTAGGTATACGGCTTACGAGACTTTAGAGGATAGGCTGGAGGGGTTACTGAGAAATATCGATGTGATAGCAGAGGTAGAGGGATGGAGTGAGTAGTAAGAAAAACTAAAAAACTATTTTTTCAGATAGTCTACTAGTTTTCTCTGGTGTATGTACTGATTTAACCTCTCATAGGCCATTTTAACATAGTTAGGATTAATCTCTATTTGACTATTTTCTCCTAGTTTTCCTAGCATATAACGGGTCTCTTCTAATTTTATTGATCAATTCCAATTCTTGGTTTGTAAATGGAGTATTTGGAGGCTTGGACAGTCTTGATTTTAGGAATTTAATTGCAAAATAAACACGTCTCTTTTTTGCAATTAAATATGGATAAATAGCTTCCAAGAAAGCTAACTTTTCCATTTGATTTGCGAAGATTAGCATATAGTTTGCTCTACCAGATTTAGATACCGAGACTTTTCTCACCTTTCCAAATCCAAGCCATTTCACTATTTTTTCTAACATTTCTTTCGATTGATTGGAAATGTTTACTTCAACATCTAAGATTATACCTAGACTTGTCTTATAATTTCTTGAATATTTACCAGCATAAACACTTCCTTCTCCATCAAATAATCCAGCAATATACGAAAGTTTTATAGGATCGGCTAAAATTGTCGGTTTTAGCTTATAACCAGAAGCTGGATTTGGTGGAAGGTTATTCTTTTTCCTCCATCTCCAAACAGTGGATGGTGAAATACTCCCTACTTCTTTAGCTATCTTATAATCACTTAATCCATTTTCATAAAGTTCCCTAACTCTACGTTCTATATCCCCTTTTATCTTCATACCTTACTACCTAACCACTTACTAAGTCGTAATTGTGAAATATAAGGCATTAGCCGTTTATAAGCAATTTCCACAAACTTCTTATTGATCTCAATACCAATCCACTTCAAGTTCCATTCTGTCTTCTTCACTTCCTCATTTATCCTAAGCCTGAACATATCCCACTTACGATTGTTGATCAACTCACATGTGAGTAGTGTAGTCCCTATTCCACACATCGGATCCAATACCTTACCCCAGGGAGGGCATGATGAGAGTATTGGGTATAGACAGATGTCTATTGGGTATGGAGCTGGATGATCTACTGAATGCGGCAGTGTACTAATTGCCCATAGGTCACCCGGATTCTTACCCTTTGGATGTAGTGATTTTGTGTGTAGGGGGTCAGTATAGGAGTAGTCCCCAACCCTACCAACTATTCTCTCCCATTTAGTAGGGATCATTACTGAGACCTTCTTACCATGTAGATCCTTTAACCTCTTCCCCTTACTATCCTTTATCTGTTTTAGTGCTCGAGCATACCTCTCAATACTCTCCTCGGAGTGCGGCTGTCTGATGAAGTCCAGATTATAGTAGTACTTCCTAGACTTGACAAAGTGGAATATGAACTCATAGGTCCTACTCAGTCTATCCTTAACTGACTCCGGGATAGCATTTGGCTTAAACCATACTATCGCATTTCTCAAGATCCATCCATCTTCAATTAGTGCAAAGGCTAGCCTCCAAGGGATACCCATAAGACATTTTGTCTGATAGGGTTCTTGTGATAGGGCTTGTGGTTCTATGAACTGTATTTCCTTCCTTCTGATCTTATCAGGAGAATCCCAGTGTCTTGTAGGACCCCCAGCTCCACAGTAAGTATCCCCAATTACGATGTACATGGACCCGGTCTTCTTTAGCACTCTTTTTAGTTCCCTACATACCTCCCTTAAATGCTCAATATACATACTCCAGTGAGGTTCCAAACCCAATTGACCATACCATGCTCCACATTTCCTACATACTTTTGAGACCTTTGTAATCCAGTCAGCGTGTGCATCTCTCGATGGCCTCCTCCAACTACTGACTCCATAACCACCTCTCTTCTTTGGGATGATAATCTCCTCCCATTCGTGATCGCAATTAGGCTTACCACCCCATATAGTGTTCGCCTCCTCCCCATAGCTCCTATGGCTATAATATGGAGGCGAGAACATCACGAAGTCTATGAACTCCTTAGGAAACTCTTTTAGGACTTGTCTACAATCCCCTGTGTATATCTTAAAGAACTCAACCTTCACACAACATCCCTATTTAGAATGGAAATCCATCCTCTATTAATTCTCTATCGTCTTCCTCCCTTATCCTCTCTAGGCATTTAAGACAGATTGTGAGGCGCCTGATCAGTACCTCCTTTTCGCTTATCCTGATGGTCTCTACAACTGGGAATTCTTCTTTTGGTTTCATCTTTCCACATATAGCACATTTCAGCATCATAATCTCACTTCAAAACTACTATCGTACCCCTCTTAGTCTCGATTAGTGCTATTTTACCCTCCTTCATTAGGTCGTTAAGTATCCTCAGATCGTGCTTACTATCGAACACTGTCAGCCCTACGGTAGTCTCTTTCAGCAGTCTGAGTATTGCCCTCCTCCTCCACACGTAGAAATATTCTGAGTGGTTTATAGCCACATGATTGACTATAGACCTATACGATTTCGGTTTGAAGACTACCATACCCTTACCACACAATCGGCACCGAAACCTGTGGTGTTTTCTAAAGAATCCGCCCATTCCCAAGTACTCTATTAATCCACTCTTCAACATCTCCTCTATCGTATATTCTGAAAGAAGCTTGTGCTTGTCTACCTTCATACTCTCCTCCTAGCCATCTCTAAGAACTCTGCTAAGCTCAATCCCATAGCGGCTGCCTCCTTACTCAGGAACTCATAGACTGCTATCATAATTGCCGTACTCCTGTCCTTGAATACTCCCTTCTCCACGAGGTCATCTATCTTATCCAGAGTATCCTCGTCTATCCTTATTGTCACTAGCTTGGAATCGTGCATTTTGGGGCCAAATACCCTCCTCCTCATGGTGTACACTTGTGAGTACAATCTACTCACCTTCCTCTCAAGTTCGGCAATTGCCCTCCTCAAATTCTCAACTTCCTCTACTATATTCCTACCCATCTATCTCACCTACTATTCTCTCTTAAAGACAAAAAACCAAGGTTCGTAGAGAGCACTAAGTCCCTTCCCCCTCTTCCTCACAAGCTGGAGGATAACGACATCCTCATGTCTGATGACTCGCAGACATCTCTTACCATCTATACACTCCTTAATCTCGTCCTCTCCTGATGAGAAGAACTTGTCCAACACTCTCTCTATGGTCTGGGGATCGACTTTGTACTGTTTAGCTACAGCATCAAGGGATGCGAGTGCTACTGCGAAAATATACTTACTACTCATACTCCCACCTTTAGATACCTCATTACGAAATCCACTACCTTCCTCTCCTCACCTTTCTTAAAAATAATCAATTGCTTCTTAACAAAACCACTAGGCAGTATGTCGTCGTAGATCACCAAGTAGTCGTCCTTCCTAATCCTTATGGTGACAGACCTACTCACTTCTTTAGCCTCCATACGAACTCACCTCCCCTCACTTCTACACATTCGAGAAGATCTTTGTTGGAGAGTGCTATGAGACTTCTCCTCAAATCCTGAAGCTTATACCTACCATACCTCCTCCTATAAGCCCTAACCACATCAGATGTCGAAAAAGTACCCTTCTTCTCAGCTAGTTCTTTGCATACCTCATAGAGCTTTGCTTGGAATTCAGTGAGTATGGCTATTTTGTGTCTCTTCATGGCATGACTTATCAGAGTGGCTGGTGATGTGAACTTCTTGTGACATACTGGACAGACGTATACTCTCTCAACCTTCACTACCTGCACTCCCACCAACCTCCTCAAAACCCTTTTCAGTGATCACTAGCCTAACCCTAGATCCAGCTCTCTTCCACCTATGGAACCAAAGTCTAGCCTCTATCTCTTCTGATTCGATATCTGGTTTATAGAGTTCAATAGTTGCGTATGGCAAATACTCAAATGGAGCTCCTCCGTAAAATGGATAAGTCCTCTTCCTCTCCTCTTCAGACATGCCCCTAAATGATCTTCTAATGTTCACTACTGTAGCCACACACTTATAGAGCGATGCCATCTTGATCAGTGAGTATACTTGATCTTCAAGCTCTGGTCTTAATTCCCTAGCCACTAACAGTACTTTTTCCTTTGGTACTCCCCTCCACTCCCTACGGTATGTGATTGTTATCGGATCTATTGAAATCAAGAGCGGTTTTTTGTCATGCGTGTCTAGGAACTCTGGAATGTCATAGAACAATAATCTACTCTGTGCTTTGAAAGAGAAGACAGTGTACACCTGTAGCCTCTCCTGAATATCCTCGAAATCAACCTCGTAGATCTCACACAGTTGAATTAATCGGTCTATAGAGAAGCCACCATCAGTATTAACCACTATGAAACAGTGTTCATCCTTTAGTTCCCCCCTCCTCTTCTTCTCTCTGTATATTGAGATTATAGGTAGGTATGTGGCTAGGGTAGTTTTACCACACTTACCGGGGCCGAATATGTGGAGTAGCTCTCCTTCAAGATAACCGCCAAATAGCCTATCCAGTGCCCTACAGAATGTCGTGTACATGCTAACCACCCAACAACCTCTCTCTCAACCAATCCTTAAACTCCATGAACTCCTTTATGAGAATGTGTTTTACAACCTCAAGTATCGCTATGGTCTTGTAGGTGTCGATCTCTACCTTCTCCGATAGGTAGATAATCGTAGAGTAGAGTACAGCCTCCCTCCTATCCTCCTCCTCAATCTCATTTATCCTATCGGCTAACATCTTGACCAACTTGTACACCTCCTCGACCTCCTTCATCTCCTCACTACTCAGAAGCTCCCTAGCCTTCTCTACTAGTTCCTCATCCCACATACTCCCCACCCTTCTCCCTCTTTAGGTAATCCAGTATGAGCAATCTGATGACACCAGCCTTTGACAACCTCAACTCCTTTGATATCCTCTCCAACTCGTTATAGAGAGATTCATCAAGCTCAATAGTCAGTCTCCTCTTCACGCTCTCACACTCCTATGAACCCTATGGAGGAGTTTCCATAAGGCATTCTGGTAGTGGCATCTAGGACATTCGATATACAGCCACCAGTAATCTGGACCCCCATGAGGGTACATCGAGATTATCAACTGTAGTGGTCTATGGCAGACAATACACCTGAAGGGACTCTTCCTATAGCGATCCCTTATCATCCTCAGCATTACTGGGAGATCTCCAGTCCTAACCCTCATCTCTTCTCCCTCTTATGGAGTAGGTATAGTGTAGCTACACCTATAGCAACTATGAACGGTACTGAGATGTATCTGCATGGGCACTTTACTGCGGCATCTATGGCTAGTATCGCCGTTACCAATAGGACTACTCCCTTTAGTACCTTACCCATGTTCCCACCTCCACATAATAATTACATAACTCCTATATAAACTTTATATAGAAGTTGTGGTAAAAATACGTGGTGAGAACTTGAGTCAAGAGGGGAGGAAGATTAGGTGTCCCTACTGCGATGCCATAATGAGTTTCCAAGATTGGGACTACAACGATGAGATTCGGCTAAACTTCAAGTGCCCTAAGTGTGGACTAGTACTGCGTTTGTTCTTTGGGGACAAGTGGATTATCAAGAATCTATTGGAGAAGATGGGGTACAAGATAGAGGATGAGAGACTGGAAGAATTATGGGAGGGGAAGGTGAAAGCGTGAAGGTTACGAAGAAGAATCTGGGTAAGGTAGTAGAGAAGATCATGAATAAGGTTATTGGGGAGAGGAGGGTAGTCTACTTCAACATCGGGTATTGGGATCTTAACGGTGTCAGCCCGTGTTTCTTCAGTCCGATAGTTCTGGAGAAGAAAAAGTACCACATGTTCATAGACGACTACGAAAAGATACTAGTCCTATTACTCTCACACCCGAAAGTGAGGGAGATAGAGTACGATGAAAAGGAGGGTTGTGTATCAGCATTCTTTGAGGTGCCAGAGGAGTACTGGAAGGATGAGGATGTGGAGGATCTTGAAGAGGAACTCTTCGAGGAGGATGAGAATGAGGCTTGATGAGAAAATAGATCTGGCGTTTCAGAGGTTTTTGAAGAAGAAACTGGGTCTCTGTTACGACTGTAAGCATGCCATTTTCCTAGGGGATGGATGGGGAGTATACTGTCGGGTAAAGAAGAGAATGTACTACACAAAAATCAAAAAGTGTCGATACTATGAGAGGGAGGTGGGAGTGGATGGGTGATGTCAAGATTGTCCCTCTCTACCTAGACAAGGCGTTCACCTTTGAGGTAGAGTATGCTAAGCTTATAAACGAGAGAAAGAAGGATGTCATCGAACTCGTGAGAAGGGTAAAGGACTGTGTGAACGAGTACTTGAAGGAGAGGGAGGTACCACTAGCAGTAGTGCTTGAGACTCTGATAGACCTGTGCTCTGAAGTTTGGGCTAGGTTCCTCATAGACGTTAGAGAGGACTTTGACGAGTTGACGAGTAAGGAGGTTGATGCAGTCCTACAGAAACTCCTCAGACTGAAGGTGATCCACAATATCGAACTACTGGATAAGGAGGGGAGGAGAAGATGAGTTTACCCATCGAGACTATCAGGGGTTTCCTCAAGTTGGTCGGCTACATGCTGGAGTTTGGGTACAAGGTCACCGATGTCGATGAGGTAGAGGATGGCATATTCAGACTACGCTTTGAGATACCGCCAAAACATGCTGTTGTGAGGGATGACGTCTACCTCTACATCGACTTAGCAACGGGGTATGTTGTGAAGCTGGTGAAGGGACACTATACTTTCGGTAAGTACGAGATAACAGATGGCTGGGATCGGGAGAGGTACGATAGCCTAGGGAAGGCTGAGAGGGGTATTGTGGAACTTATGAAGAAAGTAAGGAGTAAGGTGGGGGAGTATGAAGGGTAGAGATTTAGCTATTAAATCCATTAGGTGGATTGCTGACTTAGTGGAAAAAGGGTATAAAATTATCGATGTTGATGAGATGGACTTAGGCTACGGCATATACAAATTTTATCTTGAGGTGCCAATAAAGTATTCCCTTCTCAAGGATATCCACTATCTCTATGTAGACAAGGAGACTGGATATACTGTAAGCCTCGTAAAGGGGATAGTCTCATTCGGTAAGTTCGAGATTTACGATGGAGAAATACTCTTCAAACATGTCGAGAGGTACGATACCTTGTGGGAAGCGGAGAGGAGGATAATAGAGTTGGTAAAGAAAATTAGGAGGGGAGAGCATGATTGTTGAACTCCTATATGAGGATAGGCTAAAGGAATACCTTGAGAGATGGAAAGAGAGAATTGAAGAGGAGAACATAATCCACGTTACCGAACTGATCTCGTGTCCTCTGAAAATAGAATACCTTATGAAGTACCCAGAAGTCGGTAAGGGGCAGCTATTGAACAGTACATTTCTATCTGGCATCATAATGCACAAGGGACTAGTCCAATTTCTGAGAGAGCATAGCAAGTACACTGTCTTAGAGGAAGTTGAAGTTCAGAAGAGTATTGGGGACTGGACTATCAAGGGTAGGGTTGACTGCTGGCTTACATCTGATGGTGAGGATCTGATTATCGAGATAAAGACTTCTAGGAGGGACATAGGGCTACCACACCAACACCACATAGAACAGCTAAAACTCTACCTATGGATCACTGGAGTGGAGAATGGTCTTTTGGTGTACATTACTCCAGACAGGATCACGGAGTATGAGGTAAAGTCTACACTAACCGATAGCGAGGTCCAGAACTATATTGACGATTTCGTAAAGAAGGTTAGGGTTCCCAGATTTGAATGGGAATGCGGGTACTGTATGTGGAATAACATCTGTAATAGGAAGGTGGTGAGGTAAATGGTGGGTTATACTCTTAGGTGTCCCCACTGTGGTGCTCAAGTAGTGGCAGTATCGGAGACTAATCTGAAGTGCCCTATGTGTGGAAGGTATTTCGATGTACTATCGATGTGGTATGTAGGCTACACTTCATCAACCGTTACTTCAACAACTGAGACTGCCGAGGTGGAGTACTATGGAGACTGCTAACGACTACTACCCGTACCAGAACACGCTATACTCACTATGCTTGAAGCTCTACAAGTACCTATGGAATAATAGGGATAGGTTCAGGAGAAATGTCTGTGTCGATGATGGACTGTACAAGGTATCCGTGAAGAACCTAGGATGGATGTTCGGTCTGGATAGCTACAAGTACAAGCACTGGGCTACTCTGCTTGGAAGAGCACTACAGCATCTGGAGGATCTGGGGCTTATAGAGATCGTGGAGAAGAGGGTTAGGAGTAGAGCACACAGTCGAGTAATCTACATTTTCAAGTTCAGGGCTGGGGGAGACAACCCAAAAATTGAAGATTTAAAATAACCCATTTTTTACCCTTCATTCTCCTCTAAATTGTACCTAGATATCAAGTCCTCAAGAAGTAGTTCTAGTATACCTCTCTCCTCACTATACTTCGGCAGTCTCTTGATAGCCCTCTCAAGATCCTCCTTCATGCACGATATATGGTGGGGGAAGAAGTTCCAGTCAATACCCTTACTCATATCGTCTAATGCCTCACCACAGGAATAGCAGTAGGTCATCTTCTTAAGCCCCCTCCTCTTGCTTAGCGGTGCTATGTACTGCCTTATGATCGCATGATTACTCATCCCCTTATTCCTCTTAACGTATGCTATAGCCTGTACAATTCTGACCCTATCGATACTGAACCAGTAGATGTGCCACATGAGCCTCCAGTTCACGTCCTCTCCGGGTGTAAAGAACAATCCATCCTTGTACTCCTCTAGGAACTCGTATACCTTTTCCAGACTGCCCGAAAATTTTAGCAACATCTCTTCAATTTTCTTCAGTTCTCCCGGATCGACCTCTCCGTTATCCAGCATGTATTTGGCTAGTGGATATTGTCGGTGTTGCTCAAGGCCTGAGCAACTTTTTGAGCGAAGAATATCGTAAACAATTCTTAACTTTTTTATCCAGTCTATCTTATCCTTCCAGTACTGGTAGAAGCATAACCAATTCCTCAGATCCCCAATACTGACCTCCTTCTGTGCATCAATAGACATCTCCCTATAGACCTCCTCACACATCCTCCTCTTACTCCTATACTGCCCAGTCTCCCATAGCTTGTACAGAGTCTTGCCTATGTTGTAGCGGTGTCTGTACTTATCCTCAGCCATAGCGATTACTTTCTTAGAGACCTCTCTGGCGATCTCACTGACTGTTACTATCTCCTTTACCCTCTCCATACACCTCCCTCTCCAGCCTCCTCATCTCCCCTAGGAGTTCATACCTCCCCTCGACAAAGACCTTATATGTGACATCGGCTACTAGATCAATCCTCCTCTCAGCAAACCTCTTCACTCCCTTAGGCTCCCCCCTCAGAACTTCTCTACCCCAAGGCGTGATCACTTCAATCTCGTAGTCCACTAATTCTCCAGACTTCTTCAAGTCCACTAGGTTTCTGAAACCGCAACTAGGACAGACCATCTCCACCACATCTCCAATCTCCCTCCTCACCATCTCAGATCCGCACTCGGAACAGTAGTACCTACCATCAGAAACTTTATATCCCCTTTTACCCCTCTTACTCATGGGGACCGCCATGTCTACCTACCCTATGAACATATAAAATTTTCTTTTGGAGGGTAGGTAGGAATCTTACGGATTGTAAGTTATAACTTACAAAGGAAAAGATTGTATTACTGAGAGTGATCGAATGTTATCCAGAGTAACTTACAAGTTGCTGGGGACAGCATTCTCAGAGATCCTTCATCAAGATTATCCCGACTAGAGTCATTACCAGTGCTAGGAGTACCAACACCATCACTATGGCGACCATTAGCGTCAGCAGTTTCATGCAGAATTCCTTAGATGCGTCTATGACCAACTTGTTCGGGACTAGTCCCCTAGCCTTTTTGAAGTACTCCTCGATGGAGTGTTTTAGTTGAGTGTACGCTATCCCAAACTCTTGGAGTAAAAACAGTACTATGATCACGAGTACTATGGCCGCAGTCAGCTTGACTAGGATTCCCATGCTATCACTCAGCGAAGAAAGGTTCGTCACCCACTCGGCGGAAGGTACTTCATCATCCAATCAACGGATACTCCAGATATCCAAAACTCACAATCATTTGGTCAACTCCTTGACAAAGCCAGCTAGGAACTCGCCAGCCTTCTCGACGGTACCGAACTTCTTCTCCAGATAGTAGAATATGAGGCTACTTACCACAGCACCAGCCCCGAAACCGATAAAGAATACTGTAAGGTACCTCTGCAACTCCTCCCACTCTTGAGACATTACTCTCCCCTCCTCCTAGTTGCCTCGTATGTTATAAACCCAGCCACAGCTACAATCCCCAGTCCTAGTGCGATGTACGGAGCGTACTTTATCAATTCCTCCCACCAAGGCGGTGCTGGAGGGGCTACTGGCCTCAGTTCAAAACTACACTCAACTCTCTCGCCAGCCCTTATAGTGACAGTCTTCGATGCCGGCTCATAGCCATCCTTTGATGCCCTCACTGTGTACGTGTTGGGTGGTACCTCTACCTCGTAGTACCCACTAGAGTCCGTTACCGCAGTATACCCATCTATCCTGATTATCACGTCTGGTATAGGCTCCCCAGTCTCCACATTCCTTACAGTTCCATAGACCACTCCCTTCTTTGGAGGGGGCGGAGGTATAGGCTCAAGCATGAAGCTACATTCTACCCTCTCGCCAGCCCCCACACTAACGCTCTTGCTCTTAGACCTGTACCCACTCTTTGAGGCTGTGACGGTATAAGTCCCAGCATTCACACTGACCTCGTAGTACCCTTCTGAATTGGTAGTCGTGGAGAGACCATCGATAGTGATAGTGGCTCCCGGAATGGGTGCTCTCGTCTTTGAATCCCTGACATAGCCGTATATTGTCCCCTTCTCTGGCGGTGGAGGTGGCGGGGGTGGTGGGGGAGCTATCGGCTCAAGTTCAAAACTACACTCTACCCTAGTACCTGCGGAGACAGTGACAATCTTGCTCTTAGTCTTATACCCGTCCTTCGATGCTGTGACAGTATAGGTGCCCGGATCTACCTCGATCTCATAGTAGCCAGATTCATCAGTTGATGTAGAGTAGCCGTTAGCAGTGATCGAAACACCAGCTGTTGGTTTACCAGTCTCAGCATCCACAACAGTACCATAGATAGTACCCTTCTCTGGGGGAGGCGGGGTACTAGGCTTGACAGTCCTCTTCTCCTCGACATCCTCCCACTCATCGTGGCCAGCCTTGAGCACTACAGTAATGTCCCTATTCGGCATGGTGATGTTAAAGAAACCTGAGAACTCCTCTCCCGGACCCAGATCCCTAGACTTCTCCCCTAGGTATGTGCCATTATAGTACCCCTTAACCCATATCCTCTCCTCCCAGTTACCAGCGTTCTTGACCCTGAACTTGGCACTAAACCTAGTTCCGGGTGGCCATGATGATGGGACGTCAATACTCACGAACTCAGCCCTAGGCTCTCCGGGTGGTATGTTGAACTTCACCCTACTCCTAGTCTCATAGATATCATCCTTCCATAGGAATTCGGCAGTGTAGCTTCCTTCAGATGCTGTAAACCCGTATATTTTGATCCTATTATCATAGGTCACTAGGTAGGATACTTTGACTCCATCCACAGTTACGTTCTTCAAGAAGTAGCTGGGTCTGTCTCCAAAATCATCTGGATTGTCTATCCTAAACCATACTACCCATCCTACACCCTTGACCCACTCCACGGGTCCAGTATAGCTGACCTTAACGGTCTTGGGTACGCATGTGTACTCGTAGGTGAACCCCCCAGCAGGCCAGTATGGAGATGGTGCAAAACTCCTAATATCACTATATGCGAATACCTGAATCATCACGTCAACATCATATCTACCTATGAATGCAATACCAGTCCCACTCTCATCCTCTACACTGACAGTTGCCGGTACTCCCTTCCTCCACTCTACCTCTACAGATGATGCCGTGAACCCCTTGTAGAACCATATCTTGAACTTCCCATGATCTACATCGTACTCCCCGTAAGTCGGATGATTGAACCAGAACTCCCTAACAGTGATTGTGGCAGTAGCCTTGACCTTATTGTGCTTTCCATGATTCCTCTGATCATCTTGAGCCTCGAACTTTACCTCCCAATCGCACTTGAACTTAAACGGGTAGGGATCAGTTCTGTCTATTACCTTAGTACCACTCCTATACCCCATCAGACCATCCCCCTCCTCTTAGCCTCATATATTCCATACCCTACGAGACTTATAACTACTAGCCCAATACCAGCATAGCCGAGCCATTTGTTCACCATCCAGACATCATGCTCACATGCCTTATCGGGTTCCAAATAGACTACTCCAACATAATCGAAGTACTCTGGATGTCTAACCCTGATAGTCCTAGTACCCGGTACCACATCACGGAACTCGTAGTACCCCTCCTCATCAGTAGTGGTCTCAAGATGACCCATATCGATTATGACATTCGCATTTGGAATTGGTTTCCTAGTGATAATATCCCTAACATACCCGTATAATGCACTCCTACCGGGTGGTGGGGCTGGTACTCTCTCGACTACCTCTATCGTTTTTGTCGCCTCAGCACTCTGGTATGGCACTTACCCCACCTAGGGTACTAGGTATGCGAGTGCAAGTCTGTGACTACCACGTATGAGCTCCAGTACAGCCCTAGCCGGCTGGAAGAAACCCTCTCCGCCATATACTGCCTTCAGAGTGAATGTGCCGGTCTGGTTTATCTTACCGCTTACGGAGTACTTTCCATCACTACCAGTCCTTGCGGATCCGAACACATTTCCATTCCAATAGACGGTTACAGTCCTACCGCCTAGGGGTTTCCATCCAGATGGGTCTTGGTATTCAAGCTTACCGCTTACTGTGAATGACTGTCCCTTTATCACACTACCTGGAGCACTAATGCTAATTCTAGTTGGGTAGTATACTGACACGAATACTGAATTACTCATAACTCCAGTCTCGACATCCTTAACCGCAAATTCTACCTTATGACATGCCCAATCACTACTCATATACTCTTCAAACCCATAGTCACCAGTCTTCCCATCACAGTACCCCCTAGCCAGTTCCCTATAGACACCGGTATCGGGGTCCCAGTAGCCTAGAATTAATTCTCTCTCTATCCCCGGTGCTCCACCGTCCACAGTCACCTTACCCCAGAACCTTACAGAACCTCCCCACTTCTGTCTCTTTGGATCGCAGTATAGTGATATCTTTATAGTCAGTACGCTTATATTTCTGCTTGCCGATGCACTCGGATATGGCATCCTATCACCACATTAAATACGACTACATCATTTTAACTCTTTTCGCATAGGAGTAACCCGCACTAGCGATGAGGAATCCAATGAACATACCAGCGGCCACTAGGGGTACGATTGGGATTGGGGGCACTTCTGGTACTGGTACTGGAGTGAAGGACACGTTCAGCAACTCCTCTATGTGGGATGCCTTACATACTACGGTTACCTCATCAGAGCCAGCAAATACCAACCCCACAGACTGATTCTCTGGGGAGTCTACAGCCGTGTACGACCCGCTGTCTCCGGGCTCTGCCATACTCTCAGTCATTATCTGATCCGTGAACCTAGCAGTTCCCCATCCCATGACATCCACAGTAGCGCTCACACAGATGATCCTACCTTTGGTTAATTCAGTAGTCCTACCACTCTTCTTGACAATAACACCAACATCCGGTTCAACCACAGAGCCCGGAATCCCTATCCCCAGTACATCATCTCTGATGACCTCATCACTAACGGGTAATGCTACTGCGGCATCAACCAAATTCTCAAATGGATACGGCTCTACGTCTACCCATCTCTCAAGATAACCAATTCTGTCATCGGGATCTTTTCCAGAATCTATAGGGCCCGGCTGTAGAATGGGGTCTCCCTTCTTTCCAATCATCATGGTACCCCAGTTCAAGGCTATTACGTGGTTATTGGAGAGTGTCAATCTCCTACCCGTGTACTTGTCGAATACTCTACACCCGAAAGTCCCTGCGGTAATCTTTACATGCCCAATACTCACACCTCCCGGTACAGGTCTAATCCTCTCAGTCCTAGCCAATAGGGGAGCGTACTCCAACCTCTGCGAAAGCATCTCTATCCTGCCTATCCTTCTAAAAACTGTCGGAAAATCCATCAGCCACCTGGGTATGAAGCTCTCTATCTTCGGTCTGTACTCCTCCAGCCCTATGAATATCGCTGGGTCTCCTCCCAGTACCCCAATCTCTCCCTTCCATATCCTCGTGACTCCAATACAGTTGACTAGTGGGTGCGATAGGAAGTGGTCTTTGAACCTAGCCACTACCCTTAGGATCTTGTTCCACTCCTCGACACTCCAGTAGGAATCCACTCGATCACCCCAGTATCGGTACTACTGGCACTAGCTCTATCTCCCTGTAGACTGGGGATAGGACTATTAATGGCTCCTCGTATGGGGAGTAGTCCCTAGCAGTGACCCTTAGAGTGCATACTGTCCCTAATGGGACTTCTAGTTCAAACTCTCCTCTCTTGTCTGTAGTGGTCGAGTGGCCGCAGAAGGATACCAGAGCTCCTTCAATTGGCCTCTTCGTATTGATGTCCCTTACGATACCGCTTATCCTCATTCCAACACCAAAGTATAAGAGTACATTCTTTGTAATTAACTTGATGATGTGCTGGATGTGTAGGAAGGTACTGGATGGAGAGGACTACGTGGAGGTGAAGTTTAAAATAGCAGAGTGGATGAATGTCATCCTAATCCTGTGTACTGACTGTGCATACGACATACTCTCTAGGTATAGTATTGATGACTTCAGAGAGGTAAAGAGGATTACTTGGAATGGGCAGACATGGAAGATGGAGATCAGTCCCAGTGAGATGAGCGATTCTGATGTAGAGGAATTCTTAGAATTGATAAGGGAGGAAAAAATGTTCTCTAGTTCACCTACCCACTACCATGAAGAAGAAGTAGCTCTCTCCTAGCAAGTGCAGTAGCTTGACTCTATCACTCTCCACGCTGAGTACGAATAATGGGACTGGAATTTTTATCCCCAGTACTTCCCAGTAGCCTATGGAGTTCTTGAGGAATGCTGGGTGCTCGTAAGTCCTGAGGAACGGTATCTCAAAGACACCAGTACCAGACACCTTGTACAATCCTACCTCTATTGAACACTGCCTCTCCATGTAGCCTCTAAGTAGGAATGACCAGAAGGAATCTATCTTTGGAATGTCGAATATGAAGTGGAATATCCTCTCCGTGAGTACTTTCCTCTCTCCCATACTTCCTCACTATCTATAGGGAAAAAAAGATTATTTAATTAAGAATACTGGACTTCCACTATCACCTGGCTCTGCTATCTTCTCTGTAATCACTACGTCGTAGAACATGGCAACACCCCAAGTGTAGTTCACCATGACATTAGCACTTGAGTATATCACTTTCCCCTCCTTATAGCATGTAGTCCTACCGTCCTTACACACTAGATCACCAGCCTTGACATCCTCAACCCAAGGCCAAAGCCAATCCGCCTTGAAGTACTTTGGAGTCTTACAGAACACTGCAAATCCCGGTGAGCCAGCGAATATGTGTCCTACGAATTTAGCGTTATCTGGGATATCCGAGAAGCACTCGTTCTTGAATGGGACTACTGGGAATGCATAGGCGAAGTCTATGTGGTTTGGTATGAATGTGACTACCATACTCTTACGCTTGAGCTTATAGTACAGCCAGTCTATAGCCTGTGATATTGGGCATGGGGGTGGTGATTCATACACATCGTACAGTTTCTGATGCCATATGTAGTTCAGAGCATAGTCCTCCTCACTACCACCATCGTAAGGACCAGGCTGTACGATTATCTTGACCTTGATCTGCTCTGGCTTTAGAAAGGGGTTATCGGTGAATACGTGGGCATTTGAAGTCAAGTAGACCTTACCATCCTTCCTAAACCCAATCGCTAGAGTACCAGCAGTAATGGATATGTGTCCTACTGATATGCCAGCTACTAATGGTCTCACTCTATCAGTCTTCTTCATCCCCCACACCCCAGTGCTCTAAACCTCCCAGTCACTACGTATTCAATTTTCCCCTCACTAACCCCAATTGACGATGCTATGAATGATGATAGTCTCTTGAGGTCTTCGTCCTCCATCTCGTGGGGTAGGAAGATCACCAGCTTATCCCCGACAGTAGTCCACCCAGTCACTCCCATGAGGAGTAGTCTCTGTACGATTCTAGGCGGTATTGAACCCACCATTAATGCTCACCTAATGCCTTAGCTATCAACTTCTCGACAACCATCCTATTCCACAGGTAGCATATCAGCACTATCAGGAAGCCAGCGCCTATGTAGATCACTCCCATAGCATAGTTACCCTGTTGGATTGCGTCCTTACCGAGCCCTAGGAGGTATATCGCTATTGTTATTAACGCCGCCTTAATACCCTCCTCTTTCATCTTCTCACCGATATTTAACTCGAAAAAGAGTACTTAACTATTTCTCCTTGTACTCTACGATCACGATAACCCTCTTCACCCTAGGGTTTATCATCAGATCCCTGACTAGGCACTCAATCTCGTACTTCTTATCGACATCCTTCTTCAGCTTATTCTTTTCCTCCATAGTGGGTACCCTCCAGCACCACAGATTGGACACTTTTCTATCTCTCTACAGTGTTTCCCGTACAATCCATATTTCCTCATGTCTATCTCAGCACCACACTTCTCACAATAGCATTTCTTAGGGGGGGTCTTGTACAAGTACCCCTTAGAGCCTTGAGGGGAAGAAGAGCCCATAGCTCCTAATATCAGGGTGATTGCCACATACGTGAGACCCAACATCCCTAACATTATGAGACTCCATTCGAGCTTCGGTTCTAACCATTTCTTTAAATTCTCCAGTTCCTTTACCCACCACTCGCTCATCCTACTCACTAAAGTAGTATCCTGCTATCGCACCTATAATTGTTCCTATCAACCCAGCTCCTATAGAGTAGTCCAGTCTTTTAGTGATCAATTGCGTAATCCCTCCTAGTACTAGTCCGCTTGTCGGTGATGCGATCATGGGTAGTGTAGTCCTGTCCTTTGGTCTGGTCATGTAGGTTAGGAAGTTGTCTATTAACCTGCTCGGTGGGCATGGGAATGGGTGGTAGTGTAACCATCTATGATTACCGAACCACTCCTCAAGGTATATGATCTCCCAACTGGCGTTGTCTGGGTCGTATGCTAGGCCTATATCACCCCTGACAGACTTGACTAGATATCTTTCATCACAATCGGATGTCCTTATCTCCTCATGTGAGAGCCCCCTCATTATTGGGTGTTCGGGTTTGGCTATAGTGATTCTAGTAGATTCTGCCTCACAACGCCCAACACCCCTTACCTCAACCATGAGCCTCGGTATGTTGCTATCATTACCCCATGTAAAAATGGGAGTACCCCTATCAAAGAAGTACTCATAGAACTTAGAGCGTTCAGGTTCCACTCCATGCCAACCCATTAGGGCAAAGATAAAGTCTGGTTTTATCTTCAAAGCATTCTCTACACTAATCCCATGCCTTATGATTAGTTCATGACCCCTCCAGATCAACCTCTCCGGTGGTGGGACCATGGGCTCTATCCCTAGGAACTCAGCTACTGGTGGTCTAACCTTGTCGGGAAGCGAAATATCCGCAACCAGTATCCTCATATTTCCACCTCGTACTTTACTCAAGTAACTCCAATCTCAAAGACTAGGAGAACCTTATAAAGGTATGCTCCAGCTGGCGCTACACTAGTTCACCATTCCTGAATGACCCTTATGTTTCCGACCCTCATGACTGCATCTACGCCTCCAGTTGGACCGTTAATTATGGATACCACAAAGTAATGATTAGCCGCGCTTACACCTGTGGGCACGTAGTCTCCTGTAAGGGTTCCAGCTAGAACTCCATCAAACCAGAACTCAACTCTTACGTTTGGAACCAGAACAATCTTGACGTGGTAGGTATCTCCATCAGTGAGATCTCCAAGGCTAACCGTCCCCCTAGAAGACCCATAGGACTCACCATATAAGGCGAAGTTCTGTATTTCAAGCCCAAGCCCCCTACTGGTCAACGCCCCCTCCGAGCTACTCACTTTCAATTGGAAGCGGGCGACAGCCTCGCTGTCCGAGTTTTGCCTCGCAATAGTTAATTCTATTTCAAGCTTTTTACCCCAATCCATGCCAAGTACCCAGCCGTGATGGTATAGTCCAAAAGCCTCTACGTTGGCTAGTCCTCGGCTGTTAGCCGTTGTTCCCGTTCTAACTATGAAGCAGGTAGAGAGTTGTATCACGTCCCCACTACCAGCATTATCGGTTAACCATCCACTCGTGGGCAGGTTTATTATTTTGTATTTATTTAGGAGGTTGCCTAAGAGCCATTTGGAATCTTTAAATATGTCCCAACCTCTCATGTCGCTAGCCATTTAGAACCACCTCCGCATCCACTATGGTTGCTGGATACGCTGTGGGAGTGTAGGTCAGTCTAGCGAGAACGGCATCTCCAGTCATCTTGAGCCACCAGAGTTCGTCTGCAGAAACTGTATCAGAGTAGTAGGTTCTCCAGTTTCCAGTCTGTGTCAGTACTTCTATATCCACCGTCCCAGACTGGTCAGCTTGGAAGAAGATGGTTTTATCCCTATATCCGAAGACGGGGACTGGATGCGAGGTCACGCTTCCGGATGTCAGGGTTAAACCTGCCAACAAATTTTCTGTTTCCCACTGATACAGTCTATATATCCTTGCTGGAAGAGGATCCCCGCTTGAAATTTTGAATCCGTAAGCTGGGAAATCGAGAACTATATCACTTGAAGGTGAAGATTCAAGAGCGACTTCCAATAGTGTATCCATAGATATGGGATTTTCCCCGTTTGTTAAACCTATAGCATACGGCTGATGTTCTTCACTAACCGTTAAGTCGCTCATAAATGGGCTTGAAATGATAACGGCAACAAGTTTTCCATCAACAAAGAACTCGACGTTACATCTATTAATCTTCACAGTATAATAGTGTCTTTTAGTCTGGAAATCGCTAGGCATAAGGTTTAAAATATTTAGATATTTTCCATAGTCGCCTTTTCCAGCAACCCTAGCATTCATCCAGAGGGTACTTCCCGTCTTCCCCAGCTGGAAGAATGCCGATCCATAATAAACCCCACCACCATGCTCAAACCCGAGGTAAACACTTCCTATCTCAGGGTACTGGTTAATTATATCCGGCCAGGTGCCATAAGCGATAAGTTCAGGATACATATAGCTTCTTCTACTTCTAGCCTGCGGAGAGTAACCAGCCGGAGTGCCCGCAGGTATGGTAAATGCTGTTCTAGTCCATTTGGCGTTATCATATAATTCGTAGACTTTCGGTATGTCCTCATCTACTAGATCTTTCATGGCTTGACTAAACTGCCACCAAACCTCCTCCCTAAGCACTTCCTTCAACTTCTCCTTATCCGGGTATATGATAGTCACTTAATCACCTCTTTCATCCACTTCATTACGACTTCAGTAGGAGTCCTCTCAAGCACTTCGCCAAGCTTATGGAAGAGAGCCATTACATACCTCATGTACCTGTTGAACAAATCCTCGGGGTCCCACTCCATACCCAAGAACATCACCTTTATCGGGAACTTTATCACCCAGAACGTTATATCACTCCAGACGTACTTGTCAGTATTGTTGACTATCCTCAGAATGTACGGGTTCTCCCTAGAACACCAGCCCAACTGCGGATAGGGATTAGTCCTCAAAATAGACTTTACGAATGGATCCCAGTGCCAGTCCATCCATCCCTTACACGCATGGTATACTCCAATATCTGGCGAGAGAATCTCTGGACCTATAGTGCCAGTACTCGGATCGTACTCGTAGACATCACCGAAAGTCAGCCCTATGATCAGGCTCTTGAACTTGGGGTCTGGTAGGTATGAGATGTCTATTGGGATTGGTGTTGGTGGGATTACCAGACTGACCGAATCGTGCCAGAACATACCCCCAGTAGCACTCACAAACGGGCTGATAAACGTCTGAAACCAACTGAACACTACCATCACCTCGGATAGTCTATAGCCTTTACCCTAGTACCCCTGAACTTCTTAGACGCCTCTGGATGGATTACTACGATATTACCCCTCTTCAGACTCTCCCTAATCTCCTCCCTCAGATCTACTCTAACCCTCCTCATTCAATCCCCTTTAACCTTTCCACCTTGAGAATAAATGTATTTTTCTCATCTTTGTCTAGGAGTTCGTAAGTCTCCTCAGCACTCAACACATGGTATAGGTCATCCCCTATCCTCTCCCTCAACTTCTCGATAAAGGAGTCTGGCACCCTTATCCCATGCTCTTGAACCGAATCACAGTAAATGCACTTGAAGATATAGTGGACTACATAGCCCTTACCTATGGGAGTCTTGGTAACAGTGATAATGTGGACTACTCTAGTCCTCCCACAGATTGGGCACCTGTACTTTAGTGGCTCTATACCGTACTTGTTATCGCTCAGTCTGAACATCAGCTAATGCCGTACTCGACATAGGCTAGTGCATAGTTCAGGTCAAACGTACCGCCAGTAGTCGCTGTAATACACTCTATCCTAAGCTCTAAGACATCGCCATCAGATGGTAGGGATGTAGCCTCAACCTCACTCTCACCAGCCGCATCAAAGTCGATGTAGACTACGTATGCTCCAGCAGTTACATTATATATACCAACCCTCACTACAGCTCCAGAGGTTATTGCTGAACACTCTGCCCTCAGTTTTAATGACTTGACATGTCTAGCTGAGAATGGTATCCTAACAGCACTTACCTTGACACCAGTTGCTGAGGCATCAATTCCACTGATGGGTGGTAGCATTAGTAGTGGCACTCTGAGGTATATGGTATTCCTAGCGAGTTCCGTATAGCCCAGACCTAGGGGAATCTTCTTCATCAAAACACCTCAGAGGGATTAGCCCACCTCTAGCTCAACCTTCACGAGCACTGGGTTAGCAGTTATTGCCGCCTCAAGCATACACGCCCATGCCAAGATGGCGCTTGCTGGATCTGTAGTCATTACGAAGTCTGCTGGGATATCATCCTCGGTTAAAGTTACCATTTGACCAGCTAGGACTGGTATCCTCAGAATATTCCTATTCCATGCACTCGCAGTAGTATCGTACTCTCCGAGGATCACATCGTGGTCTGCACTATCCCTATTGTAGACTAGTACCTTTTTCAGAATGAACTTATTGTACGGTGGCATGCAAGTGTAGAGTGTCACTGGATCGGTACCACTGGCCTCCGTAAGATCTGTTACAATCCTAACCTTACCATCTATAATGACTAGCACCTACATCACCCCTTCCTACCCCCTATCACAAAGTCTAGTGAGTATATCGGGATCACAGTGTAAGTCGGCGGTACCCCCTCGACCTCCTCAAGAGCGTACTTGAAGCCCCACACTACCAGCCTGACAGTCTGTGCCTCAGCAACTGGATTTGTCAAGTATAGGGTTGGTGTCTTGTCCTCTATCGTGTAGAACTCTAGGATGTTCTCCTTAGCCATAGACATGGGGATTATCTGAGTACTCTTAGTCTTCGTAGCGTACTTCTCCACAGCCCTTGGGTACTTGAAGGTAATCGCAACGAAATCAAGAACCCACATTCTCCACTGACCGAACATATTCTCTTGAAGCTCTAGCTCATCTAATGTGTACTCGACATTCCTCTGGGATGCCTCTAGGGATTGAGCTATGATTATCGGCTGTACTGGCTCAGTATAGAGCACTCTGTAGTACTTGTATTCCTTCCCCGGAATCGCAATGTACTCCCCAATCCTGACTATCGGCTCAAAAGCCAGTTTGTACGGTAGGTAGAGTACGGATATACTCATACCATCACCTCTTATCGATCGATCTATTAGAAAATAGGGATAACTGGGTTAAATATGTTTTGAAAAAAAGGTATTCGATTTTAGGATATCACCACTATGGTCAAGGACAGACTACCAGCCGATATGGTCACATCAGCCGCTCCAGTATTGACTAGGGTTATGGTCAGTGTCTTAGCACTCTTATCGACTGATATGTCCGCAATATAGACGTCTGCGGGTAGCCCAGATATGCTCTCCACACCAGCGTACAGTATGTTCCTAGGGCTCTCACCACCAATACTTATCGATATCTCAGCAGTACCCCCAGCCGTGATCGTAGTGTCAGCATCTGGTGCAGTCTTGGATTCCGAGATAGCCATTCTCCTGTGTATACTGCCGCACTTTGGGTTGGGGTCTATGATTCCGTATACTGTCAGTTTGACCACCCTTAGGCAATTGCTGTACCTACACCTACAGTCTTCCCTCTGGACTCGGCAATATACCCCTTGAACATTATCTTATCAGTACCAGCCGCAGAGGCGTAACCAACAATCTTCAGAGTATCGCTTTCCTTCCACACTAATGGCTCGTCCAGTACCTTCTTCGGCACTTCCTCAGCGTACGCATCCTCCATACCTATCTTCTTTAGTGGTATGGTGCCCTTGTAGAATGTAAGCCTAGTCGTTAGTGGTGATGTGGAGAGGTTTATGACGGCGAATATGGCTATGAAGGTATCATCCCCCACAGTCATGTTGACTATATCCTCCTCAGTTGTTGCGGCAGAGTAGGAGTACTCCCAGACATCAGTAGAGAAACCTAGGTCTGTTGGAAGTAGCTCACGAATAACGTAGTCTTCTGGATGCTTACCCTTACTCCTTATGGCCTCCTCTAGTCTCCTTATAGCCTCAGTCCTTATAGCCCTGTAGTCGTCTAGTGTCAGTTCTCCCGATACCACTCCAATACTCCTGTACGACATGTTCTCACATGCATTCTCTCGGAAAACGATATATTAAACTTGGGTTACTATGGTAAACATGGTGAATATGAAGACTGAGAGGATAGTGATAAGGTGTACACCGAGGACTAGGAGGAAGTGGAGGATACTAGTCGCTAGGATGGGTGTTGATAACTACGAGGAAGCACTAATCGAACTAATGAAAAAATATGAGGAGTATGGGGAATTGGAAAAAATACCACTAGTCTAGATCAGCTTTCTGAATGTGGTAGTCCTAGCCCTAGGTACTGGAGTTGGAGTCCTAGTAGTCCTTGGCGGTGGTGTAGCTGGTGGTGTAGTGGATATACCAACCATTCTGGATACTGCCTCCCACTCCTCCATAGGTCTCACTCCAGACAGTATAGCCTCTACTACATCTCCCTTCTCTACAGCGCTCTTGAACTCCTCAATACTGGCCTTAAGCTCCCTGATATCACTAGGCTTGGGATCTACAACTCTGAGTAGTTCGTGCATACCGATGGTCAGCAGTTCCTTCCTAAACCTAGTGGAGATGTCCACATCTGGTGAAAAACTCACTCCAGTGCAGACTAGTCCAATTACAGCCTGAATCAACTTATTCAGCCATCCCCTAGTGAATACGTCTAGGACGTACTCTGAAGCACTACCTATACCCTCTCCAACAATCCTAGTACTGGCATCCTCAGTAGGGATACCAACCTTCTCACTAACCTCTCTTATGACTGGATCTAGCCACTCTGAGAGCGATATTCTGTCTGGCAAGGGCGATCACCTTTATACTGTTATTCCTCTACGTCTAGCGATGGTCTCAAGATCCTTAGCAGTATATGCCGTTCTCCTGATCTTACTTGGATACTCTTCAGGAGCCATTCTATTGGGAGCTCTATAACCAGTCAACTTCCTCTTAACCTCAGCGGCGGCAGGTGGTAGACCAGTCTCTGGATCAAGACCCTTCCTACCCTTAGCCTGATGAGCCGCCTCTGCGAACTTTAGCCTTACTTGGATCTGTCCATCGTGTGCCCAAGGTCCTACTGTGTAGGGTGCGTTTCTGAGCCAGAACATCTTCTTAGCCCATGTAACTCTTCCCCTACCCACTATCTGTAGTCCTGTGGATAGTTCTGCTGAACTCTCAGGCTTTCCAGTCAGTCCCACTACTATTGTGCTCACTCTTACTCTTACCATTATCTCACCAATACTAACTACACTTGTCTCTTAATAAATTTAATCTTACTTCACGAGCTCCTCCGCTACCGCTCTCCTCAATACCTCTACCATTACCTCCATATCCCTAAGCCACTTGGGTTTCCTCACATACCTATTCTTAGCCCTATACCCCTTCATCTCCCTCATGACAAGAGCCGCCGCACGGGGAAGACCAGTTTCAGGGTCCAGTCCCTTCATACCCCTAGCCTTAGAGGCAATTTCAGCGAATTTCAGCCTAGTCTCTATCTGACCATCCTTTGGATGCGTAACAGTACTAGGTGTCTTCCTAACATAGACCTTCAACCTAGGTGAACGCCTTACCACAATCTGAATATCACTCATACTCTCTATACCTATAGATAAAGAGTGTACTATTTTTATTTCTATTTGGAGATGTCTTTATTACTATATATTTACTTGACCGAGTGATATCAGGAGATATTAAAAGATATGAGTCGATATCAAGAGATATCAATTGATATTACATCCACTTTTGAGCATGTCATGGATATTGTCGGTGTTGCTCAGGCCTTGAGCAACTTTTTGAGCACCAAACCTTGTTTTTACACATGTAAAAACGGTATATTTTATCTCTGAAGCCCAAGAAGGAACATTAGCTCTGGAGTTGGCAGTACTCCCTTCTCGTGTACTCTTAATACACCAGTCTCCGCAGTACTCACGAAACCCCTAGCTGATAGCTCACCTAAGACCTTCTGAGCACCCTCAGTATCAACACCCAAATGTCTCTTCAGTACGCCTATAGCCTCTCTATACGGTATAGTCCCATCTGGTCTCCTATACCTCAGCAACCATGTCCACGCAATCCTAAGCTTATGTTCTCTAGGACCTTGAGACCATGTGTAACGCTTGATGAGCTCCCTAACACCCCTACCAACACTACCGAAGTCCTTCTCAAGAATGTCCCTCTCCTCTGGTGTAAGGTATACTATAACTCTCTCCCTCTTCCCCCTACTCATCTCGCCCCAGCCTCCCTAAGCCTATCCCTAGCCCTCTTTAAAAATTCGAGAATCCAAGGGTATACTGAGAAAACCCATGCTGGAATGTGCACCTCTGGTCTGGCTAACGCATCCTCAATAGCCATTAACAGAGTAGGCCACCTGAATTCTTCACGTTGTCTGCTAGGACTGGCCATATACCATTCTAACGGGAATGGAAGTACCTTCTTCAGAATAGAGAGTGAAGTGTCGTCTAGTGAGAGGAATACTTCTCCAGTTTCTGGATCAATCCTAGTGGTAACCTCAGGTTCTGGCATTACAAGTCCCACTACAACTCTCTCTGGAGGAGGAGTCGGAGGTGCTGGGGGTGGTCTCCTCACTGGCGGTCTTGGGGGTACTGTGATCTCGGACACTATATCCCTAGCCAATATCTCCACAGCCCTCTGCCTCTCAGAGAACGGTCTGTCTGCTAATGCCTCCAGTACTTCCTCAAACCTGTCCCTATACCTCTCAGGATCACCACCTGCGGCTGATATTGCGGCTGAGAACTTACCCCATAGGATCATCCTCTCCCATTCAATCGGTGGTGGAGGGGCTGGTGGTACTGGTGCCTCAGAGAAGTCTACTACTGCAACCCTCATGGGTGGTCTGACTGGTGCCTCTTCAATAAACTCTCCTCCTAGCTCTCTGATCTTTGAGAGTAGCCTATCCCACTCATCCCTGTGTACACTGATCCTACACCTTAATGGGATATCCCTAAACCAGTCTATGCGGTACACTCTAGGTATTTGAGACTTCAAATGGTACTCAAATCTAGCCCTCTTCTCTTCAACTGGGACTGTTGGGGGTATGGGTAGTCTTCTAGCCCTCTCAACCTCTCTCCTCAAATTCTCTATCTCATTCCTCAACCTCTCTATTGTCTTCTGTAGATCCTCATACTTCCTTGCGTACTCATCTCTCAGCCTCCTCTCTCTCTTAACCCTAGCCTTGAGCTCCTCAACTTCCCTCTTCAGTCTAGCTACCTCACCCGCCTCGCCCAAGATGTCTGAAATCCTATCCCTAATCCTTCTGACCACATCTATGTCCACATCCTTAGCCTTGTCGAGTAGTTCTGTCAACTCCCTCTCAAGCTCATCGGAACTAACCTCTATGTACTCCTCTCTCGATGGTGGTATGTACCTCTCCCTCTCAAGGTACTTGATGAACTCCGCTACAGTACTGAAGTCCTTCAGAGACTCGAACATGGCACCCCAGTCTAGAACCTCTGGGTCAATACCGTACTCGTCCAGCCTATCGATAATCCTCCTCACAGCCTCCCTTATCGTCATCGGAGGAAACTTTCTTACAGTCTCCTCCCAAAGCCTAACCTCCTTCAAATGAGACTCTACAATCCTATAGTACCTCTCTACTTCGGGCTCCATTATCTACCCCTGATTTCCCTAATCTTCTCCCTAAGCTTTTCAACCAATTCCTTTAACTTCTCGTACTCCTCCTCCCACTCCTTTTCCCTCCTCTCCTTCTCCCTCCTTTCCATTTCCCCTCACCCTCATCCAACATGATATGTAGTAACGATGATAAGAATGCACCCCTACCGAACATCAACAAAACCTTAAGACAAGTATCGAAATCGTGGCGTAAAATTCTATGTCGAGCTCCAAAGAGTAGGTAGGGGAGGTCTAGGTATTTATGGACATGTCTATATTCCCGTTTTAAAAATAACTGATCGATCTCAAGATGTCTCTTGTGACTCGGCACTTTCCAACCCCTCAATCAACTCTAGTACTGATATGGGTAGGGATAACAGACCTCCTAGCAAGAGTAAAAGGCCGTATTGCCAATGATGAAGTGGTGATGGATGGTCTTTAGTACTGAAGAATCCGAAATCCTTCAAATCGTCTATCAGTAAATATGTCCCAACTCCTATTGATCCTATTGATGCCATTAAGGGTAGTACGTTTAGAACTTTCTCCTCCCCATTAGGAACTCTCTTAGGATTACGCTCTCTTGTCTCAGCCACTCCATCCCCCCATCAATACTCTTGATCCTCTCTAATATCTCTGGTGCCTTCTCCTCAAGCCTCCTCTTAACCCACCAATCATCAATACCCCTCTCAATCTCCTCCCTAGGAATCCTAGACACAATCCTCTCAGCCTCCCTTAAAAGCCTATTGACTACTGGTCTAATCCTTCTCCAGTAAGCCTCTAACATACTCCTATCACTCTTGGGGACTTCTGGGGATACTCCATGCTCTAGTGCGTATAAAATAGATGGGATAGTGTGCCAGTTCTTCTCAATCATCAACTTCAATCCTTTATCGCCTAGTGCTCTATAAGTCCCAGTGATCAATCCAGTGCATATTCCACTTAGAATCCTAACTCCCAACCTACCGATGTACCTACTCATTCCGATCACTCAGAACCCTGCGTACTTTCAGTAGCTCCAGTCGGCTCCTCTGATGGTACCTCTACTGGTACCTTTTGTCCTCCCTCTGGTACCTCAGATGGTGTCCCGGGTGGTACCTTAGGCGATACTCCAGTCTTCGCAGATATGTACGCTTGGAATAGTGGACCCAGAATCTCTCCAACAATCCTGTCCACAGCCTTTTCAACAATCCTCTCCACAGCACTAATCTGCCTCTCGTACATCCTATCATCGTGAAGCCTCTTCTCATCCTCCCTACCACGAATGTAAGCCTCCTTGACTAGTTTCTTAGTCTCCTCCTCCCAACTCTTCTTCAGCTTATTCAACTCTTCCAACGATATCCTACCATCGATGACCTTCAAACCCATATCCTCAGCCGCTCTCTTGACCTCTTCCACAGTAAGACCCTTATCAACCCTATATCCCAGTACTTCCAACAACTTCTTGCTCTTATCGATCTCACTCTTGACAGCCTCTACAAGACTGGTAGTTAGACTAGTCTCATTCGGCTTACTACCCACAACCTCCTTTATACTCTCCGCTAGTGCTTTAATCTCCCCCCTAATACTCTCGACGACAGCGTTTATAGTCTTCTGGTACTCTTCCTCCTTCTTCTTCTCGATTAGCTCTTTGAGGTATTCCTTCAGTTCCTCTATTGATCCTTTCCCTCCCGTCTCATCCTCCTTCTCAAATGCCCTGTCTATTGCTCTGAGTGCCGCAGTCTTCTTGACCAGCTCATCGAGCCACTGCGATAGATCATCCTTCTTATTATGGTCGACAGACTTACCGAACTCTTGCTGGAGTAGTGGTGCAATTAGTGACATCAAGATCGGGTCCTCAAGCTTATCACCATACTCAGATAGTACACTCAACATCCTAGATATCCTCTCAAATGAGTCTGGCTTCTTCTCCTTCATAGTCTTAAGAATCTTTTCGGCATCCTCTTCTGATAGGTTCCTCAGTTTGGCAAACCTCTTGACCACAATAGTATCTAACTCACTCACTCCTACCACCCTTCATCAAGTATTTTAGTGCGAGGTATAATAAGAATCTCCTTCTAGCGGGCTCATCCATACTCATCAAGGCGCTATCGAGGATCATCTTCTGTTTCTCAAGCTCAATCTTAAGAAACTCATTATCAGCCTCTAACACTCTAACCATCTCCTCCAACTCCTGAATCCTATAAGCCCTCTCCTTAGCCTGAATACATGACCAGACGAACTGAATGATCCTATTACTCAACTCCTCCCACTTCTCATTCCACACCATGACCTCCTCATTAAGCCTAGCTAGGTCAAATCCTAAGTTGGGTAGTACTAGGAGTACTGTCATCCGGCCCACATCCAATAACAGATTATGCCACCAAGACTGACTCTCAATCTCCCTAGTGAGAATTGGTTTCCTCCTATCAAGTGCAAGTTTCCTCAGTTCCAGAATATAGCTCTCATCTTGCTTCTTACTCTCAAGTCTAAGAATTGCCTCTAGTCTCTCCTTATCGACCTCAAGTCTTCTGATCTCTTCACAGACTGTCCTATACTTTGCTGGTACGTATACCTTCTTCCTCCCCTCCCTCCCCTCACCAACATACACATAGTACCTATCAGTTGACTTATCGTAGAGTAGTCCCTTACCCTGCCTATAGAGTTCTAGGAACTGTGTTGGTAGTCTCTTGTAGAGGTCTAGGATCTCATCCTCAATACTCTCTATCTCCTCTTTGATGCTCGTGTACCTTCCTATCCCCCTCTTCATCATGTTCTTTAGGTATCAAGTATATAAAGACTTTATGCTTATGAGAATTGGTAAGATTTATATAGATGATACTCTCTATAATAGTGATAAATATGGCAAGAATAAACATGGTAATAGACGATGAAGTGTACAGAAAATTCCTAGAGGCGATAATCCTAAAGTACGGTAAGTGGAAGGGGTTTACTAGAGTTTGCTTTGAAGAGGCATTATTAATGTGGGCTGAGAAGGTCAGAGAAGAGTACTCTAGGTAGTATTATGGCTAAGATTGGGGGAACATGATAACGAAAAAGGAGAGGGAGGAGATCGAAACCGACATCCTAGTGATCTACAATAACT
>Ga0190312_1000103_pt1 | contig 31320 bp, 31 predicted proteins | sample 487007910_MG_FD_165046 | JGI IMG/M metagenome (GOLD analysis project Ga0190312, IMG submission 165046) | Hydrothermal vent sediment bacterial communities from Southern Trench, Guaymas Basin, Mexico - 4870-07-9-10_MG | ecosystem: Environmental > Aquatic > Marine > Hydrothermal vents > Sediment ... | reverse complement strand
ATCTAGGTGTGTTGAGGCTGGTCTTAGGAGGTGCCTTTCTCTGTTTGATAGGATATATGTTGTTCTCAATGTTAGGCTTTATCAGGAAGCTGTAAAGCTTGCCTTGGGAAGGATTAATGATGAGAGAATATTATTTTTTAGGCCTGAGAGGAATATGCCTGGTTATATGAATCGAAAGATTATTGAAGTTGTGAGGAGGATCGCTAGGGACATAGAACTATAACTTTCATTCCTCCTCGTGCTTAGTGATTCATAATATCTCCTTTTGGATGTGATTTTGTTGTGTTGTTCGTCATCTGTCATCAAATTTATCCGAATGCTAGAAAACTTGAAAACAGCCCAGACAAAATAGAAAACCAAAAAACAAATAAAAATAAGCCCCGAACAGAGGAATAATCTTCTCTCTTTCTTCTTGCGGCCAGTCACAAGCTCCTAAAGCGAGATACTATCGGCCCAGCAACACAATACCTAACACCAGGAATATCACCAAAACTACGCCCACGAACACCACCAATAGGCTGGGTAGCTTCACCATGAAGTAGAAAATTTACGTACTTGGTCTTTTTTGATGTGAATTTGACAGTACGATACTCTAGATTCTTCTGAGGTTGAGGTATTTAAGAGTTGGAGGAATAATTTTGTCTAGTTTAAAGTTTGCTACGGTTTCTGTTATATATTGTTATTTTTCTTGTGTCTTTATTCTAGTGTTATACCCCTCCCTGCCCTCGCTTAGATTCAATGGTATGCGTTTTTAGGTATAATGTTCAAGTATTGGGTAGAATGGGGTCATGGATGTCGGGGACGATGACCGTCAGAGCCAAGATCGTGTTTTTGGGAGATGGTGCTGTTGGTAAGACCTCGATTGCTAAACGCTACTTAGGCCAAGGATTCAAGGGGGACTATAAGGCAACTATCGGGGCGGATTTTTATGTGAAAAAAGAGACTTACGAATTCCCCAAGATAGGTACTGTCAATTTTGTGTGGCAGATTTTTGATATCGCTGGTCAGCCAACATTTGGGAATATAAGACCTGTGTACTATCGTGGTGCTAGGGGGGCTATAGTTGTGTTCGACGTTTCGAGGGTTGAGACTTTCTATAATGTGAAGAATTGGATCGAGGAATTTTGGAGAAACGCAGGGATATATCCGTTTATACTAGTTGGGAATAAGGTTGATCTTCGTGAGATCAAACCAGGTTGTTTACCCCCAGAAGCTGGGAAGAGGTATGCTGAGATGCTATCTAAGACATTGGGCATACCGATACCATATATTGAGACCTCGGCTAAGACTGGTTACAACATTAATTATGCTTTCAAGTCTCTTGCATACACATTGCTTATCTGGTTGATTCGTCTTCGCCGACGCAAGGCTGGGAAATGAGAAATCTGTGTGGGAATATTTCGGAGAACCTAAATATTTTTGGAGGACACCCCTCTCTAACTACTATCAATTCGAAGTCATCATCAACAAATTCGCTCATTACCTGCCTACATGCACCGCAGGGATAGGGTACTACATCAGGGGAGTATATAAGTATTCTACGGAATCCTCTTGCTCCCTCTGAGATCGCTTTGAAGAAAGCCACTCTCTCGGCGCACATTGTTAGTCCATAAGATGCGTTCTCCACGTTTGTCCCAACAAATAAGCCTTTGTCTGTTTCTAGAACAGCAATGACTCTAATCTTTGAGTATGGCGAGTAGACATTGGGAAGGTAGTCTCTGGCTTTTTTCAAAAGTTTTTCAATAGCTAATTTATTAGTGTTCAAAAATGTCTCACCTATACAACTCTAAACCAATCTCTTAATTGATGATATAATACATAAAACCATCGTATAGGTGCGCGTATTCGTGCAGATGTTCGAGGGGCTGTGCGGCCATGATTAGATGAAATACGGGTATTACCTATGGAGAGAAAAAAATTTTCAAGGGAACTATTGATCTCACTCTTAGTGATCGTAGGACTAGTAATGCTGATAGGGATAGCGATAGGTCTGGATATACTGGCAATCGCTTCTCTGCTTGTGTTTGTCTTAGCTATATTCTTCATTGCTACAGAACTTCTGACCAGAGCTACAGCTGCGCTTATGGGGGCCACACTAATATTTATAGTATTCTCGCTAAGTGGATATGAGCTCGCGGCTTTGATAGACCACATAGAGCTTGACACGATACTAACTCTGCTGGGAATAATAATTGTTGCCTCGGTGGGTTTACGATCGGGGCTTTTTTACTTTATAGGGGTCAAAGTAGCTAAACTATCGGGAGGCGACCCTATAAAGTTGTATTTTATCCTCGCAGTATTTACATTTCTCGCTAATATAGCCATAATAGCAATAGCCACGATACTTGTAGTAGTCTCTCTGACCTTAGCAATATGTGATATCCTCAAGATAGATCCGAAGCCCTATATCATAATGGAGATATTCATTGTGAATGTGGGTGCGTCATCAACGCTGATCTCTGCGGTTCCAAACATTATCATTGCGGAGGAGACAGGACTGACTTTTAGTTTCTTCATAGTGAATCTTCTACCATACACAACGCTCTCATTCCTAATAAGTATGTGGCTACTATTTAGAGTTTTTGCGCCTCAGACAACTGTAGATCCAATCAGAGCATTAGCGATAATGGAGCTAGATGAATGGCTTTTTGTTAAGAATAAAACTGAGTTTTATCTATCGGCAGTAGCGATAACTGGTATGATCATCGGTTTCATGGTTCTTAGAGCTCTCATTATCGTATCCCTGTTCTTTGCAGTTTTATGCTTGGCTATATACTCGAAGCCAGATGAGCTCTTGAAGGAGGTTGATTGGGACACTCTTCTCTTCTTCATAGGCTTCTACGTAATAGTAGCAGCATTGGCGGAAACGCATATATTGGAAGGGATAGCAAATGGATTAGTTGGGATCTCGGGTGGAAACTTCATTGTTTTGATATCTCTGCTCTTTTGGATCTCGGTGATAATAAGTGGTTTCGTCGACAACATACCCTATGTACTGGTTCTAATACCAATTGTAAGAATATTGCTTAGTGACGCGCAGTATGCACCATATGCAGGCATATTTTGGTTGTTGCTAATATTGGCATGCAATATAGGTGGTGGGCTCAACCCCTACTCAGCGCCTCAAAACTTGCTAGCATTATCAGCGGCGAGGAAGGGTAACCATCCAGTTTCTAATAATGAGTACTATAAGGCTAGCCTCAAGTGGGTACTAATAAATAGCGTTTTGGCTTATCTATACGGTTTGTCACGCATATACATGGCTTCAATAGTAGCTCGCATAGGATACTTTGCTTTTATGCTGATCATAACCATGATTATAACATCGGTTGTTCTGTTTATTCTCCACCGCTTGGTAGGTCTAGGATACCTTGCGAGATACATCAAGGGTATCATCGTAGAATTATACCTCAGAACCAAGCGGAGATTTTTGAATATAGTACAAAAACTAGGGAAGGTGACGGGGGAATCCTAATTTTTTTAAGCATCAAATTCTGATATTAGGTAAAATTAAATTTGCTAAAGATAACATAGAGAAAAGGGAGTTTTCTATCTAGGGGAGGGATCTTGAATAAGGAGAGCAAAGAAGAGGACTTACGGGAATTCGCAAGGAAGTTCAACATTGTTCTGATATGCGAGCTAAAAGGAATAGACAAATCAACGATATACATTCTCACTTCAAGAGAATTGAGCCGTGAGGAGCGGAGGGAAGCGGAAAGCCGTCTGAGCCATATCTTAGAACCAGAAAAATGCACAATGCTGATGGTAGCGGACCTCCATCCCAAACACCTGAAACAAGTTATGGAGAAATCAAAAGTTATTTACATTTCAGATAAAAACCTCAGTGATGCGATCTTGGCTGGAGTCTTGACAACAAGTTTGGACTTCCAGTATTTTGTCAACGAGAAGATGAGTCTAATAATAAAGAAAAGAGTCGAGGAAATTCTATCCTAGGAAATCCATGGTGACGGGTATGCAGGGTAGTGATGCAGGAAAAATCCTTAAGAGACCTTATCGGATGGTGGAGGAAGCTATTAAAATCATAGAGAGGCTCCTAGGGATGGAGGATGAGGAGGTGCTTCGATCAGAAAGAAGAAAATATGCACTAAAAGGCGCAACATTATTCCTTGTACAGGGGCTTTTAGGTCTTGCAAACTACCTTTCTATAGTCAAGGATCATAATCCTCTCAACTACAAAGATCTGTTTCTATTCCTAATAGATTCTGGGGTTGTTGACGAGAGATATAGGGATGTGCTCATAAACCTGGTGGATATTAGAAACAGACTGCTGTTCGGTTATGCTGAGGAGGATTCCTCAGAACTTCTAGGTTTTCTCCGTGAAAATTTTAAGAGGATAGAAGAGGTCTACCATATCTTAATTAGGACTATCGGTGTATCATAGAAACCTATCGGTTTGGGATGTGGGGAGGTATGGCAGCTAAAAGTAGGAGAGTTACTATCTGGGAGAGGCCCCTCAGAATAGCTATCTTGGAAATTCTAGAGAAAAAAGGTGGGAGGATAACAGAGAGGGAACTCATTAGTCGGCTGATGGAATACTATAAGTCCGTATCCAAACATGAAATCTATGCCGAGCTCATGCATCTTGAGATAAATAGGCTCATATATGTTGACTCATCAACACCATCAAACAAAGTGATAGAACTCTTAGCTCCCAAGAAATGGTTTAAGGCTATGGGAGGTACTGAGTGAATTGAACAAACTACCGCTAGGAAAAGTACCTATCGATGTTCTCCGAAGAATACTTTCCATAGCCCCAACGAGGGAAGATGTCATTGTTGGCCCTGGAATAGGTATAGATGCGGCCGTGCTTAGCAGTAAGGACAACATAATAATAGCTGCATGCGACCCGATAACAGGCGCGTCAAAAGAGATTGGGTGGCTCTCAGTTCATGTTAATGCTAATGACGTATATGCGAGTGCAGGCAAACCAAGATGGTACATCGCAACGCTTCTTTTCCCGAAGGATGCGACAGAAAAATCAATATTAGAAGTTATGATGGGCATTAGGGAGGGTCTAGAGGAAGTAGGAGCTTCGCTCGTTGCAGGGCATACTGAGCTCACAGATAGAGTTACCGAAGTGGTAGTTATAGGTACAATGATAGGAGCCCCCATGGTCCCCGGTAGGTATGTGTCCAATAGGGATATGAAGCCAGGTGACGCGATACTAATGACTAAGGGGGCTGGTATTGAGGGCACATGGATACTTCTATCTGAATTGGGTCATAGATTAGGAATACATGAGGATATTCTGAGAAGGGCATCCAAATTCAAGGAGATGATAAGTGTTGGAAAAGATGTTAGAACTCTTCTACGTATAGGAATAGATAATATCCACGCCATGCATGACGCGACGGAAGGGGGGGTTCTGGGGGCAGTATTCGAAGTTGCGGAGGCATCGAAGGTTGGTTTTGAGATCTACGAGGAGGAAGTTCTTATCAGAGAGGAAACAAGAGTACTTGCAGAGAAGCTCGGTATTGATCCCCTGAAACTTATATCGTCAGGAACACTAATAGTGGCCGTCTCTAAGGAGCATGCTGAAGAAGCAGTAAAAGTTCTAAGAAAGGAAGGTATAGACGCCACCATTATAGGCCACGCAACAGAAGATGAGAGGGTGTTAATAAAGAAATCGGGTGAAAAAGTAAGGATACACTCTCCCCCAGTCGATGAGCTCTGGAGAATACTTAGTGGGGAGGTAAGATCATGATAGCGCTTATGGGGCTCGCAACGCGCCTACAAGCAGAATCTGTCAAAGAAACATATGAGATCATCGAAAAAAATCTGCGGGGCATCTATCAAAGGGATTATGGGATAATAACAGATGGAGGAGCATTAGAGGAAATCATCGCGAATTTAGAACATTATGAGATACTAATAATAGCTGTTCTCACAGGTGGCACAAGGAAGCTTATTGTTAGGCTAGGGCAACTACAAAAAATAATCGTTTTGATATCAAACACAAAGCAAAATGCTTTAGCATCGGCCCTGCATGCACTGTATATCGTATCGAAAATAAACAAGAAGATATGGCATATTCATGGAGAACCCTCAAAGTTGCCGTGGGATTTGATAAGAAGAGTGATACTTGGAGTCAAAGAGTTAGTAGCTATGAGGGGCAATAAGATTGTCCTCATAGGCGTACCGAAACAATATCTAGACGATGAAGGATACGACATAAATAATCTTAGGAGGAAGCTGGGAATATCCGTAGAAACTATTTCGCTCAATGAATTTATAGTTGCTGTAGAGAAAGCTGAGCCCGATAAAAACATCTTAAATAAGATAGCAAGCATGAGGAGGGAGCATGTGGAAGGTGATGACACCGAAAGAAAGATAGCGAAGATATACTCAGCGACAATAAGCCTACTGGGAAACTCTATTGGTGGCGGAATAAGATGTTTCCCCATAATCTCCAAGCTCGGCGTAACGCCATGCTTAGTAGTGTCTGATCTGTTGGACAAAGATAAAATATTTGTATGTGAAGCCGATTTAGCAATAGCAATAACAATGCTATTTGCTAGGAAGATAACTGGTGAAATGCCTTTTGTTGCTAATCCCGTAGCGATAGACGAGAAAAATAGAATTATTCTTGCACATTGTACAGCAGCGACAAAGCTGTTTATATCAGAAGCGAAGCTCGTCTCGCATTTCGAAACAGGATTGGGATATGCCGTGCAAGGAGACTTCAGAGAGAATCGGGTAGTTACCCTGCTGAAGATAGACCCTAGCTTCTCAAAAATGTTTATCACTAGGGGTCGTATAGTTAGAGGGAAAAAATTCTCTGATGAGTTCTGCAGGAATCAGCTTGTAGTCCAACTTAGCAGAACACCTATCAGCTTTCTCACTGGAGAGTTTGCGCATCACCTAGCGGTAATATATGGTGATCATGTCGAAGAGGTCAAGTTCGCTGCGAGACTATTAGGATTTGGTGTCGTGTATGAGTGAGGAAGTATTCAACAAGTACGCAGAGGAATACGACCGTTGGTACGAGGAACATAGAGAGGAATTCGAGAGGGAGGTAAATTGTTTTCGGAGGATTGTGAATGCTCCGAAGCCATGGTTGGAAATAGGTGTGGGCACTGGAAGATTTGCCTATGAGCTAGGAATTGAGTACGGTGTAGACCCCGCAGAAAAAATGGTAAGAATAGCTAGGAGAAGAGGGATATTGGCTCTAGTAGGCAGAGGGGAGGAATTACCATTTCCCGATGGTTTCTTCGGCGCAGTATTCATAATTGTCACAATATGTTTTGTTGAGGATCCGCAACTCGTGCTTCGCGAAGCGCATCGTGTTCTAAAGGATAATGGAAAGCTATACCTAGGTCTCATTCCTAGGGACTATCCACTTGGGCAACTATACCTCGAGAAAGCTAAGAAGGGCCACAAATTCTACTCAATAGCTAAATTCTACACAATAAGTGAAATACGTAGTATGCTTAGAGAAGCTGGATTCGAAATACTAAAAATTGCTGAGGCAGGCATAGAGCCAAAAGATTTTGTGTGTATAGAGGCTAAAAAGAAATAGACCCCAGAATTCAAAAAATGAGAAAGGAAACTGATGTTTTTAGGCGCCAAAGGCGCCGTTCTACTGACCCCGAGGAGGATGAAAGATGACCCCTCCCCGGGGTCATCAAGTGCCTAGGTTTTCGGTGTATGGTTCTCCCCGGGAAAGTGTTATTGTGAAATATTTTTCGGGCTTTAGAGCTTCGATAATTATCTCGGAGGCCTTATGTGGATCGATCCCTCTGCATGTAAAAACATCTATGGCCGCATAGTTGAATTCTGGCCAAGTGTGTATGGATAGGTGGGACTCGGAAATAGCTACTATCCCAGTCACACCGTGTGGATTGAATTTGTGGAAGTGGTAGGCTAGGACTGTCCCGCCAGCTTCCTTTGCAGCTCTGATTAAAAGTTTTTCTAGAAATTCCTTGTCGTCTAGGAGTTTTCTGTCGACTCCATGTAGTTCCAATATTATGTGCCTACCTAGCATTCTTCCCACCTGAAAGAAGCTATGCTGAGAGAGTAATAACAAAATTTATATACTTAAATTGGAGTGCTATTTAACAGTTCCCCTCTTTAAAATATGATATACCGATAGTTTCTGGTATTGGCATCTAAGAGCCACGAAATACCGGCTTAATCTCGGCAGATTTATCTGAATTAGTGTTGTGGTGCTTAATATGGATGAGTATGAAAAACTCCTTTGGGAAATAGCCAAGGTCGCAGAAGAAATCACTAAGATTCCTGCGTATCCCAGATCGGTCCTAAATGTTCTTGCGGGAATAGCAATAGCGAATGATGTGTTTTGGGTGGCTAGGTATTCTAGAGAAGCCCTAAACTTAGTGATTGAGATAATAAAAGAGCTTAAGAGAAGAGGTCTAGTGGAATATGATGGTGGTGTGAGGCTCACAGAGAAAGGGAAAAAACTCTTAGATGATATAGGGTACGAGCTTCACTTCAAACTCTGCAATAGATGCGGAGGACGAACAATAGTATTTAGTGAAATACTGCCAGAGGATGTAGTCGAAGAATTCATCAAAATACAGAAAAATAGGCCTGAGGCTATACAAGAGTATGACCAAGGATATGTCACTCCAGAAACAACGCTAGCTAGGGTAGCATACATGTACTATAGGGGTGACCTAAAAGGCAGAGACATAATAATGCTTGGAGACGACGATCTTGTATCAATTGCTGTGGGGTTAACGGGTCTAGCGAGGAGAATAGCAGTGATAGATATAGACGAGAGGCTAACCAAATTCATAACAAAGATATCCAATGAGTATGGCCTAAGAATAGAGGTATACACAGAGGATCTCAGAAACCCACTACCTGAAAATCTACGTGGAAAATTCGACGCGTTCCAAACAGATCCTCTAGAAAGCATTAAAGGTCTTAGAGTATTTATAGGTAGAGGGATATCCGCACTCAAAGGCGAAAGATGTGCAGGATATTTCTACCTGACGCTTGCGGATTCCTCAATAGATAAGTGGAGGGAATTGCAGAGACTCCTCCTAACTGAGTTCAATGTCGTAATAACAGAGATAATACCAGACTTCTCCGAGTACATAAACTGGGGCTACATGGAGAAGATGCATGCATGGCAAATACTACCAGAACCACTTAGAAGGATCCCAAGAGACGGATGGTATGTATCCACATTATTCAGAATAGAAACACTCCGAGGATACAGAGGACTGACTGAGCGAATTGCACCGGAAGAAGACATATACTATGATGAAGAGTTAGCATCGGCATAGATCATTGAGCAATCGATTTTAAGTTGTTTTTAAGTACAGGAGCAAATCTTCAGATAGGATTTACCCAGCTGGCCTAAAGAAGGAAAAATAATGCCTCCATCTACTAACAATCATTAACAGCTTTTTTACTTTTACATAACCCTTGGCTGTCTCGAATGTTGTTTTTTATTCTTCATTGAAGCATAGATTGGTTTTCTATAGCACATGCTTAACATTCATAATAATACCAAACATTTATAAAGCTATATCATAATTCAGTATAGCAAAATATGCTATAGTTTCCCAATAATTATCTTACTGCTAATAGGTGATTCTAGAAATAGAATCTGCCTACGGTTAGTGATTTCCTAATTAGGAGTTTGCTGATTGGGTGTTTTCCTTGGCTTTCAGAAGAGTGCCTAGACGTTTTAAACGGAGATTCTTATCTGGAATTAATCGCCTCCTCATATTGGCGGTGCTAGGTTCGAGCTCGGTACCTATTCATGGATATCAAATAGCTAAGGCGATTAGAATACTTTCTAAAGGTAAAATTTCAATTAACATGAGTACAGTTTATGCGGTTCTGAGGGATATGGAGAAAAATGGGTTAGCGAGGAGCGTATGGCGGAAATCCCCTCTTGGTCCCCCCAGAAGATGCTATATAATCACTGAGTTGGGTAGCAATTTACTTGCTGATGTAGTTGCCTACCTTAAAGCAATTGTTCGTATCGCGGAACAGCAGAAGTATGGGCTTAGAGGCCATGGATTAGGAAGCTAGAGTATATGCAGCTAAGTCTAATATTGCTATGGGAGGTGCGCCATGAGGGTCGCTTTTATAAGCATTCACGGGTACGTCGATCCGATACCGAAGCTTGGCCTTACAGATACTGGTGGGCAAGTAGTATACGTCGTGGAGATGGCTAAGCGGCTAGGGGATATGGGCATTAAGGTTGACATATATACCAGGCTGTTTGGGGATCGAAAAGATATCGAGAAAGTTTCGAGAAATGTTAGAATTATTAGGATACCATGCGGCCCTAAGGGGTTTCTTAGAAAGGAGGAGCTCTACCCGTATCTCGATGAGTATGCCGAAAACCTCATAGGGTTTACATCCAGAAGAGGCATTCAGTACGATATAATCCATTCACACTATTGGGATGCTGGGTATGTCTCTCTAAGAATAAGGGAGGAACTGGGTGTGCCTATAGCTCATACATCGCATTCTCTTGGTCTTACAAAAAAGCTTCTCTTGGGAAAGTTGGGCGAAAAAATTGACTATAAGTTTGATATCAGGATAAGAGTGGAGAGAGAAATTTTGTCGAAGGCTGACGTATTGATTTCGGCATCACCAATTGAGCAGGAATATGTAAAGAAGCTCTATGGGATAGACAGAAAGTTTCACGTCGTCCCCCCAGGTGTGAATGTTGATTATTTTAGTCCCAACAACATAGTGGATGTGAAGCTACCAGATAAATATGTATTCACAACAGGTCGGATTGAATGGACAAAAGGCTTTGATCTTCTCGTAAGGGCTTTTTCGCATGTAGTTGCGATTCATAAGGATGTCAAGCTTATTATAGGGGGAGGCTCGCCGAGACCCACTGAGCTTGAGTTGCAGGTAAGGAAAGAAATTGAAAAGATAGCCCAAGAAAGAGGAATAGAGCGAAATGTTATTCAAGCTGGGAGAATACCTAACGAGGAACTCCCTACATATTATGCTAAATCAAGACTTGTTGTTCTTCCCTCGCGATACGACCTGTTTGGGGTCGTAGCTATAGAGGCTCTTTCATGTGGAAGGCCCGTAGTTGTCTCAAAGTATGCGGGGGTGCACAGAGTAATAAAGGACTTTGGTCTCATCGCGGATCCGCTAGATGAGGAGGACTTGGCGTCGAAGATATTGGTATTGTTGGATGACTCCGCAAAAGCGGATGATATGGGGCGTAGAGGCAGAGAATTCGTAGTAAAAAATATGAGTTGGGAAGCATTAGCGAAAAAACTGCTCAGCACATATCAAAACTACTTGAGCTAAGTAGGGGTCTAGGTGGATACAACCCTGTGTGTCATTTAGATTCTAACTTAGCTATTAATCTCTCCCAGCTAGACCTGGCATACAAGCATCCAGGATCTGGAGCTAGGGGGTCTCCAAAGTAGTTAAATGCTCTAGCTCTACATCCACCACAAACATATTTGTATGGACAACTGCCACATTCACCTTTAAGCATATCCCGGTTTCTAAGCGATTCCAGCAATTTGTTGTTTCTCCAGAGATCCTCAAAGTCATCTTCCAGAATATTACCTATTTTCATTCTGAAGAAAACGCATGGGTAGATATCCCCATTCGGTTCTAATGCTAGGTAAACCCTACCAGCTCCGCAACCACCTAGGAATTCGAGCATACTTCCAAAACGATCTGATCTCCAGTTAATCGTATAGAAGTGTCCTGCAATTATGGGTTCGCTTCTATTTTCTAGGCCCATTTCATAGGCAACAACTGCATATTGTGGTGCTGTTGAAGCTGCCGAAAAACCTTTGTATAGCTCATCAGATATCCATTTTAGAGCTTCCCAACGCTCATCTGGACTCAGATCCCAATCAATAATATCTCTACCTCGGCCCGTTGGGACGAAGTTATATGCCATAAACATGTCTGCTCTAAGTGTTTCTTTGATAAATTTAATCATGCGAGGGATATCCCTATAGTTTTTCTTTGTGATAGTCATTGAGACCTCAACTGTAATTCCGTACTTCTTGAGATTTCTTATTCCTTTAACTGCTCTCTCCCAAGCCCCAGGAACGCCTCTGAATTCGTCGTGAAACGTAGGGTCGGGTGAATCTAGACTTACTTGTGCGAATGCTAACCCATTTTTGGATAGTCTCTCAGCTATCTCCTCTGTTATTAAGGTGGCGTTAGTAGCCATGGCGAGGTACAAACCATAATCATTTGCGCGTTTGAGAACCTCCCAAAAACCAGGTCCGAGGAGAGGTTCCCCTCCAGATAATGCAAGCATCGCCACCCCAGCATCGACTAGGATGTCTAATGCTTTCAGTCTCTCCTCCACACTCATCTCTGGAAAATTTACTCCAGCGGAGGCATAACAATGTTTACATCTGAGATTACATCGGTATGTGAAGTCCCAAACCACAAGTATGGGGGCTCCAGATGTAAATGGAACACGCACGCCAAAAATCTTGAAGCCCTTGAGCAGGTTGGCTATTACTTTCTTAGCATATGGTGCCTCAATAGTATCGAGAAACTCATCTTTGTCGACGTCGAATTCTCTTATGATTTTATCCATATAATATTTAAAGAGGGGATAGGCCAATCGAGCGGCGAGAGGAGCCTTAACTTTCTCACCGCGATACATAGCTAGCAAGTACTCAACATATGTTCTCTTGGTCTTATCCTTACGCAGAAGAAAAGATAGAGCTAATTGCGCTCTCCAAGTCTCAGTAAGCTTCTTAAGCCCCTCCACAACTTCACGCGTAGTAGCAACGCGTTGAATACCCGGTATCTTATCGGATGCTAAATTTGACAAAGTTTATCACCCATAGAAGGATCATCATAAATGATTATGCTATAGCCATTAACTAAAGTTAATGGTTAAGAAAATATAAATTTGAAGGATTGGAAACTACAAAAAGAATGAGATCTCACATGAGCGCTATGTTAGGAGTATTGTATGCGTTGTGGGCTGATATTATTGCGAGAGCATTAATACCCATCCAGTACATACCAGATTTTTCGAAGAATCTAGCTGCTTCATCCAAAAGCTTTATTCCAAGTCTCTCATCCCTATCAATCACCCTGTTCGCAATCTCCATAAGAAGGGAAGCGTATGCCTGCTCATTTCTAATCAACAAAATCTTTTTTGCTGTGTCTAAAACACGGAGAAGAAGTTCTCTTTGATCGTGTTGTGTTGCTTTCAAGGCAACTGCAAATAGTATCTCGCTAAGATCCTTGGTGGGAAGATGGATTTCTGTAAGTCTTTTCAGAATCAAATTGATTTTATCTATAAGACCTCTTCTGGTCAAGTATTTTATGGCAAGTATGATATACAGCGAATCTTTAAGGTCAAGGATACTGTCTAAAGTCTTATGAACATCTCGCTCTGAGCAGATATTTAGGCAAATAAGTTTTTGGACGCCTACTCGATGTTTGGGATCACCTACAAGAGAAGATATTGCATTAACAATTTCTAGGATTTTCTCTCCGGCATGTTCGTCTGGAATATTCTCAATAAGCCTCTGCCAAATCTTTAGATGTTGCACACCTGTGACTTTGTTTTCTGAGTAGAGTAGCTCAGCTACCTTTTTAAGCCAAGAAAATAGGCCGAGTTGAAAAGCTGTAAAGAGGTAATCTCCGATAACTTCAGGCACCGAGTTGGGATCATTATTTTCATAGCAAAGGTTTATTGCAAGATCTAGAAATATGAGGCTCCTTGATGGGTTATATCTAAGCAGGTTTTTCGCATAGATCAGAGATAACTCCACGAGTCCATCCTTAGCCCCAAAACTGTAAAGTCTGCTTATGATGTATTCTAGATCAGCTATGGAAGATGGGATCTTAGTCTTTTTGATAATGACCGCCAGTATCCTTGAAAGAATATCAGCTTCTCTGCCAGATTTTATCTTGTGCAAGACATCGGACAGGATACTAAATATGAACCGAGGAATATCTTTTGCTTCATTAACATATTCCCACAGAGCTGCCAGAAACATGTTTAGATCCTTTTCCAGAAGTGCATTAAGGTGTCTATGGGCCTCATCATCACCAAGAAATGCCAATGCTATCCCCAGTAACCGAGGATAAAAATTAGGGTCAATGCTTCTCATTTTCGCTATGAAGTCTAAACAAAGGTCTCTCAGACCACTCCGAAGCAAAACACGCACAATTTCCCTAGCAAGAATCTTATCCTCAACGGAAATCAAGCCCTTAGAGATTAGGACTCCAAGAAGTCGTGTGTTTCTCTGTGGATCGTACATGAATAGTTCCCGCAGATAAACGATTCTGGCGGCATCTCTGATCTCGCCTGCAAATAGCTCAATAAGCTCCTCAAGGTTTTTGGGAGAATATCCCAGCAGTAGTAGTCTTCTTGTGATGTGGCTGAAAATTCTTATTGCCGCGTAGGGCATAGAGGCATTCAAAAAGGATAATATCGCATAGCGACCAAAAAGAAAAATATGCTTAGCATTCCTCGAGAGGTATAGAAGTTCTCTGTAGAACTTAGCTGCCGCGAACCACTCCATACGCGATCGTGGCTTAACTTCTTCAAATTTTGCGCCGTGAGCGAGGCGTTTCAGTATGATCTTTGAAAGTACGTATTCCTTCTTCATAGAGAGAACCTACATAGTTATGATCTGCTTAACTTAATTTCTTAAAAGTCATGTGATATAAAATGGCAAATAGTAATCTGTTTTCCCGATGGTATCCGATCTACATAGGTAAGAAGTTTAGCGGTTCATTGCTATTAAAATTTCGCGTGCTATTCCTGCTGCAAGCACGGCGGTTATGCTATTTAGTCGTGTTGTTGTCAATTCGACAATATCTACAAATTTTGGCTGTAAGTATTTTATATTTCGCAGAAACTGTTGTGGTGTAAGACCGAAGGGTTCGGGTGTTCCGACTTCGGGGACATAGGCGGGGTCAAAAACATCGAGATCGAGGGATAGATAATCAGCCTTTTTGAATGCGTTTTTCAGTATGGATTCATCTTCGTAGATATCGTATGTGGAATAGGCCTCAACACCAAAATCTTCCAGAGCCTTGAGTTCCTCGGGTAGCGTTGCTCTATATCCAACCAAGATGACTTTCTCGAACCCTATAATCTCACCTACACGTCTCAGAGTACATCCATGGGAATACCGGAAGCCTTGGTATGATTCCTCGAAATCAGGGTCAGCATCGACGTGAACATATGTCTCCACTCTATTATGCAGATAGGAAACAGTCATTATTGTTATTGAGTGATCACCACCCAAGAAGAGATATTTCTCGGCATTTATCAAGTCGAGAGCCTTGTGGACCAATTGCTGTGTTTTATGGAAGTCACCATACACAACTTCGACATCCCCCCAATCAGATATAGAGAATTCACTCACCCTTCTCCTAAACAGTAAGCTAAAATCATTTAGTGTAGTAGATGCAAATCTTATGGTTAAGGGTCCATGTCGAGCACCAGCAAAGATAGATTGAGAACTATCAAATGGAACGCCTAGAATAGCGGTTTTGGTTTTCTTTCTTATGGGCAGAGAAAACATGGATAGTTCGGGTGTGAAGAGCATAGCGAGCACCAAATCATCGGTACCAGCATAGGGGTAGTTATTAAGCGATGAAGGGATAATGGATAACTAGCTTATCTGTCTTTTAATCAAATATGTGTTATTCTAAAAGCCTAGTACATACACATTAAAATCTCGTCGAACTCGGTGGAGACTTATGAAAGAAAGGACAACACAATCAATGAGAGTCCTAGCACTAAGCTATGCAGCGGTTTACTTTTCGGAGGGGTCTTTTAGATCCCTAGGAATATTTCTCCCACTATACCTGAGAGACCCCACACTCGGATTTAATGTTACTGCAGGGGAAATAGCTTTCATCATAGCGATGGCCTATATAGCTTGGAACTTCAAATTCATACTTGGCTTACTAATCGACTTAACACCGATGATCCACAAGATGCGACGTAGACTATGGATACTCATGGGCCAGATATTCAGGGTTTTAGGAATACTGATAATAATGGCTACTACGAATTTATGGATTATTTTTCTAGGAGCGCTGATAGCGTTAACGGGAGACGCGTTTGTTGATATCGGAGCTGATGCTCTGCTTATCGATGTTGCTCCTCCTGATTGGCATGGCCTAGGATTGGGAGGTGGTTGGGCAGCTCGCGCTATCGGCTATGCATTATCTTCAATAGTGACAACGATGATAGTTATTGCTTATGGGTGGTTCCTGGGCTGGCTGATATTCATAGTTTATTCCTTGCCAGTTATAATGATGCTGTTCTTAAGCGAGCCTCCTCTAGTAAGGGAGAGAAGGTTCTCAAAGGAAGTTTTTGCTAGGACGTTCTCGGATATCAGGGCATCAACTAGCTTTTTCTTCTTGGCGTTCTTTGGTGGTGCTGCATATGCATTAGATCCTAACAGAGGGCTCTTAGGTGAGATTGTTAGAAGTGTGTTAGGTCTAGGGAAACCTGCAACTCTCTCCGAGTACTTAGAGCAAATCCCAATCGTCGGTGCAACCATGGCGGCCTTTGGCTTCGCTGCTGCTATAGGTGCCTTTTTTATGGGAGCATACACGGATAGGATAGGTCATAGAAAGGGATACTACATCTCGCTCACGGGTTTTTTATTGGTGCTTAGTTTGTGGCTAGTAGGCCCCACAACTATTGGGAAGTTGATAGCATCAAGTAACCCAGAACTCTATGGGGTAGTGATTCTATCATCTTTATTAGGCTTCTTTGAGGGCTGGAATTTCGTTGCTTGGGAAGCATTGATTGCGGATTACTGTCCACCCCAAATGAGTGGTTTTGTGTTCCAATATGGTATGACAGGTACTCATTTCTCAGCGTTCTTAGTGGCAGTTGTTGCGGGGTCTCTCCTAGATATATATGGTGCATTCATCGCGATTAGCGTTTCGGCACTTATAGTCGCGATAGGATATATACCAGCGATGTTTATGGTTCCATTTAGAACATCTAAAGTAACAATTAGCATAGAGGGTGAGTAGGATCTCCCTGAAGGAAATTATATCAATCTTTGTCATACTACTTGCGGTTGTGATGTATATAGCGATGGTTTTGCTTGCTAGGAAATGGTGCAAGGAGCTAAACTTAGAGTGCTAATCTACTTTACAGTGAGAAATTCCGTAAGACTCTTTATTTGTGAGGAGATCCTCTTTGGTTTTAATCTTATTGGGATTAGATGTGTCCCATCACAAGAAGGAGCATAAAAATACTCTGGTGTCACTAGATTTTCTCTGCAAGTTGCGTATGTGAGACCAAGCTTTCTGGCTTCATCGACAACTGGCCACAAGATCTTCTTTCTTATTTCGGTGGGTAAATAAGCATAACTCCGCTTGATCTTTCCCTTCGGAAAATAGAGTTTCATCCAGCGTTCTTCTAACTCGGGGAAAGCACCTATCATTCTCTTAAAATTATCAGGTTTGGCCTTGTATGTTGAAGTGACAATATGTTTTGCGCCGATGGACGCCACCGTTCTTACAAGCTCTCTTAATTCATTTGCATCATCATTCAGAAAAGGTATTATTGGATCTATTCTCACGGAGAAAGGAACATTGTACTCACTTAGCTTTTCGAGTGTTTTTAGACGGGATTGAGGCGACGGGGCGTGAGGTTCTAATTTTCTGGCCAAAGAGCTGTCAAGTGTAGTAATTGTTGCACTAACGGCTACATTATGCTTAGAAATTAAATCTATATCACGGAGGTAGATATCGCTCTTAGTGGTTATTTGGACACGCAGACCTAAAGGAAGGAGAATTTCAAGAACACGCCTAGTAAGACCCAGAACTCTTTCCTCGGGTGGGTAAGGATCAGAACTCAGACTCATGTCTATTGGGTACCTAGGATCAATACGCTTAAGGTCTGATCGAAGCCTACTTATAAGATCCTGCTTAGGTTTGCTTCTATCAGACCTTATATAGGCAGTTGCATAGCAATAGAGGCATCTATGTGAGCAACCAGTATATGGGTTCAATGTGTATTTCCTGGGACAGGTACAGAGAGGGTTCTTCCACGGATCAAACAGTGTTAGTACACCCAATTCTGATCACTACACATCCGAGCTGGAAAATATCTCCATCAAAGTTTTCCGCATATAAAACGCAACTCTGGTTTCCTCATCACCTAGTGTGCATGCGCATGCACCGCACTTGGGACACTTATACCAGCCGCACTTAGGACATATATTGGTTTCTCTGGCACTAAACTTATAACCACAGCTGAAGCAGTAAACCTTTGGCTCAGAGAAATAGTCTAACGCATTTTCGACGATCCGAGACAATGACAGACCAGTATCTCTCGCTTTTTTCTTAGCTTTCTCTAGCACATCGGCGGAAATTGTGAGAGTAAGCTTTCTCTTGGGCACTTCTCAACCCCCTAACTACAGCAGACCCGAAAAATTAAGGGCTATCGCTAAATATATAGGTTATTCTTAAATCTGAGTATTCAAATACGACTATATACGTATCAATACGTATTGGTGAAGACCATGGATAGCAAGGAGGAGATATCACCTATCTATGCGAGCATAATAGCAGCTCTCTACACAGCTATCACGTTGGCAATAGGTTTCATAGCTTATGGACCAATACAGTTCAGACTCTCCGATGCAATGCTTGTGTTGCCATTTCACAGAAAATTCGGAAAGTCAGCAGTCGTAGGACTCGCAATAGGCGGATTTCTAGGAAACTTAGCATCTCCCTATCTGCCTTGGGATCTGATAGTAGGTTTTACATTAAATTTGGTTGTAGGTAGCATAATGTATGTGGCTGGTAGGTTTGCGGAAAATAAATTTAGGGAAAATAGAGTAGCTAGGCTTTTTATCGCTGTCGTGGCTGCTGTTATTGGTTCCATAATTATTGGTTTCGTTGTAGCGCTAATGATAGTCTTCATGGAAATAAAGATCTTCGATACTATTGTATGGCTGAGTATAGCCCTATCAGTATTCGTAGGAGAAGTTGTATCATTTGTGATTGGCGGAGCAATCCTGCTAAACGCGTTGGAAGGTGCGTTACCATCTACCGCATGAGCATAGAATCTGTATGCTTTCTCTTCTTTTTTTATCTCAAAGTTCTCCCAATAATTAGTGTGTCTTCGAAAAAAGTCAAGGGTGCTCTATTACTCATTGGTGTGCCGATTGATAACCTTAGAGACAAGAAACTTGACAGTAAAGTTGAACGGGTACAATATACTTGAGGATATAAACTTGAGGATTAATGGCCCAGGGCTCTACTTCATATTGGGTAGGAATGGGTCTGGCAAATCGACCCTTCTTCGTGCTTTGGCAGGTCTCCTACCTTATAGAGGAGAAGTACTTATCAATGGTCGGGAAATTAGGAACTATAAACGAAAGGAACTATCTAAGATCGTTGGCTATGTATGGCAAAATCCATTTTATGGTTTCTTTGAATCCACCGTTGAAAGGGAAATAAGATTTATTCTAAAGAATATCAATTCAGAAGGTAGATTTGAAGAATTAATTGACTATTTTGGCATCAAAAAGTTTCTAAAACGCTCTCCATTCACACTTTCTGGTGGTGAGGCAAAAAGAGTATGCATTTGTAGTGTTCTTGTTGCTGATCAACAGATATACCTCCTGGATGAGCCTGAAGGGGAACTCGATTATAAAGGTCTAGAGAAGCTTGTAAGATTCATTGAGACGGAAAGCAAGAGGAAACTAATAGTGGTAGCTACTCATAACACTCTACTAGCACACAAGCTAAGAAAGTCTGTGGAGAAGGTACTTATAATTCACAATGGAAAAATTGTGGGGGAGTTTGGACCGGAAATCCTAGTGAACAAGGAGTTTTTGATCGATGTGGGAATAGTTCCAGTATATTGGTGGTTAGAGTGAATCTACTGAAGTTTATTGAGCTTCAAAGAAAAGAGACAATTCTTCATAGAATACCGATACCGATAAAGATGTTGTTGCTGATCACGCCGCCCCTACTTTCATACTTCCCAAATCTGAGCATTGTGCGTATGGAGTATATCTATCTAGCTACAATAATTATTCTTGCTTTGCTAATAGTTGTGTGTCTCAGGGCGCCGAGATATGTCCTAGATATATTCTTAGCCTTCCTCGTACTATATGTTTTCGGAGGCATCGTGTATGTCGCTAGGGGTCTCAGTTTTGTGGAGTTTTTTGTGGAGCGTAAATCGTGGTTCATTACGCTACTGTATATCGCCTACTCCGTGGCTTTTTTCCTTTCAACAACAAGCATAGAGCAACTTGAGCTTTTCCTCATGAGAATAAGAATTCCTAAACGCTGGATAATCGCCATAATTATCGCATACAATTTGATACCCGCGCTATATTATGAAGCTAAACAGGTGATCATGCATCAAAAAGTGAGAGGTCATCATTTTTCTAGGAATCCTCTAATAAAAATGAAGCAGCTTGTCGCTCTGTATATTCCCATGATATTTGTATCCCTAATGAGAGCTGAGCACCTAGAAATATCACTAAGGGCACGTGGGTACTAAGGTCTTTGATGTAATAGCACCTACTTTTCTATAAAAAGGAAGCTTAACATATTGTTAGTACTAATATCTTCCCGAGCTTGGTGATAAGTTTGAGCACAAAAGGAGAAATGAGCATAGAGGAGGTTGACAGAATCCTCCAGCTACAGGAAGCGCCGTCAAAAGCAGCTGCCTACATCGTTCTGATAGCTACAATATATCTCTGGGCTATGGGGTACGGATTCTTGGCGTATATGATTGGAACGGCCTGGGGAGATTTATCCAGTACTCTCGGTGGGTTGGCAGGCACGCTAGTGAACTATCTCCCAATGATAGCAGCAATAGTCGTTGGGGTCTTCATAATAATGCTTATAGCATCGCTAATATACTTGAAGCTTATTGAGGCTCTAGCCAGAGAGTTTCTCATAGCGTTCTATATACTTCTAGGTATATTCCTTTTAGGTGTAGGAGGATTTTTCCTATATACTGGGCAGCAAGTTATGGGTGCAATATTTATCTTCTTGGGGATACTGGAGCTTATTCTCTTCTTCATATTCAAGAGAAGAATAGAACTTACTGGTAGGCTTATAGAGGTCGCTGGAAAAGCAGTTTATGAAGAGAAAGGAGCGATATCCGCAGTTGTCATTAAATCTATCCTTGTAGGTCTGACCTTCATAGCGTTCATAATGACTGAGTTGGCTACAATTGTATGGATAGATAATTTCCTCGGAAACTATGAATATGCAGGGCTCATAATGGCCATATGGGTTCTAATTAATGCTATATTAGGAATGTGGTCAATGGTGTTCATAGATACATTCTTCACAGCAGTTGTTGTTAGAATAACTCACGACTGGTATAGGTCACCACATGTTGATGTTGCAAGTTTCTCGAAAGGACTAAAAATGGCATGGGAAGTGGCCGGCCCCCTAGCAAAATATGCATTAGTGATGTCACTACTATATGCGTTGGTGCATGCTGCGAGACGCCAAGCAGCACGGGGGCGGGCGGGATTATCACTAAGAATAGTTGCATGGATTCTAGGCGTCTCTGCTGAGGTTTTGAGGTACTTGGGATTCTATGTTATTCCAGCAATAGTTATCAGAAAAGCAGGATTTATTAGCGCATTTAGAGATTCGATAAGTAAGCTACGAGACCTATTTATTGAAACTATCGCTGGTGCGTATGCCTTTGGTAAGGTTCTGGGCATGATAGCATTCATAACGGCGTTATTGATGGGCGGTGTTGGTTATATAATAGGAGTAGCTATCTTCATACCACTGCTTGCAATCTCCCCCGAATATACTATGACCATAGGTATAGTAGCTGGTCTCGCTTTTGCCTTATTAGCGTTGATCCCCCTAGGATTCGTAACATTGGCTGTGTCTGCAGCATGGAAAACTATCCTTTATGAATATGGTCTCGATATAGAATTCGCATTGAGAGGAACTATACTTCCATCTAGACTACCAGAAGATGTAAAGTCCATGTTCAATGAAATGCTCGCCCAAAAAGGAGTGCAGATACCAGCGCCAGCAGTTGGCTGAAGACGTCGCGGGATAATATTTGCTCTTTATATATTTTTTCCTCAAACTTTATTGTAAGGGGATAATGTGGTGTGGGATTTGCCTGTATCAATTAAGGAAGGATTCAAAATAATAGTCATAACAACAATCGCGATTGTAGTTGGAGTTTTTATTCAGTTCGCAATAACGGATTCCGAAGCCATAAAAGCACTAATTTCTCAACCATCGAATCTTTTAGATACGCTAACAAATGTGTTCCTAGGAACACCGCAAGAGCTCTCAATATTTGTAATCCTCATAGCACTATTTGCCTTCTCAACAAGCTTCTTGGGGTCTATCCAAAGGGTTTTGGGTGGTGTAGAGTTAGGGGCTCCTAAGAAGGAGAAAAAAGCGGAGATAACTCCTACACCAACACAGCAGCCAGCTGAAGCTCCCCAGCCAGAAGTTATGGTGGGAGAGAATTTCTGCCAAATATGCGGCAAACCTATATCCCCAGGAAGAGCCATATGTAAGGAGTGCGAAGAGAAACTTAAAGCTGGGGTCCCTCCAGGTACCCCCCAAGAATAAAAGATGAGCTATTTTCGTCATTAGGGTGGATAGTTCCGTTAATAACAAATTTTAGTAGCTAATCATGGTGTTTATGGTGGCGGAGGAATACCTAATAAAACTGGAGAATATCACGAAGGAGTTCAGTGGGAGGAAGGGGAGAGTCAAGGCTTTGGAAAACATCAATCTTGAAATAAAGCGTGGGGAATTTGTGGTGATTGTGGGCCCAAGTGGTGCTGGAAAAACAACACTCCTAAACATAATGGCTGGGATGGATAGACCAACGAAGGGCCGAGTAATATTTGGTGGGAGGGATTACAACGATTTAGACGAGGAGGAGCTTGCCAAACTTAGAAGAGAGAAATTTGGTTTCATATTTCAATTCTTCAACCTAATAGATTCGCTGACAGCGTTCGAAAACGTGATAATGGCGGCTATACCTACTGATCTTCCTATGAAAGAGATACAGGCTAGGGCCGATGAACTGCTAGCTGAGATGAAACTACTAGCAAAGAAACATAGATTTCCAAAAGAGTTGTCGGCTGGCGAGCAGCAGAGAATAGCCATAGCAAGAGCGCTTATAAATCAGCCCGAAGTTTTATTCTGCGATGAACCCACAGCTCAGCTTGACGAAGCCATGGCTGAAAAAATACTTAATGATCTAGTAGCAATAAACGACGCGGGGACGACTGTGATATTTGCTACTGCTTCCGAGACCATAGCAAATAAACTACGTCGCTACGCAACTAAGTTTGTTCGTCTAGAATTTGGAAAAATAAAGAATGTTGAAACTCTAAGAAGCGTATAGACGCATCCTTATTTCATTTTTTGTGCTTTTCTCATCATATTATTAAAAACGATTGGGGATATCGTTATGTAGCTAAGCATCAGATAGAACAGCAACCATAGCACAAGGGATATTACGCTAAATTCTACCATCGCAATAAGCAACCATATCCCAAAGTAAATTAGCCCACCAACCAAGGAAACAGCGACAGATTTTATGCCTATCGATGTCTTTGTGCTAGGAAAAGCTATGGGCGAAACCATAAGGAAAGCTGTGATAAGTACGAGGAATAAAGCTGCGATTGGGCTAATATCGTAGACACAGTTTACAGTCAAACCCACGAAGAAGGCGGCCCCTGGGATGGCTAATCCCTCAAAAAACTCTTTTGAGCCAAATAGGTTGAATCTTGCTAATCTTAGTGCTCCAAAAGCAGCAAATATAGCTCCAATAATGATAGCATAGATTGCCAGCTCAGGGTTGTTGTTAAGAGTTACCTCTAATAGCAAGAAGGCTGGTGCCACACCAAATGATACCTCGTCGCACAGCGAATCTAACTCTCTTCCAAAATCGTTAGCGGCATTGAGCTTTCTAGCTACGAAACCATCGAGCCCATCGAACACAACAGCGATAAGTATTAACGCGAAGCTAAGCATGTAGTTGCTCATAACAGCGAAGTATATGGATATGAACCCTGAGACAAGATTAAGCAATGTGAATATATTAGGTATCGTAAAGAAAAGCCTAACACCGCCCCTACGCAACTCCACGCTCATTGGTGGCACGCAATGTGATCTGCTTTCTAATAAAAGTTTACAAAAGACATACCGAAAAATTCGGCCCCAGGATACATTAGAGAAAACATAAATAAAAAATATGGTGCGTACTATGAAGAGAGGTCTAGCATTTGCATTGATTATCCTAACCGTGTTTTCTCTACTACCAATTAGAACATCCCAGAGCGTCCTAAGCATTAAAATGATGAATATGGCTATCTCAAAAGCAAAGAGTAGTGTCGTCATCAGAGGCAATGGGATACGCGTGATAGCTTTTGTAACGCCAGATTCCTCATTTCAAGCCCTCAAAATGGTCTTCGACACAGCGAATGAATCAATAGACATAATGGCATACGAGATGTGGAGCAACGATATATATAAGTTGATACAAAATGCTACGAAGAGAAATATTAGGGTTCGAGTCATCTTGGAAGGAGACACATACGGAACAGATGGTGAAAATTGGAATCTTAACATGTCGGCTATGCTTTACCAACTGAACATATCAGGGTACCCAATAAGAATAAAACTGGAAAATAACTCATCGGCATATCTTCATGCAAAAGTTGTGATAGCTGATTCGAAAGTAGTACTGATTACAAGTGAGAATTTTCTGCCAACGGCATTCCCACCTGATCCAGCTAATATAACTCTACGAGGATATAATACGACTTCTCGGGGGTGGGGCATAATAATTTTTGATCCCGACATAGCTAATAAATGTGAAGAAATATTCGAGGATATATTTTACAATGCATCAGTTGATTACGACCCAGCTATGGGAGATGGCTACCCCCCACCTTTTGAAGGGTATATGGAATTTTTTCCATCTTTTGGGCTTAAGGAAGCATATGTAGAAGACGTCAAACTAGTTTGGTCACCCAATAACTCTTTGGATTCTCTAAAATCTCTACTCAACTCAGCTACAGAACAGGTTTTTGTTGAGCAGATGTATATATTGGAAAATGACCTAGGAGTTTCAGATCTAATAAAAATCTTAGATCAGAAGGTTAGCAATGATGTTACTGTGCAGATGATCGTAGAAGATGATGGCCCAGGAAATTACTATGATATCAAACAGAGTTTCGAGCAGCGTGGGTTTCATTTGGCTCCAGCCTTCTATTATGAATCCAAGATGTTTCTTCATAACAAAGGTGTTATTGTTGATGATAAATACGTGCTTGTGGGGTCAATAAATTGGTCTGGCTCAGCATTGCTGAAGAATACTGAAGTGGGAATATTAGTAAACTCCACAGAAATAGCGCTATACTTTAAAAATGTGTTTGGGTGGGACTGGGATAGAAGCTCATCTGAACCTTTTGATTCGGATAGTGATGGGCTTCCAAATTGCTATGAGTATGACCATAACCTAAATCCGAATAGTGGTGATAGCGATGGTGATGGGCTCAATGATTATGAGGAAGTATTCAAATACAAAACGGATCCTAGGTCTGAGGATACAGATAACGATGGGTTAAGTGACTATGATGAAGTCATACGATACAATACGGATCCTTTAACTTCAGATGCTATTGAAGTAGCGATTCTGGAACCCCAGAATAGAAGTATATTATCAGAAAGAATAGTCACATTTAGATGGTCCATAGTGAATAGGCGGCATGTCTCTAAAATTGAAATATTGGTCAATGGCACAAAAAAATATGAGTTATCTGCGAGTGCTACAGAGTTCGGTGTCGAACTGGAGGATCAAGCTTTGTCAATAGTGGAGGTGAGGCCCATTCCGAAGATCCCCGTAAAGGTATTCTCATCAAGGATTCTGATATATGTTGATTCTAAGCCTCCGATAATGGAGATAATCGCTCCTCAAAACAACACAAACCTAACAGAGAACACTACGAGTCTAAAGTTGATCGTGAGAGACAACACATCCGTGACACTTACTATATACGTAAATGATACTAAGATCTACGAGGCACCCACCCCATGTGATGAGCTTATACAGCTTAACATAAGTCTAAACTACGGGCTAAATAAGATTAGGATGGTGGCACGAGACTCTGCGGGAAATGAAGCAACGAGCATTTTGTACATATATGTAGTTGCTTCTTCCCCAACAACGGGTAAACCCTTCTCAGCTACGGATTTGACAAGAATTCTCCCCGGCTTAGCTATAATACTAGCCTTGTTAATAGTAGTGGCTATAATAATCATATTGAAGAGAAAATCTTAGCAGATTTTTTATTTCCTGACATGGAACTGCCTCTATTCCATGTTAGCTTTTGCACATTTAGCTGGCAGAGTATGATGAGGAGTTAATTTGAAAACAGAGACACTGAGGAAGATAGTCCTATTTCAGTTGGCCCTCATAACGATTATTCAGACATCGAACATGTACATAATAATACCCAACTATAACCTCATAAGAGAGGATCTAGGTGTATCCGATTTTTTCCTTGGCAGCATGACTGGGGCCTACATATTTCTTTCTGGAATATCAAGCGCAGTGTGGTCATATCTAACTGAGCATCTAAGACTTCGAAGAAAATGGCTTTTAATGCTCTCTCTTTTGGTGGCTGGAGGGTTTACATATCTGGTGTCCTTAGCGACGAACCCAGCGATACTCTTCCTACTAAGAATCCTGACTGGAGTGTTTCTGGGTGCGGTGTTTCCTCTGAGCTATGAGATTATAGCAGATTTCTATGAAAACGACAAGAGAACATTGGCGTACATGGTATGGTACATTGTAAGTGGTATTGGTATGGCACTAGGTTTTGGTATGAGTGTTATCCTAGCAGTTCTTTTTAGCTGGAGGTACCCAATATATGTAAACTCGATGATGCTGATATTCATAGGATCCCCCACAGCAGGGCTCCTAGTAGAACCCAAAAGGGCGTTGGGAGATATTCTTTCGATTTTTGGTTCGCATGAGGGCTTAGAATATACGTATAGGTTCAGATTATCTGATCTAAAATTAGTGCTGACGAATAAGACGAACATATATGTTGCTGTCGAAGAGTTTGTGTCGACGCTTCCCCAGGGAGTTCTGATCGCCTGGTTAACACAATACGTTGTTAGGGAGTTGAGATCACCAGAGATCGTTGCAATGATATTTCTAGGACTGGGAATGCTGGGAGGGCTATTTGGTGTTTTCATAGCAAAGCTCGCAGATTTCTTCTATTCTCGTAATCCTAGATTTAGGCCTCTAATAGCGGCTATAAGCACATCTGCACAAGCAATATTATTTGTAGTATTTCTCAGCCTACCGATCAAGCTTAACATTGTGGAAGATGACCCTGTAGCAGCAGTTCTTAGATTTTTTTCTCTGATGAGGGAAAATGTGTTGATTCTCTTCGCAGTAATAGTTTTCTTCCTAGGAATGGTATTTAACAGTTCGATAGAGCCAATAAAGAACAGTGTTTTATCAGATGTTAATCTTCCTGAGCAGAGGGCTATCGTAGTTTCAGCCATAAGTACTGTGGAGCTGTTCTTTAGGTCGCTTGGAATGGCGCTGGCGGGCCTTATATCGGATATTACTGGTAGTGTAAGAATAATGTTGATATCATTCACATTACTATACTTAGTCTCCAGTATGCTTTGGCTCCGAGCAGTACAGGTTTATCCAAGAGATACAGAGAAAATAAGGGGGATAATTAAAAATAAAGTCAGTAATGTAGCGAATGGAAACTCCACAGGTTAAATGGTGTATTTCGCTCTAATATCTAGCATACTACAGCTTATGGTTTGGTTATGCATATGATTCTCAGTATCAGAGATCTAGAAGTTAAGTACAAACTTAGTAAATATGTAGTTGCGCATCTGAAGGAGCAGATAAATGTCGAGGAACTGAGGAGATATCTTATATTTTCCGAGAAGGGAAGCTTTGATCTTTCAATCACTAACGAAAAACTTAGACGAAAAATTTCTCAGCAAATAATGCAGGAAATAGAGAGATTTAGAAAAACGGGGTATATGAGGGTATATGCTTTAAATGGTGTTAATTTAGATGTCGAGAAAGGAAAGGTTCTAGCAGTTGTAGGGGAATCAGGATGTGGCAAGTCGACTTTAGCTCTGGCGATACTGAGAATCCTACCAGAAAATGCTGAAGTTACTGGTGAGATCATCCTCGATGGTGAGAATCTATTAGCCCTTGACGAAGAAATTATGCGTCTTCGACGAGCACGGAAGCTTGGATATATTGGTCAGGGTAGCTATACGTATTTGAATCCATTAATGGATAATGCATTTCAAGTGTTGGAATCCTCACTGGTTGCTACAGATGATTTTGATAAGGCTGTAAAATTCTTTATTGATGCGATAAAGGCTGCTAAGCTTGATAGCAGAATATTATTTTCATTTCCAAGGAAGCTAAGTGGTGGGGAGATACGTAGGGTTGCATTTGCATTAGCATTGGCGAAGAATCCTCAACTATTAGTATGCGATGAACCGTTTAGAAATTTAGATGTATACTTAGCGAAACAACTGGCTTACTTTCTCAGAGAGCTTGTAGATCAGTTGAAAACAACAATGGTCATATTTACTCATAATCTAGCTCTTATGGCAGAAATTGCCGACGAGATAGCCGTTATGTACCATGGGATCATCATCGAGAAAGGACCAACTGAGAAAATATTCCTAGAACCTGTCCATCCATATACGAAGGGTCTAATTGGAGCTCTCCCAGATCCACGAAACCCTAAGAAGAAGCTTATCTATGTGCCAGGTGAACCGCTTCCTAGAATCATAAGCTATGATTTCTGCCCCTTCTTTAATCGTTGTCCAGTAGCCGAAGAATCGTGCCTAGAATCAAAACCATCACAGAAAAAAGTCAATGGAAGATTAGTGGCATGCATAAAGGCGGAAGAACTTAAGTGTGTGCCACCTGAAGAATTTTGGGGTCCACACATTGGATGGTAGGTAACTCGATCCTCAAAATGAAGGGCTTTTTAATTCTTTGTGATTACTACATCTCCATGTATATATTAGATCCCTTATATAGTCTGCTGATATGTTTTCTTTGGAGAAAAGGGGAGAGAGGGTAGATGAAAAGTAAAAGTTCAGATATAGAAACCTTCTTTACAATAATATTGGCCTTGGTAGCAATCTCAGATATTTGGAGTGATATTAGGGAGAATATCTCAGGTATCTTAGAAAGTGTGATTGATCATCTAAATCCAGAAACGGCAGACAGAATGCTCAGCGTTGCCGAGATACTCGATCAGCTATTACTGATTTTTAAGGGAAAGACAAAATCTGTAGATTAAGAATGAGGTTCTGATGCTAATCTCCCTTGCAAGAAAATCCGGCTGTCGAAACGAAGTCAAGGAGCTCGATAATAGTTTTTCTTATGTAATCCCGGAGAATTTCTGGGCTCTTATCCAACGCCTCTTTCATATATTTTATGGCCAAGCAAAAAGCTTTTTCTGAGGAGCTGGCATCCATATCATAGAGTAGGGTTCCAATGTCACTCAATGCTAAACCCATATTGAAAAGAGTCGCACCACTCCTACAGTTTTGTTCCGTTAATGCTTTCCTATAGGCAACAAGAGCCAGAACCATAAATCCTAAAGCAAATTTCTTACTCCTAGACATAGCGATCTCGCCTAATGATTGGAACACTAGGCCTAAGCTATGCCAAGCATTGGGGTTGGCTCCGTGAGCACTCCTTATACTCATTCTGAAGGAGGATACTGCTTCGCTAAAAGCTCCAAGTGCGTTTGCGAAATCTTCCTGTCTGATGAATATCTCCCCTAGTGATTGGTATGCTAGGCCTCGATAGTACCACGTAGTGGGGTCAAAATCTCTGCGCTCCTTGAGAACCCTCTCATGGATATGTATTGCGGAGGCAATATTCTCTATGGCGCCCTCCTCATCTCCAAGCTCTGAGAGGGTCTCACCGAGAAGTCTGAGCGAGTTAGCCTTATCATTCAGAATGGTTAGATCGCGCTCACCCATAAATCTAAGAACCTCATTATATATCCTAACAGAACTGCTCAGAGCCCGTAGAGCTTCCCGATACCGTCCGCTCTCCGCAAGGATTTCCCCTAAATCTCGCAGAACAAGACCCTTGTTTCTTAAGGATACTATGTCTCTCTTCCTACTCTGCCTAATGGCTTGATCATACAATCTTATAGCCCTACGAAGTGTGTTTAGTGCTTGTTTGGTGTCTCCCTTCTCCGCAAGAACAAGGCCGAGGAGATGTAGAGTGTACCCCTGCATTCTGAGGACCTCATGGTTTTTTCCTCCTATACGACTAGCTTCTCTGAGATATTTCTCAGCTCTGTTCAGCTCACCCGTTTCGATGCATAGTTTAGCTTGAAGTACTTTCTTCAGAACTATATTCCTAGGTTCTATTGGATTAAACATTCTGAGTAACTCCGAGCAAACTTCGTATTGACCATTTCTAAGGCAATCCTCAAAGACCAACCATAATATGTCGGCGTCCTCGTCGCCGAAAGACCTTATGTGGGAGAAGAAATCATTGAACATCGCTTTGTACATATCGTTGGAGCTTATATTCTTCCTTTCACTATCTTGCTTCTTCATAAGCATCCTCTGAAATCTTTAGTATCTAAAGCCTTTTCGATTAATATAAGCAAAGAACTTTAAAAGGGGGAATTAGATATCGGTACTATTGGCGAGTGATCTGTGTCCCCTATGCGCCAATGGGTAATAGCTGGCATAATCGCATGCCTGCTGATCTCGGCGGGGCTCCTCACATCGCAAACCACCAAAAAGCCGAGCAGGGCCGGGATAACAGCGTCCAGTAGCCCATCTGGCGACTACACAACGAAAACAGTGCAGATCGTAGACTACTACCCAGAAACTGCTGATGGCAAAAGACAAATCTACGTAGCGATAATATATCAAGATTTTAACGGTCATTTTGGACCTCCCTATAGCCCCCTTTTGGGTATAGGAGAAGAGATGCTTAATGATCCAAAAGTATATGGTTCGTGGAACCCAGCATCTGGGGCTCCCGAAATTTTTGGATATAATACTGAAGTAGATTATAGTAAGATTTGTGTCATACATAAAAACTATAGATAATAAGACCGATGGTGATGACAGACTGATCCTCCTCATCGTTGGGCATGGCGTTGATTGGTATGGTACGTATCATTTGAAGTTTGAGAGCGGCGAGGAGATCCCTGAGAGTACCCTGAAGTCTCTGCTCGCAACCCTTGGGCCAGCACTTGATTTTCTGTGGCTTTTTAGTTGCCATAGTGAGCTTTTCGGAGAGCATGAGGCTGAATCCTTGGGTTTGGACGC
>Ga0190312_1000102_pt1 | contig 31484 bp, 33 predicted proteins | sample 487007910_MG_FD_165046 | JGI IMG/M metagenome (GOLD analysis project Ga0190312, IMG submission 165046) | Hydrothermal vent sediment bacterial communities from Southern Trench, Guaymas Basin, Mexico - 4870-07-9-10_MG | ecosystem: Environmental > Aquatic > Marine > Hydrothermal vents > Sediment ... | reverse complement strand
GGATGTATTCCCTTGCGGATAAGAGAACGTATGGTCACGAGACGTATATCATCCCAGCCACCTATCTCCTTGTTTCTAAGTGCCGATCTTATATGCCTTTTATGCGCAGGCACATCCTTGAATATTATCATGCCATACTCTATGTACTCGATGTTTGGTCTCCACCCAAACGCATCAGCTATCATCTTCTGAATGGCCCTATTAGTCTCATGCTCCTTAGCTCTCAAAACGTGAGTCACGCCAGAAGTATAATCCTCTATTATGCAGGCATAATTGTAGAGCGGATAAACCCTATATTTATATCCCGTACGGGGATGAGGAACAGTATCGATTATACGGAGAAGAGGGGGGTCTATTAGAGCCGGGTTTCTCAGACCTAAATCGGTCTTTAGACGAACAACAGCTTGACCCTCACGGTATTTCCCACGAAGCATATCCTCCCAGTGATCAACCGAATCCATCTTATCCCTATGCTCACACGCCTTTTTCCTAGCAACATTCTTCTTGAACTCCTCGCTAGAACAGAGACACACATACGCTTTGCCTTTCTCAAAAAGCTTGTATGTAAGCTCATAGTACATCTCAAAATGATCAGACTCATATATAAGCTCATCCCACTCCAAGCCAAGCGACCTCAGATCCTCCTGAATCCAATCATAGTATATCCGCTTAATCCTCCTAGGATCCGTGTCCTCAATCCTCAAAATAAACTTCCCGTCGTAACGCCTAGCATAATACCAACTCAGATACGCAGCCCGAAGAATTTGTCCCAAATGAAGAGCACCAGTCGGTGCTGGTGCAAACCTTGTGACCACTTTGCCTTTCCCAGCGTGCGGAAGTTCAGGGAGCCCCTCCCTTGTTTTTGCGGCCTTTTCCTCCTCGATCATTTTGAGTGTTATACCAAATTTCTCCTCAAGCAACCTTACCTGCTCCTCGTAAGACAGAGAATTCACATAATTAATGACATCCTCTACGACTCCCATAATCCTCTGACGCTCAGCACGATCCTTAATTTTCTGCTTCAGCTCTGGTATTTCGATGAAAAGCTTATTCACAACCGCCTTCTTATCAGCTCTACCATCATGCTCCACAGCATTCCGCAAAGCATACTTCAGAACAATACCCCGAAGATCCCTAGTCTGCATAGTACACCCCATAATACCGACATAATGCACCTAACAATAAAACAAAATCTCCACATAAAAACAATAAAACTATGAGCCACATAGCTAAATAAAATATCTAACAACACCAAAAAAGCACTCGCATATCCACCCAACAAGAAAAATAGAAGACAACACAATCAAAACGATAGACCCAGCGGGATTCAAACAGTACCCAAGAACCATATACCCCCGCACTCCCAAGTCTATTAAAACCGCCTCATTTATCCTTAGCATCTACAGATCCCTAGACAATTCGCTGACCATAGAACGCAATACCCCAAACCAAAAGACCCCAACACCACATATCAGCAACTGCAAATAGTAAAAACTGAGCAGAAGACAAATACTCCAATACCCTCCAACGATCAGAATACCCCGAAGATACTTAAACAAAGTCGATTATTAACAAAAGAAAGAAGCAATGGTGGGCCCGGCGGGATTTGAACCCGCGACTCCCGGCTGACCTCAAACAGGCTTTTAGAAGGCCGGCGCGCTCTCCTGGCTGCGCCACGGGCCCAGTGTTTGTTCAATCTATGTTCGATCTTTATGAGTTTTTAAATGAAGATGTTAATAGGCCCGGCCGGATTCGAACCGGCGTCAGGGGATGGCCCCGCGGGGGATTTTAGAGCTCCAGAGTCCCCCATGCTTGACCGCTACACCACGGGCCTACGCAATTATGGTGCGCCGGGCGGGATTCGAACCCGCGTCACCGGCTTGGAAGGCCGGCATCCTGCCGCTAGACTACCGGCGCTTTCTGTTTTTTGTTGTTGACTATTTCTTCTATAGTATTTATCTTTGTGGATTTTAAAAGTTAGTTTTTGGGGTGGGTTCTTATTGGTTTGGGGATTGTCCTAGGTATCTCAGTATTGTTTTGAGTATTTTTTGTTTTATTGTTTGTCGCTGGTTTTTTGTTTGTTCTCTTGTTATTGTGTAGATTATTGTGTCTTTTCTGTGTTGGATGTGTTGGACTATTGGGTCTCTGGTTCTTCCGAGGACTCCGAGTATTGGTTTTTCTGAGTTGAGTGCTTTTTCTACGAAGTTTCTGAATTTTTTGCTCATGAGTTCCATTTTCCCTATTTCGTCGATGAGTATTACTTTTGTCTGTGGGTCGTGGAGTGTTTTGCTTAGGTGTTCTTCTACGATTTTTTCGAAGCCTGCGATGTTTACTCCGTATTTTGATACTCGGTATGGGCTTCTGATTTCGATGCTTGCTAGGATTTCTTCGGGTCCGTCTGGGTATACTACTACTTTGAATCCCCATCTTCTTCCCGATATTCTTATTTCGGGGCAGATTATTCCTCTTATCTCTATTCCTAGCTCCAATAGTTTTTTTGAGATGTCCATTATTAGTGTGGATTTCCCCGATCTTGGTGGGCCTGTCACGAATATATTTTTGGGTATCATTATTTGCTCCTCTAAGCGCATCATTTTAATATTTGAACATAATGAGCTATTATTTGTTTAGCTGTAGGTGCCTATGATGCCTAAGGATATTAGGGATCTTAAGAAGCTGGGGGTTGTCTGGGGAGAAATACTGCGGCACAGAGAGATCTCTCTGGAAGCACTGAAAGAGGCTGTTGCGAATAGGGATCCTGCGTCTTCTAAGGTTGTTGATGATGTGATCAAGGAGTTGTACGCGTTGGGGCTCATAGACTATGAGGGCGACAAGATTGTTGTGAGCGATATTATTCCTGACGATATACTTGAGATGCCCTGTATCCACTGCGATAAGCTACCTACATGCCGGCTGGGAGCACGTAATGACCCGTTTAAATGCGAAAAATTCGTTGAGTGGTTCATAAATCGTTTTTCTGAGCATCTTCTGTGAGCTATATGACCATCGAAATCGTAGATGAGAGACATATACGTATCAACAACAGGGTTTTCATTGGCGAGAGAGCAGAGGGTTTTCTTGAAGTTATAGTACCAGTTGACATGCTTAGTGGTTTACGCTTTGCTGATATCCCCCCAGTGGTTCGCCTTATCACGGATATTGCACAGCTTCTCCCAAAAAGTACTATAAGAATCGTTACTGAGACCCTTTCTTGTTCTACTGATGTTCAGGTGACTAGAGAGGGCATATTCTATGTCTACGATTTGATTCCTCGTTACTATAGAGGTGTAGCTTCTCTTGACACATTCTTCGCAGTCACAGTAAAATTAGCCTCAATGCTAGGTTTCAAAATTCTAGATCGTGTAGAAGAGCAACACTATGTTTCAGCTGAGCTTTTCTTTCCAGTTAGCGAGGAGGATCATATCATTAGCACTATTAAGCAGACGGTTATCCGTCTATTGGAGCTTCTCTCGAGGCTTAATAGTTTTTTGGAATTGAGAATACGAAAATTGATTGATGAGTTCTTTAGAGCTTACTTCCAGTAGCACTGCTGCTTCTTCTGAATGTTAATTCAAAATATGTTATAAAGAGTCCTATCAAGAATCTAAGTTGATATTGTATATCCGCCTCTGTGAAGAAATCTATGTAGCATATTCTATTTTGGGGCTCTAGATGTGCGAAGAATATATAAGTTCTTCCTCTTCGTAAGGATAGTTCTTTTGTACGAGCGCTGATCATCATCCCCGGAAAGTAAACAGCGTCGAGTTCATCTTCGCCGTCCGCTATCGTGATGACATATTTTGATCGTTCCTTTTTTACATCCTTTAATCGGCCCATGAATCTTACTGCATAGATGTTCCTCCCTAATTCCGAGCGAACCTCCATATCTTCCAACTTCATCGTTTTTATCTCTTTGATAGTTGAGAATACATACACCATTATGCGTCTTCCTCAAGCTCGATTGTAATTACGTCTCCATCCTTGAGTTTATATTTTTCCCTTAGATTATCACTTGCAATTATCTCGATCACATCATCGCTGTGGGTACTCTTTGCGGGACGTATTACCAATATTCTTTCACCGCGAAGCTTAGCATACATGTAGTAGATAGCCCCATGACCATTCGGCGGGGAATATTTTTTGTAGTTAAGTTTCAAGCAGTCCCATCTTGCCCCCCTCAATTTTATGTTAAGTGTGCCTTCGAAAACCTTTCCACCAAGTATCTTCTCAAAGAATTTTTTGTAGGAGGGAAGCGAAACAAAATATGCACCCCTCCCTATACCACTTACCACAATACCTTCTATTTTTCGTTTTTTTGCCATTCCTGTTTACCCTAGGATTTCTCCTCCAAGCCAATGCTAATCCAAAGCAATGATTTCACAACTAATTTTATTGGAGAAAAAAATGTAAAATTAATGTATGCAATACCAAAAAGCATTCACAATGATTAAATGTTATTCTCTGTTGACCTTAACTAATAATTTGCATCCTTCGGTGAATCCGATGAGTAAAGACTCCAACCCCGAAAGAGAAGAGAAAAAAGATAGGGAAATTGAGATGATCCCCCTCACATATCATGAGGCAGCAGAACTTCTTGAGAAACTCTACCGGGAGAGAAATGGCTTTAGATTAACGGAACAGCGTAGAGTCTATGAGTATGTTCAAAAATTTTTGTTTACCTCAAAGGAAGAAATTTTCTCTCTGATTGAGAGCTTAGAAAAGGAACTTAAAGTTCCTAGGCAGATAGCCATTCAAATAGCGTATCTTCTTCCTACTACACCTGAAGAGTACGAACCTTTTCTGATACAATTGAGGAGAATTGGATATAAAGAACTGAACGCAGATGAGTTTGTCTCAAAAGCTATTGCGCTTGTAACACCTGTCTGGAGAAAGAATCTTAATACTATACTTACGCTAAGAAACATAAATCTTGCTGAACTAGGAATTAAACAAAAGAAGGAAAAATAGCTATGCGCGGAGGGTGTATTTCTAATGAGTGTAGTCTTTTCAAGACTCCGGAAGATCTTCAATAGAATTCGAGGCCGCTATATCGACGAGAAGGAACTGAAATCTATACTCATGGATCTTCAGCGAACCCTGATAGATTCCGATGTCAATGTCCAACTTGCGATAGAACTAGCAGAACGAATCAAAAAAAGAGTACTAGAGCAAAAGGTCCCTGAAGGCGTATCGCTAGACGTCATTGTTATGCGAGTGCTATACGAAGAGCTAGCGAAGTTTCTTGGGGAGAAAAGGTATCCTTTAAACATACGACCAGGTAAGAAAAATCTGATTGTTATGATAGGACTACAAGGTAGCGGAAAAACAACAACTGCCGCAAAATTAGCTTTATGGCTTAAAAAGAGGGGTCTAAGCGTCGGATTAATATGTGCTGATACCTATCGCCCTGCAGCCTATGAGCAACTTAAACAACTTGCTGATAGGATTAATGTCAAGTTTTATGGTGATCCCAAAGAAAAAGACCCAATAAAGATCATTGAACGTGGCTTAAGAGAACTCAAGAAGGTTGATGTTGTGATCATTGACACAGCGGGAAGGCACAAAGAGGAAAAGGGATTAATGAGGGAAATGCATAAGATTGTAAGCAGATTCAAACCCGATGAAGTTCTTCTTGTAATTGACGGGATGATTGGACAGCGAGCATATGACCAAGCAAAGGCTTTCAAAGAAGCTGTCGGTGAAATAGGAGGAATAATTGTTACTAAGCTTGATGGAAGTGCGAGAGGAGGTGGCGCTCTCTCTGCAGCTGTAGCTGCAGGAGCACCTATAAAATTTATTGGCGTTGGGGAGCACCTAGAGGACTTTGAGCCTTATGATCCACCAAATTTTGTTGCGAGAATACTTGGCCTTCCCGACAAAGCATTTTTAGAGGAACTTCTCCAGACAGTACCAGAACGATTAATAAAAATGAAGGAACTCACACTGAAGGATTTAAGAGACTACTATGAAAACATCATCAGAGGAAAAACTGGTATCCTTGGAAGGATAAAGGAAATGTTCTCTGGTGCTGTTAGCGAGAAGGAAATACGTAGGAACTTAGGAAGAACTCTTGCAGTTTTGAAAGCTTTAAGCGAGGAGGAACTATATAACACCGAACTTCTCAAGGATCCCGAAAGAATAGACAGAATTGCTAGAGGGAGCGGCGTTGATAGAACGTTTGTCAAAAAACTTATAAAACAATTCTATCGACTTAGAAAGATGGTTAACACACTTATGCGTCAGCGGGGACTCCGCAAGGAAGAAGCTCTCAAACAAATCATGGAGCAGGGATTAGATGCTGAGACCCTAACAAAAATAGCTAGGAGGGTAGGGGTCTAAGATTTTGGCTAGGCGAATTAAGGATAGAGTACTTCTTCTACTAGCAATAAAACCCCCTGGCAAAGCAGTCGATTTTAACCACATTTTCGAAAAGGTCCACCGAGACTGTGGGGCTTCACGCGAGGAAATAAAGAAAGCATTGAGTGAACTTATCATGGAGGGTTATGCACAGCAAGCAGGTAATAGCTTCATAGTCACTGAGGAGGGTAGAAGAGCTGCATGGGAGCTCGCATTCGATCCTGAGATGAATCGTAGCTACAGGCTTGTCTACATAGCCCGCTGGTACTATAGGTATGTTGAGGATCTAATCCTACCCTTCCTGATAAATAGACCCGTTAGCTTGGTTAAGGTATTCTCGGATGATACTGATCCTATCAACAGAGTAAAACCTATTTTCTCACGATATGCTAAGCAGAAGCCTAAGCAATACAACTACATCCGCACGAAGAAGGATTTCTGGAAGTACATCGACGCTCACGCGATAGATTTTATACCATATGTGCATTCAAATGTAAATGCAGAGTATCCTGACTGGTTTATTATAGACATAGACGCTGGAGACGAACTTAAATCATCAGAGAGGGGTTTCGAACTCATAAAGGAGGTAACCCGAGAAATCTACTCAACATTGTACGAAGAGTTTGATGTAAAGTCCTGTGTCAAGTTTTCTGGTGGCCGTGGATTTCAGATATGGGCTACATTTGATCAGCCGTTAGGAAAGTTCGATGCGTATCGAGACGCTGTGAAGTTAATCCAGAAGATCGTTGAGCAAAGACTTGAAGAACGCTACGAGGAATTCAGGGAGAAATATGGCACAATATTCGATACTCCTATAACAACAAGCGATGTTGCTCATGCTGAGAGGAGGAGAAGAAGGATACTATTAGATTGGAGTAGCCTCAAACCAGAAGGAGATGTTAGGGCAGCTTGGTCGATTCATTGGAAAACCGGTTTAATCAGCGTCCCGGTCGATCCACGCAAGATATTGTCGTTTGACATAAAGGATGCTGATCCTAGAATTGTTATCAAGAATCTTAATAGACTCAGACATTTATTCGAGCTACCCGTTTCTAGCTCAGTTATGCTAAGAAAAGCACTACGCCCCTCCCTTGACTTGTTTTTCGGATAGAGCAAAAAGGAGAACTCAAGTTCTTCGTCGCCGATGCGTTGATCTGCCTAATTCACAGTAAAAGTTTGGGCATGTGATCTCTTTTCATTCTAGATCCCATCATTTAATATTCTCTTATGCTTTACTTACTTCAAGATTGATCTGACCTTAAACTTGAATAGAGTAAATCTGTCCGCACTTGCGTATGAATCATTTGGTGAGCTCTAATGAATATTGAGCATATCTTTCGAGCATATGATATTAGAGGCATTGTGGATAAGGATTTATTTCCAGAGACAGTACTAAAAGCTGCGGCTATTTTTGCAAATATAGTCGCAGAAAGAGGAGGCAAAAAAGTCGCTGTGGGGGGAGACGTACGAGTATCTACACCCTCCTTAGTCTATGCAGCTTTGAGTGGAATAATAGCAGCGGGTCTGGACGCATACTTAGTATTTCCGCTACCAATACCAGTGTTCTGTAATTTCGTTTGGCGTAACGAAAATCTAAATGGAGGTGCCTTCGTTACAGCTTCTCATAACCCACCACAATATAATGGAATAAGATTTAGACGCGAAGATGGAACTGGCTTTTCATCTGAGAATGTTGAGATAAAGAAGAGATTTTTTGATGGTAGAATCAATTTTGTTGAGTGGAGAGATTTTGGTACTTCGAGAATTCTTTCGAATAAAGAGATTCTCGATGAATACTTCGAGTTCATCATATCGAAAGTACCTGAGCCAGAAAAAACACTTAGAATTATTATAGACGGTAAGCACGGAGCGGCAAATCTCATATCTCCAATGTTGTTTACCCACTATGGTCATGAACTCATAGCCATAAATGATGTCGTAGATGGATCATTTCCAACGGGCATGCCAGATCCTCTACATGGCGACGTGAGTCAGATAAAAAGCCTTATGGTAAAAACTGGGGCTCCAATAGGAATAGCGTACGATGGAGATGGGGATCGAGCAGCGTTCTTTGATGAACATGGAAGGCTTATCCCCTCTGAGATCATCGCCTTGTTTCTTGCGGAGAATCTACTTAAGTCAAACGACATTATCGTTTACAATACAATGTGCAGTTCGATGCTGAAACGGAAGGCAGAGGAGATGGGATTCAGAACAGTTGAAAGTCGCGTTGGAGATGTGTTCATGGCTCAGGTAGCAAAAGAAAATAATGCAAAGCTAGGCGTTGAGGAATCCTATCACTTCTTCCTGCCTATTTTCGGTTTCTACTATGACGATGCAATAATGACATCAATACTAGTAGCTAATCTGCTTGCGAACGCCGGAAAAAGTCTAGGTGAGATATATGATCGTTATGGTCCGATCTTCACAATTAGGCAAAATATTTCTGTCGATGACAGTGTAAAGTTTCAAATCGTAGATAAGTTTAGAGAGTGGGCAACAAACACTTATAGTGACGTCAGCACAATCGACGGCGTTAAGATATACCTAGATAATGGTAGCTTCTTAGCCCGCCCATCTAATACTGAGCCTTTGATCCGCGTAGTTGCGGATGGTATCACTAAAGAGGCAGCAGAGGAGATACTTAGAAAATTTACTAAAAAACTCCAAGAGATTATCGAGAGATTCACCTAGGCTTTAATCACGCTGATTTAGATTCTTTTATTTTAAAGTTAAACTGAACTTTTAGTTCACCATTAAATGCTTTTTCTGCGCCATCGAGCAACTTATTAGTAAGATCGCCTATAATTGCGTCCTCATCCTCAATATTTATCTTTCCCTCCTTGAGATCTTGGTAGAACTCATAGAGTGTTTTTCCAATGTACTTCGCGAATGGCGAATCCCCTCTAACCTTAAGCACAGGTTTAATGACTTTCTCTATAAACCCTCTTCCTTTCCTTATTATTTCAACGCCTAGGTTTACGCCTAGTTTCTTAATAAAATCATCTGCGATTCCTAACTCCTTCAGCTTGTCTTCTAACCTAACTATCTCACCGTTTTGAACAAATCTTACTCTATATAGACCGTTTTTGAGAATCTGCATCCCCATCTTCTCTACAAGTTGGGATAGTATTCGATCTGATAGTATAGATTCTTTTGACATTTCCTTTATACTTTGGCCCCGCCTAGAAACCACTACAAGATTTACTTGTCTTGTATACTCGCTTAGTATACCTCCACGTACGGTCTTCTTCCGAGGGATCCATCTAAGATCTATGTATTTGTATCCTCCGTCTTTCTTAGGCTTTTTGAATCGAGAAAACCGTATTCCAGGCGGCTGAGATAGTAGAACTTTTTTTAGCTCCGTTGTGTCGAGGGATGGATGATGCATAAAGCCGAACTTGTCTGTACCCCCCGTAATCTTAAATGTGTATCCCGGTAGCCCTATTTCTTTGCCGTCAAATGTCTGGCCGACACGCTTGCCATACAAAGCACTTTTCTGTTTTTCATCTCGAAGAATTATTTCGAATGCTAACCCAGTCCCGAAAAATGCTTTTCCATCGCTTATAACTAGTATTACACCCTCGGGCTTCGTTTCTTTCTCTGACTTTGGCGGCCTCCTCTTTCTATGCGTCACATGGATCACCTATAGAAATACCATAAAGTTTTCGATGGGATCATCTATCGTCTCGTCTGGGCCAAGCATATCTCGCTCTCTGAGATACTGATTTGCTAATAACCAATATATGAGAGCAAGAGCTTTTCGCCCCCTATTATTACATGGGATTACGAGATCAACATTGTATGGCTCATTTGATGTGTCTGCAAGCGCAACTACGGGTATGCCAACAATATTAGCTTCTCTTATAATGTTTGCCTCCTTTAGGGGATCCGACACAAAAACGATCTCAGGCTCGACGTATTGGGGAAGGGACGGATTCGTCAGTATTCCCGCATAATATTTCCCAATACGCGCAATTACACCAGTCCATTTGGCAAACATTAGGAGAGGTTTCTGAGCATATATCCTCATAGCAAATGCAAATATTTGCTCGGGCTCATAGTTAGCGAGCATTTTTGCAGCTATTCTTATCCGCTCATCCGTTTTTCTGATATCTATTAGGTATACTCCTGCTTTCTTTGAATGAACATATCTTCTCATCGGCTCTGCGAGGCTATGCGTTCCTATATGCACGCCGAACTTCATGTAGACCTTCGATGGAATAAGGAGTTCTCCCGACATTTTATCACCAATCGCTATTCCTTCTCAGTTTCAATCCGAATGCTTCTAAACCATCTTTGTTCATATAAAATTAGTGAATCAATTAGCTCTATATGGCTAAGGAACATCCTTCTGCAGCACTCCTTTTTCACGCCTAGGCTATCCAGAACAAGTCCTGGGTCTTCACCAGCTTTTACGCGTTTAGCAAATTCTTCCCAGAGATGTCCTATAACCTCTCCGCAACTAAAGCAACGGACTGGGACTATAATCTGTGCTCACCTCATAGCTTCCCTGTACACTACATACTTTAACATGACCTAACAATATGAAGCTATAAAAGATACCCTCCATTCTCACTAGTTAAGAGGGAATCCAATATCTATTTATTTGGTGATTCCCATCAAAAATCAATTAGCCTAAGCTTAAATTTGTAGAAGCGAATGATAAAATTGATTTGTCGTTATGGTTGGTGTAGATTCGATGAGGATAACGAAGATTGAGGATCTCCAAAAACCTCTTCATGAATCCATTGAAAAAGCGATAAACATGGCTCCACCCAGAAACTTCGAGGAAAGCGTCGAATGCATGATTGTTATCAGAGACGTAGATCTAAGACGCCCCGAGAATAGATTTAGGATGTTTGTAAAGCTACCCCATGAAATAGCAAAAGTCGATAAAATTGGAGTATTTGCTGATGGCCCACACTTAACCCAGATTCAATCGGCGAAGATAGATGGCGTTCTTCTCGAGATTATAGACCGAGCTAAGCTTGAGGTTATTAGGGCACGGCCACGAATGGCGAAGAAGCTTGCAAAGAAATTCAGAATATTTGTGGCTAGCGCGCCCATGATGACTCTGATAGCAAGGTACATAGCAAGATACCTAGCACCACGAAATAAGATGCCTATTCCTGTTCCTTTAAACAAAAACATTGTTGAAGCTGTTATGGAAGCCAAGAGAACTGTTGCTGTCCGACTCTCAACAACACCTCAGATCGCTACTAAGATAGGATATCGGTCTATGTCGGTTGATCATTTAACGGAAAATGCCATAGCTCTCATAAGTAATGTTGTTAATAAATTGCCAAATGGTTTCAGGAATATAAGTGATATCTACGTCAAGACGACTATGGGGCCTGCCGCGAGGATCGCAATAGACTAGGGGGTTAGGGATGTCATCCTACATGGTATATCAACGTAAAAAACCATACCCTGAATCAAAAATACGCAAGATAAACGAAATAGCGGAACTACTAAGAAAGTACCGTAACATAATACTCGTCGGCATACGAGATGTCAATGCCAATCAGATGAAGGAGCTTAGAAAGAAACTCTGGAATAAAGCGGTATTCAAAGTTATTAAGAATACCCTTGCAGAGCTTGCCATTGAAAAAGTCGCAAAAGAGAGAAAGGAAATTGAGACTCTCAGGGATTACCTAGATGATATGCATGCACTAGTATTTACTAATGATGACCCCTTCGAAATAGCAAGAATAATAGATTCTGTAAAGGAGGATAGGCCTCTAAAACCTGGGAGAGTATCACCGATAGATGTTGTTATTAAGAAGGGGTTTACGGGGTTTAGACCGGGCCCAGAGCTCAACGAAATGCGGATGGCTGGGCTTCCCGTTAGAATTTTAGATGGTGAGGTATTCATATACCAGGATCATGTCCTAGTTCGAGCAGGACAAGTCGTATCACCTTATGCTGCACGCGTCATGGCTATACTCGATATAAAACCACTTAAAGTCGGCCCAAAGGTAATTATTGGGATTGTTGATGGTACTATAATAAAAGAAGATGTCTTACTCAAACCATTCGAAGAGTATATTAGAGAACTCCAACTTGCAGTAAATGAAACAAGGAGACTAGCTATAGATGCACAAATATTTGTCCCTGAACTCTTCGAGGAGTTTGTAAGCATTGCTGTGAGAGAGACTTACGGTCTGGCTACCAATACTGGGCTCATTACTCCAGATACTCTACCAGATGTAGTTAAGGCCGCACTAGGTGAGATTGTCGCTTTGCTAACTTCAATAAAAGAGGAGCTACCAGAGATTCCAGAAGATCTGCGGAAACTTATACCCGTGGCTCCCTCAAGGAAAGAAGAGAAGAAGCTTGAAGAAAAGAAAGAAGAGAAAAAAGAAAAGAAGGAGGAGAAGAAGGAAGAGGAATCACTAGCGGGGTTAAGTCTTCTTTTCTAGAATCTCCCTTATCTTTAGAATTAACTCCCTTGTTTTTTCAAGGTCAAGAGTTCTTCTCGCCATTGCTGCTACTATTAGCCCATACTCACCATGTCTTATAAATAGTAGTGCTAAGCCGCTTTGGAGATGTATTGTTAGATATTTCACATCACTCGATATTGATGGCAACCTATGTAGGGCTTCCTTAGCACTTTCAGTGATAGTCTCCGCGAATTCAACAATTTTTTTAGCATTATCTAGATCTATGTTCGCATTCAATATATCCTTACCCCTATACAAAACTACGTATTTCACATCTTCTCGGCCTACCAGCATTCCATATATATCATCAAGATCCAACATTCCCACCTCATAGTAATTCACGTATCTCGAGGAGAAGTTTTAGAATTTCAAGAAGATCTTTGATGCCCAGCCTTCCGATCTCAAATTCAAGTAGATAACATATCTGATCAACTACTCGCCTAACTAGCAACTTCAGCTGCGCATCAAGATCTTCTTTACTCTCGACAAGCTTCCTAACCTCGCCTCTATCCATAGCATGTGGTTCTCTTTCGATTTGTTTCTCTAGACCCACTTTTTCTTGTTCAAACTCGATAACTTTCCCTCCGCTGACCTCACCAATAATTTTTATTTTGGATCTGTCAACTTTTCCGAGTTCTTCAGGCGTCGCCAAGAATATGTTGCAATTAGGGCAGTATCTTAGACCCACATCTTTCCTTAGAAAAAGAATTGCTCCGCAACGTGGACATACCTCATCAAGCATCCGATGTCCATCCCTGAGAAGAGACACCATTTTCTCAATAAGCTTATTTTTCGTGTCTGGATTTTTCGTCCAATTTTCCTCTCCACCCAATTTTTAGCACCAATATTTCACAGATTGAACACTAAGTTGATAATACTGAAAGAAAAGAATGCATATATAGAGGTATAAAGTCTTAGGAATTCTAGGTAGAATGGACAAACCTGATAAGGGCATATTTTTAAAAACATAAGGGATGACATTTATGTATGACTCTTCGGAGACAATTTGGTGACACCTAATGCCAACAAAAAGAGAGGCAAAATGCTATAGAAAAGTACCAAATCATCTCTATACACGTAGGGAATACATAAAGAGCATTCCCCACTCAAAAATTAGAATTTACAACATGGGTAATCCAAATAATGACTATGATTACAAAGTATTGATCGTATCCGCTCAATACACACTTCTGTTGGCAAGAGCTCTTGAAGCAATGCGCATTACAGTGAATAGATATATGAATGAGAATGTAGGCCGTGGAAACTTCTTCTTCCGAATACGACCTGTGCCTCACCACATAGTACGTGAAAGAAAATTCTTAGGAACGGCGGGTGCTGATCGTATCCAAAAGGGCATGAGAAGAGCGTATGGTAAACCCTCAGACCGCGCAGCTGTTGTTGATATCAACGACATAATCATGGAGCTGTGGGTTTATGCCAAAGATTTGGAGCACGCTAAGCGTGCTGCCAAGCTAGCAATGTACAAACTGGGAATAGATGCTAGAGTCGAGATCGTGCCATTCGGCAGGTGATCAATGGAACTTTAGCTTAATTTTAATTCTAAGAATCATTAAGTTGATAATATCTGATTAAGTATCCAAGTATGAGTCTCACGGGTGTTTTGATGGCTAAGAAAAAAGCAAAACCCACACTACCAAAAACCATTATCAGTAAATTCATCCGACCTAGCGAATTTAGAAATGTCGTTAGGATAGCAGATACAGATCTACCTGGGGAGCTCCCAGTACTCTACGCGTTGACACGCATAGTAGGTGTTAACATTAGCTTTGCTAATGCGGTGGTTAAGCAAGTCAACATCGATCCAAGAAGACTGTTAGGAACGCTTTCTGAGGAAGAGATAGCCCGCCTTGACAGTATCATCAGGGATCCCATCAAGCATGGTGTTCCCTGGTGGCTTGTTAATCGACGGTTTGATAGGGTAACAGGGGAACACCGACACCTATTTGGAAGCCAACTTACTCTACAACTCAAGAGAGATATCGAACATCTTATCAACCTAAATCATTGGAGGGGAGTAAGACATTCTAAGGGTCTTAAGGTGAGGGGACAAAGATTGGGCCGGAGTCGCCCCCGCGCAATTATTCATCATCTTAAGAGGTGAGCTCAATGCGGCGCTTAAGAAAGAAATATAAGACTCCTCGAAAACCCTTTGAGAGAGATAGACTTCTTGAAGAGATGCGACTAGTTGGATACTATGGGCTTCGAAATAAGAGGGAACTATGGCGAATGAAAACACTTCTATCGGAAATTAGGCGCCGAGCAAGGAAGTTGCTAGCTATACCTCCGGAAGAACGCAAAGAGGACGAGAGAACCCTAATCGACAGGCTTTATCGATTGGGTATACTAGATAAAGACTCTACTCTTGATGATGTATTAAAGCTTAGAGTAGAAGATCTCTTGGAGAGAAGACTCCAAACTGTAGTTTGGAGACTAGGGTATGCAAGAACGCCTCATCAAGCACGACAAATGATTGTTCACAGACATATCATGGTTAATGGCAGGATAGTTACTATACCATCTTACTTAGTTAAACGCGATGATGTCGTGGAGATACACCCACGATCGCCGTTTGCCAAGATGCTGGCAGAACAAAAAGAAGCTGAGTAATCCTGAGGAAATATGAGTGAAGCGTACAAATGGCAGAGAAAATCTATTTGCTTATCTTTGAATTGGAGACTCTTGCTGATCTTTGCCGTGTATTATACTGGGATTTTCTAATAGCTCCTTCGCCCAAATTATTATTTGGAGAAGACAACAAGCTTTTTTTCTTTTCGTCCTGCTATATTCAGGGGAGGAAATCATACTACCTATGCTTTGGATTCTCAGTTTATGTTGGTGATGATCGTAGCAAATATCTTATCTGCTATGAGGACGAAGGCTCTCTTTCCATGTCGCCCAACGAGAAAGCACCAGCCTCTCTATATATCTTTAAAACCCGTAATCTGCTCAAGAAAGGAATTAGAGAAATCAATTATGACGATAACTTCCTTCTAAATTGGGCGTATCTATTAGAAGCGAATGAACAGATAATCGAATATATGACCGTCGGCAATAAAAAGAGAATACTTCTAATGCCAACATCTGCTGGCTATATTTTGTCCATCGGAAAAAATGATTTTAGAATATATCGTCTAAATGACATACCAACAAGACTTACAGCAGCTCTATTTCATGCTGTAAAGTTATATGAGGTAGTCTCCCACCAACATAGTAATTCCGATTACCAATAGGTTATGTCCTCTTCAAATGCTTCCTCTTCAGATTCTTCCTGGATTTCTGTTCTTAGTAGTTTTTCGGATACATATATTTCGGCTCCGCATTTAAGAGCAACTAAAATCGCATGAGAGGGAATCATCCTGAACACTTTTCTATCATCACTATGATCATGCGGGATATCTAATTCTACATCCGCAACATACACTCCGAGCTCTGGAATAATATCTGAGATTATAACTCTCTTTACTTTGACAAGCTCACATACGAGATCCGATACTGATAAGCGAAAATCTTTTGTTGGTTTCGTCTGCTTACTGTTAGTTATAAGCCATATCTCCATAGCTACTTCCGTTGGTATACCCATAAGTCTTAGCGTTCGATTATCCTCTAGGCGAAGCTCAATTATAGGGCGGCTAAGTTGTTCCCGTAGCTCTGGCATCAATGATATGGGAGCACGTGTAAATCCTATGGGAAACAAAGGTATAACACTTTTCACTTTTATGTATCTCTCAGCCGGCGCTTTTCCCTTTGACAATTCAGACTCCCAATTATCTAACTATAATTTAAGTAAGACTTCATCAGCTATATTATTTTTTATTTTCTGGAGAGCAAACCCCATGGAATCTGAGGAGAGATAATTTGACTGCAATACAGCCAGTAAACATCTTTAGGGCATATAAAATCCTAATATCGTTGCCCAGCGGTGTTTCTAGGGAAGAGGCTATCGAGCTCCTTATTAACATGTTTGGATTCAGCAAAATTACTGCGAAGATTTATCTTCGTGCCCTTAAAAAGTGGGGCTTCATAAGCGGCGAAGACGAGATCTCCGTCGAGAAACCTCCATTAGATGACTATGTCCATCGTATTCGTGAACTCCTCATCGAAGAACTTGGAGAAGAGTTCTTTACAGCTTTCAAACAGGCCATCAACACTCTTTTTAATACATCTATGGACAATTTAATCTGTATCCTACGAGAAAGAGGCTTCAATATAAGCACATGGAAATTTAGAACTGTGATTAGACTTCTCAAACAGACTAACCTTTTATTGCGGAGACAAACATATGACCTGTTAGATATAGGTGTATCATTAGCGGATATTATATATGGCAGACTTCTAGCTTGCGGACGCTGTAAACTAAGTACGCTATTGGATAAGTTATCATCTGAGCTAGGCCTTAGTAGGTGCGAGCTAAAGAGAGTAATAGCTAAGCTCATCGAGGAAAACAAACTGCTTATAGACACATCTAGTGCTTTGATCAAAATTTGGATTCAATGCGCCCACAAAAACTTTTGCGATAGCCTCAGAGCACACCTAAGCGAATTTGACAAACAGACACTGGATGAGCTTAAGGTAGCTTCCATGGAACATCCAGATGTTGTCAGTTTCGAAGACAACCATGTTATTGTCAAAATTTTTGAAGGAGATTTCCTAGTGATTCCTATTAGATCGAAGAAAAACATAAGTTAAGTTAGCTAAATGCCTCAATGAATTTATGTATCGCAGCCGCAGGGCCTCTGAGAATCAAAACATCTCCAGCTTCTAGCTGCATTTTATCCTCCAAACTAAAGTACCACGTCATGCCGCGCCTAATACCAAGCAGAAACACACCAAATTTTTCCTCGATATTTAGCTCTTCTAGACACATACCTACAAGCTTTGATGAATCTTTTATCTCGAAGGAAATTATCTTCTCGTCGGCAACGTCGAAGATTATTTTGAAGAACGATGAAACATCGATTCCTTTTTTAACTATCTGCGCGAGTTTGTATGCTGAATCAGTGATACGCTCGGTCGCATCTATTATCGTGAAGAAGCCACGAAGAGCATCTACCTCATTGAAGTGTCTGCTGAGCCTAAGCGTGTATAGATATAAGACTTCACGCATGTAATCAACCCATTGTTCTAAATGTTCTACTTCTTCCGCCAATCTTATATCTTCTGTTAACAACGCATAGTAGCTCAGAGCGAGACTCGTTTCGGCCATATATTTGAGCGATATCAAAACATCAAAGAAATTTCTTAGGTGCTCAGCAATTGCTACTCCAGAACGTACTTCACTATGTTTTTTTCCTGTAAGGAGGATATATGCATCGTCAATTTTTTCTTCAGGCCCCGTTAGATATAGAACATCACCACGCCACACTTTGAAGTCTCCTGGAGGGTTAAGAATCCAATGCTTAGCTCTCCTTACCGCTACCACCCGCATGCCCGTCTGTTGTTCTATTTGATCTATCGTAGCTCCCGACCAATCTTCCCTCCCAACTTCTATTCTTATCGTAACTTCATCAGCATGCATTAAAACACCTTTGAACACACCTAAGGATACATTCTCTACAGTTAGTTTTGCTATGTCTGCTGCCGCGTCTGATATTTCCTCGAGCGCACTTGCAAAGAGTATTAGAGCATACATTTTCTCTGCAAGATCGATGTCTCTGCCAGCCATGACAGCCCTAATAATTACATATCCTAGGTACTCAGTGATCTTGGATTCGAGCCTCAAAGCCTGCTCGGCCGCTTCTCTATCATCATATATAACTGCTGAATACGCGAGATCAAGTTGTATTTCTGCTAGGTCTTTTATCTGGACTAAGAGTTCTCTGAGCGAAAGAGCTGGTGTTTTTATCTTTGACATATTTTTTGACCCTCTGATAATAACAAGAAAGAAATAGAATTGATAAACATACTATTAACTTATTCCGAATCGATCGACACGGGAATCTGCTTGTCATTTCCTTGACTATCCCCGAACTTTTCGTTCTATGTCTCTCTTAAGATTTAAATACTGAGGACGAGGGTAATTTGATGCCTCCATGCCTTCTGGTATATCCCTCAGATAATCTCTGACTATCCTTGGCCAAGCATCCTTATCAAATCCTTTCTGAGCTAAGAATGCAAGTACCCATCGCTCTATACCAAATCCACTACAACCCGTCCATAAAATCTTACCCGCGGCATGACGAATTCGAAAAGCTTTTGTATATTTTGCACCATGTATAGATATGTTGCCTATCTCGAGCCAGTTTCTAGGATCATTTCTGTCTCCCTTATAGGGTAAGTAGGCCTCAAAATCTATTGTTCCAGGCTGGTTTATATCTATCTTCTCAGCCATTTCCTCGGTCTCACCTGCATGAACAAGAAACCAAGGTGTGACCCAAGCCCATCTCCACTCCAGATCCAATACTTTGTCCATGAAATATTCGTATTTCTCGAGCAGCTGATTTCTTATATCTATTACTTGCTCAGGGGTTCCCAACCATACAATTTCTACTCTATGAAACTCGACGAGACGTTCTATACCTCTGAGCCCACCTGTCCCCTCCCATCTAAATGAAGGGCCAGATCTATCGAACCATTTAAGCGGTATATGCCTATCTGTGAATATTGTTTTTGACAGAAATCTATAAAACGGCGGACACTGAGCAAAACAGAGATAGTACCTTGGGGGCTCTATGAACTTTTGCAATAGCTTTGGATCTGCCTCCCCATATATTGAAATGTAGTCCTGCCATGTTTCGAATTCTTCTATGTTATAGGATATGGGTAGACTCGCAAAAACCATCTGGTTCGGTGTGCCTTTTAGGTGACCCGTTTTCAGCCCTATTTCTAGTGGTTCCATTTTTGGAAATATAGCTTCAATGAAACCTAGAGGCTTCAGTATTATGTCTATTAGCATCTCTTCGAATTTGCGGAATATATATGTGAAGGGTGGCGTGTAGAACCATTGTCCTGGTGCTATATTATATATCCATCCTATTCTCTCTAAGACTATATTTGGATCTTCCGTGAATAATATTTGCTTTCTTCGGCTCTCCTTAATTTTTCTCCAATGCTCTATTTTTCCACCCCATTTTCTTCTTTGTTCTTTTTCCTCAATCAGAGATATTAATCTTTGAAGTATTGGTTTCTGTAGGAGAGTGTCTTCTAGTGTTTTTAGGACTATTACTGTTTTGCCGTGAGAAGTTTCTATCTTCTCTACAATTGGTATTTCGATATTCACACTAAACTCTTCTTCTAGCTCTATCCTCACATTTCTCAGTGTTAAGGATCTGATTCCTATTTTGTATTTTTTGCCTAGAAGTGAGATAATATTATTCTTTATTCTTAGCGCAGCGACATGAACAGGCACCACTCTTCCAGATTCTATCTTGAACAATAACTCGCTATTTTCTGACTTGAACTCAATTATTTTGGCCCCGTCTTCTGGTTTTTTTGCACCTTTCAATAAAATGTCATTGTTCAGCTTTTCTAAGGTTCCCTTCAGTTCCTCTATGCATTCCTTGGGAGGTTGTTTTGACAGCTTAAATATGGCTTCACCATAGAAGCGCATATTTATAACACCACACATTAAGTTTGGGGGTTAGGACTTGATACACTCTTCGAAATAAATAAATTCTCGAAAAATAATCTGTTAAATCCAATCACCAGTTTCAAGTTTAGACGGCAAATACTTCTGCGTTAGAAATCTAAATCCTTTTGAAGCTAATGCTTGAATCTCAGCTTTTTCTCTAGTTCTAAGCATCAACTTTATTTCATCAACATACTTAGGTCTAGCCTGGATGAACGGTTCATCGAGCAATTGCAAGGCTCTCTCTCTATCCTTTTGAGAGAGAGGAATTCGCACATCCTTAGGTATCTGGTATTTGTCGAGATCGCTTGGACGCACACCTAGCCACTTAATATCTGGTGTTACTAGGAATTGGGATTCATATGATAATCTCTTTGATCCAACGGCATAAACTAAGAGTATATGTAGACCATAAGGGTCCGAATCAACCAATCCGAAGACTGGCAGTTTAAGCTCTTTAACGAGAAGCTTAAGAAAAGCTCGTGTTCCTATGTCTGCTTGGCCCTTACCAGTTATTATTATCGATGGATATTTATCGTAGAATCTATCTTCGGCTAATCTGATGAATGCTGCTTCTTTCTCAACAACTAGGATAAACTCGGCATCGGAGTCTAGAATCTCCACTGTATCGATAAGAGGCGTTATTGCTTTTCCGCCAGTACCCATCTTCGTGCAATCTATTATGTCCTTACCTTCCCGGAAGACTAATCTACCTATTACCGCACCTTTTGCGCTTGCAACGACATGGAGTGACCATCTATCGACACCCAGCATTGCAGCTACATCTTCTAAGGCTTCGTCACTATCCCTCTGCTCCTCAAATAATACTACATCATTGTAGAAGACTTCTCGTTTTGTTGCATGTATGTCTTCTTCGAGAAGCTCATGGACTATATCGAGTATTCTGGCGATTATTGTTGCTTTCCTTATTGATTGGAGAGATGCTAAGGAGCTACGCCTATATATCTGCTTTAGAAAAATAACGTCTTGTACCTCATCGTATATCACATTTTTGGGATCCCGGGAGGGGTAGACAAATTCAGGTACTTCCCCATCGAGAATTTTTTTGAAAATACTTTCTATCAAGTTATGTATCTCTCTATGCAGTAGATCTCTAGGTTTCCTTTCGACTTTTATCGCATCAGGCGGAACTTTTACTTCATGTTGCTCTATTTTTTTGAGAATTTCTTTCCGCAATCTTTTGACTTCCTTGAGAATAGACCCTATAGACTTCTTTTCGGTCTTCTTTGGCATCCAAAGTTCACTCCAACAACTGAAAGGATATTATTAGGTATCAAGGCATAAAAATTGCTCCATATAATCTAGCTTTCGACGCTCCATTAGAACCATTCAGCATTATTCATCTAAGAAAATTAGTGTGTAAACCATAAAGATAGCACTATTATCTAGTTATTCTCCACTATATAAGCGCTCGGCTACCCCTAGGCGTGTTAAAAGCTGCCACCTTATAGTTGACGTGAAACTATTCAATTCGGTGATTATGATGAAAAGGGTACTTTGGCGTTTATTTTATTTAATACATGATAATAGGGCATCTCCCCTTGTAGAGGAGGGACTCCTAATAGGCCTTGCAATAGTACTTTTCTTAGTAATTGTGGGAATCGTAGGCAATATTGTCGATTGGATAAATTCTCTGGCAAGTGAACTACCATGATAAGTTATGGTGCTACCCGTACCATCGGAGAGACCCCATATCATATTCTCGATAATCTATCCAGTTTTTCCCAAAGTATAATCGACGATCTCTTAGAAAAATTTTTGAGTTTACCTCAGACCATTGTTTTGTTTATCGTTGAGATTATCCTACTGCTAATATACATCACGATGTTCATTGGACTTCTATTAATAATCTGGGGGGCCCTAGAGTGGCTGTCTGGATGGAATGAAATCTCGGGTAAGAAAAACATAATTAGGGGTGTGGCTCTGCTTTTGTTGGCATCCGCATTAGGGATATACATATGACCCTTGATGCTATTAGTTTAATTTCTCTGGTATCAATAATCATTCTTATCCTTGACTCAACGCTAACTACAAGAAATCTTAGGTTGGCGGAAAGATATCTATATAAAGTATCTCTTGAGAACTACAGAAAAAACATTGACTTTATCCTATCACTAGTTGCTAGAAAAACTAACTCATTACGACTAGCCATCAATCTGTTGGATAACCTTCACATACCAGAATTTATGAAGGGTGAAATTATAGGCTACATCAACACAATTATGTTTTTTGATCCCAAGGCAAAGAACTTCTATGCGAAGTATCCTACATTCGCCTCTTTACTATTCCCCAATAGCTCAAGATCAAGTTTCGCATTGGATGATGAATTTATTTTCGAAAAGAGAAGAAGTTTAGAACAACAAAGTCTTTCTATAGATGAATTAGACGACGTTCTTAGCCTGTATTTTTTCTCGCTTTTTCTGCTTCCTCTAGTGATTTATCAGATAGTTCTATTAACTGGAAGGGTTCTATTTCTCCTAATCTTAGTTTGCTTTCAAACAACAATTTCGATATATCAGTATAAAAAAATCGTAGAAATCGAGACACTCTTAGCATGAAGCTGAAAATTTCCTTAATAGGAGATAGAGAAACCCATAAGCAAACTTCTATGAATAGCATTATTTAGTACCATCACACCAAAACCAAAGAAGACGCCAAGAAATTATCTTCAAGGAGCTAAGAAACTGTAAATGGATACACTTAAATATGCCCAATGAATTTATCGAACAAGCGATATATGGTGATGCCTATGGCTAGTGCAGAGACACGTAGAGCTATTCCTGTCTTAGTTTTGAAGGAGGGAACAAGACGCTCATACGGTACTGAGGCCCTTCGAAACAATATTTTGGCCGCCACCACACTTGCAAGAATGATGAAGACAAGCCTCGGCCCTAGAGGCCTAGATAAGATGCTTGTAGATCAATTTGGAGATGTCGTTATAACGAATGATGGTGCAGCAATTCTCGACGAGATAGATATTGTCCATCCCGGTGCAAAGTTTCTTGCAAAGCTGTCTAAATCTCAGGATATAGAGGTAGGCGATGGCACAACAACAGTAGTAGTCTTTGCAGGAGAGCTTCTAAGCAAAGCAGAGGAACTTCTTGACAACGATATTCACCCCACTAAGATTATAGATGGTTATATATTAGCACTAAGAAAATCCCTCGAAGTATTGGATAGCTTAGCTATAAAGATAGATCCAAACAACAAGGAGGAAGTTCTAAAAGTTGCAAAAACATGTATTGCATCAAAGACTATCGCACCATACGCCGATCATTTCGCCAGCATTGCATATGAGGCCGTAAAAGCAATTATGCATGAGGAAAATGGCCGACTAAAAATACCACTAGACGAAATAAAAATTGAGAAGAAGGAGGGAGGAAGTCTAACCGACACCGAACTCATATATGGTATAGTTTTAGATAAGGAGATAGTTCACCATAGAATGCCACGAAAAGTAGAGGACGCAAAAATCCTACTAATAGCTTATCCACTGGAACTTGAAAAAAGTGAATTTGCAGATGTCCATGTATTTGCGGGTAAGACATCAATAGACGCCCTTCTACGTTGGGAAAAAGAAAAATTGCAGGAAATGGCCGAGAAAATCATAAAGACGGGGGCAAATGTTGTTATCTGCCAGAAGGGAATTGATGACATCGTACAGCATTACCTAGCAAAACACGGAATTATAGCGGTAAGAAGAGTAAAGAAGAGCGACATGGAGAAGATAGCTAAAGCTACCGGAGCGAAAATCATCCAAAATGAGGAGTTTCTTAGTTCTGATGCACTGGGTTATGCAAAGATTGTTGAGGAAAGAAAAGTTGGAGATGAGACTATGATATTTATCCGCGGCTGCAAGAATCCACGAGCAGTTTCAATACTAATACGGGGTGGATCAAAGCTCATTGTTGATGAGGCAGAACGAAATCTAAAAGACCTACTACATGCAGTAAGAAACGTTATGCTTGATCCTCGGATACTACCAGCTGGGGGCGCCCCAGAAATGGCAATCGCAATAAAGCTACGTGAATTCGCTGAGAAGGAACTAAGTGGAAGACCAAGCATCGTAGTTAAAGCCTTCGCAGATGCAATAGAAGTCATACCAAGCACACTCATCGAAACCGCTGGGCTAGACCCAATAGAAGATCTCAACAAACTTAGAACATACCATGCACAGGCTAAGTATACTTACGGCGTTGATGTTATCAACGGCAAACTAGCAGACATGAGGGAGCTAGGATACTTTGACCCATATGTTGTTAAGAAAAACGCCATTGAATCCGCTGTGGAGGCTGCTGTAATGCTACTAAGAATCGACGACATAATCGCTGCAAAAGAAGCTTTTGAGCTCAAGAAAGAGGAGACCGAAGTAGAAGAAAGAGAGTCCGAGGAAGAATTCTAGCCCTCTTTTTTACTCTAAACTCTTCTCCCCTAAAAAATCAGCGTAACTATGAATCTTCATCGCTCCTAGCTCCGGCTTGCCAGGTTTTCATCATCAAGTACTTTAGATTTAATGAACTAAACATTTTTAACAACATTTAATTATGATTCTATTCATTAGTGTGGATTCGAACTGTGGTGAAAATGTCGGATGATGAGCTTCGAGAGCTTACTCCCGAGGAAATAGATGCTCTTCGTTCCATGTTCTTCAAGGAGATCTCGGCAGGTCCCACTGAAGAACTGAAGTTAGCAGTCCGACCTGAGCTTGAGCAACTATTATACAATAACGCAGATATCATAGCAGTTCTGCTGGTGGATTCCTCAGGGTTCCCCATCGACTTTATCGCTAAGCAAGAGATGAAACTTAGCCAAGAAGATCTACTAGTAATTGCGAGTGCCAACATATGGGGGCTTTTTGCCGCATCTGAACGCGAGAGTATCGGACTAAATTTAGGACACGTAAAACGTATCATCACAAGAACAGAACAAGGCTTCCTATTCATAACCAGGTGTGGAGAGAACTTCGTTTTAGCGGCTTTAGTCCGACCCAAAGCAAGATTAGGAGTTATTATGCGCGAACTTTCTTTGGCAGCCAAGAACATAGCCCAAAAAACTCCAAGCTATACATTCTAGTAAACTAATTTATCTCTTTCTTCATAGCGACAAAGCCAACATACCTTCCGATACTCCGTATGATTGGCGAAGCCGACAATAAATTATCTATCTTAGATAACATGCGATGAAAAAATGAAAACTTTTTTGATTTAAAGTTCATTGGTAACAAAGAAAATATTCCTTTCAAATATATAAGCTTCAAACCATTCGCAGCTAGAAGCCTATTAAGTTCAAATACATTGTAGAAATGTGTAGGTATTCTTATGGTTCTTTTTCCGACCGGCACACGTATCCTTGCGAACAATCTATTAGCATATCGCACCGTCTTTGCGAACAGCGAAGGACTCTTAAGAACTTTTACCATCCAATCTAAAGCAAACCTGTTGAGAACGGTTCCTATGAAGACACCACCAGAAGCCAAAACACGGGAAACCTCACGGAAAGCTCTAGGAAACATAAGTGAGTGATCCAGGGCTCCGAAAATTGCTAGAACCATATCAAAAGTAGAATCTTTGAAGGGTAGAAATTCGGCTGGAGCACACACAAAATCAATAGTCGTAAGAGAGCACTTTCGAGCTATGCGCTTTGCCTCATATAGTGCCCTCAGAGAGATATCGCAACCAACAATTCTAAATCTAATGTTCATTTTGCGAAAATAGCTTACTAGCAGCCATATCTCCCACCCCTTGCCACAACCCACAGAGAGAATATTTATCTTCTTTACTCGCTTTTTCCGAAGAAGACTCAGTAAACCATGGATAATTAATTTAGCTTGTTGCTTTCTTAGGTATTTAAACCAATCGCTTCTAAGGGAGCTCCACATATCTGGCGGTATTTGCCTATAAGCAACGATTATTTTCTTTAGATACCTGTGAAGAACACGGGGGTATATTATCGGGATCCCTTGGTGTATCCTAAAAATTCTATCAGATGATCGAATATATCCTCCTAGTATCTCATCATTTGCCTTTCCGACATGAAACTCGTCAACACGCACTAAGAGTAAGTCTAATAGCCATTCACGCATTACAGCTACACGCCTTTTTTTGGTTATCCGTCAACAACTATCCTACTTTCAGCGACATCATAGAATCGCATTATGTATATCTCGCCATCTTTTGAATATGCCTTGACAACAACTTCCCTATCTTTTAGTTGTTCCATAGGGGGCTCCTTAAAGTATATTGCTTGGAATACACCGGAGCTATCAGCTAACAGATATCTCCATATACGCTCAGTCGTAGGCTGGTCTATCTGACCATGCTCTGGACAATACCAATAATCCTCAACCATCTCAACTCCTCTACCACAAAGAGGGCATGCTGAATACTCACTAGTAATTTCTTCCAAAACAATAGCCCTCACCAACCAAGCACCCCTATTTTCCATAACAAAATTCAGGGATTCAGCCCAAGCAGGTTTCAGCTGAGTTATTGGCGGAAGAATAGTATCATCAAGAATCTCTATCTCGGATTTCTCAGTAACTTTGATTCCCGAATACTTTTCTAGTCTCATCTTCGTATATCCACGAATCATAACAACTCTGTCCTCATTATTCCGAAGAATATCAACATTGTGCTCACCAAAAGCCACACCCAACGTCCTCCTCTTCTCGTCAACGATACTAAAAAGAACGAAAGGCGTTCGACCCTGAGAGCCCTTAGTGTATCTTACTGGGCCGACCTCCACAATCCTGCCAACAATAGGAGGGTAAAATAGATCATATGACTCCACGCCAAAGCGCCTAGCAACTATAATAGCAGCAGCCCGAGGATTTAACTTCCCCTCACTTTTTTTAACCAAATCCCAAACCAAGCTATCGAACTCCTCTCTCGAAACATTAGAACGCATCCTAACAAGCTTATACACATCCTCATACTCTTCTGAGCCCATTCTGACACCTAGCTCTAAACCAGAAACACCTTACCAACCTATAAGTCAAACTTTAAAAAGACATAAATATAAGGAAAAAGGATTTCCAGATATATGAGGGCCCCGGTGGTGTAGAAGGCCAAGCATCCCGGCCTTTCAAGCCGGGGATCGCGGGTTCAAGTCCCGCCCGGGGCATTACTTCTGTGTATTCGAGGAAAGGATGACATAAGATATAACATACTGCTACCTTTGGGCTACTCTTATTTGATAACCTAAAGTGATCTACAACTCTGATCAGAAACATTAGAAAACGCAAATGTCGAAGAATAAGACCAATAGTAAAGGGAATTGAAAATGCATAAAACAAAACTCAAATTAGCCTCCAGAACCTTCAGATGAGGATTCAGTCTTCACTAACCATGCATATCAATTTATAAAAGAGATAATGTTGTATTATTCGGTGAGATACTACTCCTTGAGGAATATCAGGAGGTGTTAGTCTTGGCAGGAGCAACCCCACCCCACAAAATTCCCGAACTAGAAAGACCAGCAGTAGTAGCTGACCTAGGAACAGGATTCACAAAAGCAGGATTTGCTGGAGATGATGCACCTAGAACCGTGTTTCCCACCGTAGTTGGATACCCGAAGTACTCAGTCGTAATGCCAGAAGCCGAAACATTAGAATACTACGTAGGCCGCGACGCAATACACATGAGAGGAGTACTACAACTAGTATGGCCTCTGGAGCACGCCATTGTTGCTGATTGGGATGCTTGGGAAAAGTTAATGTATCATCTTTACTACAAGGAGCTTCGGGTTAATCCGCAGGATCAAGCTATTCTTATCACTGAGGCCCCTTTGAGCCCTAAGGATAATAGAATCCGAATGGCGGAGATCCTATTTGAGACATTTGGTGTCCCCGGGATCTATGTCGCTACACAGGCTATCTTGTCCCTCTATGCAGCCGGTAGGGTGACCGGTCTTGTGGTCGACTCTGGAGATGGCGTTACCCACATAGTTCCCGTCCAAGAGTCATACTTATTGGCTCACGCTGTCAGGAGACTTAATCTTGCAGGACGAGATATTACTCGCTATTTGGCTAAGTTGCTTACTAAGAGAGGCATATACTTTACATCTTCTGCCGAGATGGAGATCGCTAGAGATATTAAGGAGAAGCTATGTTACATCGCTATTGATTATAAGGCCGAGTTAGAGAAAGCTAAGAAAATACCTAAGGCTGTCGCTGGTACGTATGAGCTACCAGATGGCCGTGTAATTGAGCTTGTAGAAGAGAGATTCATGGCTCCAGAGATTATGTATAATCCTATGCTCATTGGTCTTGAAGCGAGACCTTTGGATGAGCTTGTCCTTGAGAGCATCTTCGCAACAGATATAGATGTTAGGGCCGCTATGTATTCTAACATAGTGATATCGGGCGGAAATACGATGCTACCTAACTTTGCCGAGAGATTAGAAAAAGAGCTCAAGGAGATTGTTCCAGAGAGAGCTAAGGATAAAGTTGCAATCGATGCTCCCGAAGAGAGAATTTATGGTGTCTTTATAGGAGGCTCAATATTAGCTTCACTACCCGCTTTCAAGAAGATAGTAGTTACCAAAAAGGAATGGTCAGAGACAGGGCCTGAGTCGGTTCTCAGAACCCTGTAGAACCAATTCATTTTTAATCTTAAGTTTTTGATATCATCAAAAAATTATCTTTATTTTTCAACAATCTTCATAATTGTGTTTTAAGTAGGATTAATGCTAGCATCATTTTTTAGAAAGTACTTAGGTGCCATGTGAATGGTATTCAAAGATAAATATGGTCACTACCGCTTCAAAATAGTACTTTATGGACCTTCACTTAGCGGGAAAACCACAATGCTGAAGATATTATACAACAAAATAAGAGGCCTCAAAAAGGGTCGGCTACGAATGGTCGCTGACCAGTCGGGAAGAACTATATTCTTTGACTACTTGCCTCTTAAGACTTCTGGTAATGTATTCTTTGACCTCTATACTGTTCCGGGGCAGAGACGACATAAGACGCAGAGAAGACTTATACTAAAAGGTGCTGATTCTGTGGTTTTTGTCGCAGATTCCGACCCAGAAGCTATGGAGGAAAATATATATAGTATCCAGGAACTAAGAACATTCTTAGGTAATGAATGGGGAGAAATACCAATTGTAGTTGCTCTTAATAAGCGTGACCTACCAGACGCCCTACCAGAAATTACTATGCTTAGGGTTATGCGCCTCGACGGTCCCTTCCCCGTATTTAAGACGGTAGCCATAGAGGGATTAGGCGTTAAACGTGTTTTCCAAGAAGCATGTCGCCTAGCGGTATTGGCAAGGATATTCCCAGAAGCATTTAAGAGAGAAATAGAGATCTTGGCGCGTGAGACACGCCGTAAGCTTGGAATTTAACTAGTTTTATTTCATCTTTGGATGACTGATCGAAGCTCCTTAGCCATATCTCTGGTCTGAGTGAGTATAATCACATTCTTTCCAAGCCTCCTTATATGGACGAGCTCATTTGAAAAAACCACATTAGTACTTGTCTGCCTATTAAGCACCTTCTCTACAATTTCAGCATCAACATTATAGTTTAGTAGTATCTTTCTTACTTCTGATAGGCTCCCCATCGCCTCGAGATTAAACATAACGCGAAACTGGTCAAGCAATTTATAGGCTCTCTCCTCTAAGCCTTGGGCGATATACCTAGGAACTTTCTTTATCTTTTCGATGTACGCATTGACCCTATCAAGAGTTATGCTTGGATCTCTCTCTATTTTCTCTAATTCATCTTCCAGTATGTTTCTCATGTTCGTTATCGAGGCTAGCAATCTTTTTTCAACAAATTTGTAGAGCTCCATGACGACGAGGTCCCCTCTCCCTAATTCACCAAGCGCAAGCCTCTCTAGCTCCTTGAGACAACCCATAGGATCCATCTCCCCATAATCCCTCATAACTATGTCTTCTAGATTCGATGAATTTATGTTGAGAGCATAAGCGGCTAAGGCTAGTGCTTTGAGCCATATCCCCGGCGAATCCTCCGTTCCTATCTTAGTGTCTCTGATCCAATCAACATATCTTCTGAGAAATTCCCAGGGATTGTGGTATTGACTTTTTATGAGGGGCTTAAGCTCTATCCTATGTGCAAAAACATAGGGTACAGCCCAGAGTATATCCTCTATCTCCACACGTTCCCTCCCAGTAAACCATGCTCTCGCTCTGGCGTATGCATAGAGGGCTATTGACGCGCGCTCATCGGGAGGCTCCTGAATTTTACTGCAAGGTTCATTAGCATATTCACAATCTGTGCATGGAAGCCTCATGTATCCTGGCATTAGATCAAGTTTACCAAATTTACAGACACGAAAAGATGAAAGTACCATCAGACCAAATAGCTTAATGTGCTCAGGGATAGAGACTCTCATCACATCCCTCCAGATATCTCTGAGCTCATCAAATGATAGTATTCTCGGCATGGTTTCTACAATGTCAAATTTGCCACCAGTTATTTTCTCACTTTTAAGCATTATGTCTAGTATACTTTTGGATCCTTCTAGACTGGGAAGCCCTATATAACATGACCCCCAAAATCTAGTTTTGAGTGCCCTATCGATATCCCCTCTAAAAGGGTTCATATCTGCGAAACAGATATATTCGGGTGTTTCAAAACGAAGACCCCCGTATTCTATGTACCCCTCCTCGAGCAAGCTTAAAAGCGCATCTTGGACACTCTTTGAGAATCTGTTTATCTCGTTGATAAACTTTATCTTTGATTTAACTATGGGGCGCACAATAATTTCTTCTTCCCCCGTGGTTAATAGCTTCACGATATTCGTACTCACAAGAACCTTCTGAAGAGTCTTCTCAGGGGCTCCCACCACAACACCCAATAGGCTATTACCATCCGCCGATAAGGCACGACTAATAAGCCTCACAAGCGTCGATTTTCCTGCTCCAGGATACCCCACAAGCAAAATTTTGTTGTTTCTGATTAGAAGAGAAGAGATGATGAATTCCTTGAGAGATTCGTCGTTTGTGAACCAGCGCATAAAAAGCTCATTGTACAGAGCCTTAATCTTATCCCTATAAACATCCCTAGCTATCCTATCCATAACTTACTCCTCACGTACCAGTAC